>Ga0325411_1009294_pt1 | contig 10524 bp, 4 predicted proteins | sample PopdelMetagenome_13_FD_206181 | JGI IMG/M metagenome (GOLD analysis project Ga0325411, IMG submission 206181) | Populus deltoides microbial communities from Bellville, Georgia, United States - Xylem-PdIQD-R4 | ecosystem: Host-associated > Plants > Phyllosphere > Stem > Wood/Secondary xylem...
ATTGAAAATTCTGAGATGATTGAGTCAGGTAATTTCTCTTACAAATTTAAATATAGTTATTTTATAATATTGTTTATTGACATATGTTTAATTTAACATTTTAATTTATGTTTTTGTAGAATTTGATAAAAGTTTAAAAATCTCAACTGATTGTTTGTAAGTAGTATTGGTGGCTTGATGCAATCTTGGAATATAATTGTTTTGGGTAATTAATTTACTTTACCTTGTTAATTCTCCTTAACATTTTGCATACTTAATTATGTCAATAGTTGAACTCTAATATGTTGCTAATTTTATATTGTTTTTTTATAGCATTATCGTTGCTGGAATTTTTGGATACTGCCATTGCTGGAATTTTTGGATGCTGGTAACTGGTGTTGCTGGGTTTTTTTCTTCAAACTATGCCGGATGTTTATGATAATTTATTGCTGGTTGCTAATGTATTTGCTTGTTAATGTTAACTTTTCTAGTCCGAACAAACTTTTAATTTGAGATGTTCAAATTTGATCATGCATCTTGCATTGATTTATCACTTTGAGAAGCATATTAAAAGTCGACTAATTTGCATTTGATTTTATTCAGGTTGCTATAAATTTTAATGTAAGGCTAAGCCAATTTAAAAAAAAAACAAAAAAAAACCATATATGATAGGATTAGGTTTCCCGGTTTTTTCCAAAAAAACCGGTTCAAACCGAACCGGAAAAAACAAAAAAAACCCTATATATTAAGGGATTAGGTTTCCTGGTTTTTTCCAAAAAAAGGGATCAAACCGAACCGGATCGGTTCGGTTTGAACCGGTTCCCGGTCCGGTTCGGTTGATATTTACTAAAAATACTAAAATTCAGTTCGGTTGGTTTTTTGCGTCTAAACCGAACCAAACCGAACCGTGAACACCCCTACCATTTTCCTTGAAGAACCTACGGAATCCCTACTCATTGAAGAGGAGGTCTTGTCACGGTAAACATGAATAATAACTTAAAAGGGCTATAACTTTTCGATCAAATTTTACAGGAGTTTCCGAAAGCTATTTTCTTGGAGAACCTATGGAATCCCTACTTACTGATGAGAAGGTCTTTTAAGTCATTGAAGGTAATTTGAACCTTTAATCATTCTGAAAAAACATTGATCAAGGTTCAAACATTTTGTTTTGGTTTTATTTGATTTTGAGATTTTAGGCTAATTAGAATTTGTTTTGTAGTTAGAAATGAAGTTCATATGATGTGTTTTTAGATGAAAACAAGTTGAAATTTGAATTTTAAAAAATTAAAATCCCGAACCCTAATTTTTCAATGAGTAGAGGTTGTTAGAAATTTTAAAAGCATAATAAAAACATGTTGTCTGCTCCATTTCTTCTTAAAAAGACAATGCATGGACATGACACTTTTTTAAAGGAGCACCTAACTTGCCTTAGAAGGCCATATGCATTTAGGGTGTTCTTTCAATCGTAGGCGTCCCTAGGCTTGATTTTATTGATCCTTCATCTTTTTTTGTCTTTTTAGTGTAATTATGTTATTTTTTATATTTTAAAATAAAATTCTCTTTAAATAAATAATTCCAATGATATTAAAAAAATAATTTGATTATTCCTTATTTTTTAAATAAGACTAGAACTTTTATGATAATATTAGCAATTAATTTATGAATAATTACATATAAATATATATGCAAAAATTTTCATTGTAAATTTTTAATATAGTTTTTTTCGAATTAATTGTTCTCTTATTTTTTATGCACTTGCATAAAAATAATGAAGAAATGATTTTTTTTTCTTGAAACTTTCTTTTCATATCATAATAATTTTTTTTTAAAAAAAAAATCATGCTTCTAATGAAAATAAATATTTCAATCAAACATAAAAAACTTAATTGAATAAGAAAATGAGAGTTTTGGTTGAGGGAATAAATATTTTATCGTGAATCTAAATTATTGAAACTCTTACAGATAGTTATTTTAATTATTTTGAATTGTTATCAGTAAAGTAGGTTGTTAGGAGTAAAAACATGTTCTCATCGAAACAAAAGGATAATAAATATAAAAATATGAAATTTTAACCAAAAGAATTTTTTTTTTGGATTAATCATTAAAATTCTTATGAATATTTATTTTAATTTCTATAAAATTAAATAGAAATAAATGTTAAATAAACATAAATTAAGGTGTGTACTTTTAATGTGTGCATTGTTGGTGCAAGATTGGATCTAATAGTTAAAACCATAGTTATTATACCCAATTCAGGGGTTGACCTGGAAAAAATTTAATTTTTTTTAAGTTTTAATATTTCAAATGAAAAAATTAAAAAACAATTCATGTGAATATAAATTATACATGTTATAAATAATGAATTTTAAAAGATTATTTCAAAAAGTTTTTTATCTCACATTGAAAAGATACCATGTTAGTATGTTATCCTTTTAAATTGAAGTATTTAAATCAAAAAGAATTTTTATCCCACATTGAAAAAACATTATTTTTTTCTTGTGAACATATAGTACATATACTAAAGGGTTTCAAATCCCACATTGAAAAAAAATAATTTTTAATTGTGAACATATAGTATATATACTAAAAGATTTCAAATTTCACATTGAAAAAATAAAACATTCTTCTAATATTTTATATAGTGAACTTTGAAAAGGGTTAATAATCAACAAAAATAAAAAAAATAAAAAAAGAATCTCTAGCTAGGAGAAAAAACACATTTGAAAAAAAAAAGGTCTCAACCGGGTTTTTTCAGGTCACCCAAGTCACGGGTCAACCAGGCAGGTCAACCGGGCTTTGTCGGGTTTTTACTCATCTGGTCTTTTTCCTTATCCGAACCGGTCCAACCACCAGGTCAATCGGGTCTCGGGTCAACCCACCAGACCAATCCAGGTATAATAACTATGGTTAAAACTAGCAATATATGCTTATGCATATGCTCTTTGTTTTTAATAAATTTAGACACACATACATTGTCTCTCATAATCTACTCGCTATCACATCAACCATGTCATTATTTTTAGCTTTCTAGTGATCTTTTTAAAAATTATTAGAAAAATACATGTTATCATTTAAGATTATGGTTCTAGCTAATAAAAGTTTTACATATCATTATACATATTATTTTATGATTGATGCATTGTTATTATTTCATTTCACAATGATATTAAATGTGAAAACATTCACTTTTTAAATGTAATTAATCAAATTAATGGTTTGAATAAATTTAATGAATTTATAAGAGTTTATTGATTGATTCATGATTTTATAATTTTAGATGGTGCACCAGGTTCACCTTGTAGAAATTGGTATTATATTCTAAATTACTTAGAAATGTAGAAGAATTATTTGTTTATATTTATATTGTTATGGTTTAAGATAATTTAATTTAAAAAAGTTACTAGTTAAAATATGATAGTTTGAATGGAAACTACAACAAAATATAATAGTAAAAAACACAACATAATAACAATGTTAAACAAATATAAATAAATAAAAAATATGGTATACGATAAGTATTATATTTACAAAAATCACCCTTAGCATCTTATAGTGTATTGTAATTTACATTTTGCCTCAATTGTTTTGAAAATTATAGAAAACATTATTGGTCAACAAAAAAATCCAAATCAATCAAAATGATCAATATAAACCCACATAACTTATATTAGAAAAATCAAAAGCCTAATCCTTTCTCTCATTACCTTATGACTTATTCTCTCTTAGTTTGGAACAAAAAAAAAACTCTCATTTGTTGAAAGGAAACCAAGATTTGTTTGTTTAAGAGAAAGAGAGGTCATGAGAGAGAGCGACTGGTGATGTGAATTTGTAGGTGGTTGAAGTTGTTGTCATGGTTGTTTTTGGAGAAGGAGGTTACAATGGCAGCCCATAATATAGATTTATAGGTGGTTAAGTTTCTGTTGTGGTTGTTTGTGGACAAAGAGGTTGTAGTGGCGACTAGAATGGTGGTTAATTGAAGAGGAAAAAATAGTAGAGTAGAAGGGTGTTTTAGTTGTTCAGCTATAAAAAGTTAGGTTGTGAGATGGAAATTATGGTTGCGATTTAAAGGGTGATGGGAATGAGCTTGGTTATAGTGTAGTGTGGGGAAGAGAAAACTTGGAAAAATTATGGAATTTTTTTTTGTGAAGTTATCTCTCATGTAAACAGTGGGCACGAGTCTTGTTGTGATAAGAGAGGATTGAGGTTGAGTATGGTGATGGTGATGGGAAAAATTGAAAAGCAGGCTAGCGTTGTTTGATGAAGATTATGGCTAAAGATTGAGGAAGAAGATCGGTTTCAAGTGGAAGTGAGGTTGTGTTTGCTTGATTGGAGAAGGAGATTACGATGCGTGTGGCGAATGACTAGAAGGAGACAATGTTGTTCTTAGTGTTTTTTATTTTCAATATTGTTGATGAATAGAAATTGAAAAAATTCCAGTGTTAGTGGTGGATTGAAAAGGGAGTAGTTGGTGAAGTAAGGCTCCTGTTCTTCCCTTGGTGGATTTTTATGGTTTATTTTCTAGATTTTCTTATGTTTGTAATATCTCTCGCTTTAAGATCTACAAAGAAATCTTGAATTAGTGAATTATAAAACTAAAGAATCCAAGAATTAGCGAATTCATCTGTATGATAATTTTATAATTTTAACATTATAAGAACTCTTTAGTTATTAATTGAAATATAATGGGAAACTTGTAAATAATTTGATTTTTTTTGTTGATTTTTTAACACGCATGTAAAATATTATCAAATTATAAAATATAAGATAAAAATTATGATTTTTAAAAAAATAGAAGCAAAGTAAAAAAAAATAGCTAAACTATTTGAGGGTCAGAGTAATTTTTTTTATTGTTTTTTTACTTTCATGAAAATAAAAAAGGAAGTTTTTTAAGGTTGTTTTCATAATATAAAAGTTAAATAAATTATATTTATCAATTTTGGATAAATTATAGAATCGATATAAAATTAACAAAAACTTGTTAAAATAGAATTACTTTCAGAAATCAAAATAATAAAAGGAAAGAAAATGAAATTGGATAGAATGGAACTTCCAAGATATTTTAAAGTTGTTAAATGTTAAGCATATTTTGAAGAAAGAAGAAAGAGTGGTGAGTGGTGTCAGTCTACACTACAGTACACTCATTACTTAAGACTTGACACCCCTTTCGCTCTAGTTTCCCTCACATCGCATATGAAACTTCCACAAACCATCTTATTTCCCAACGTTTTGTTTTCTTATTCTTTAGAATCCAAGAAAATTCTAAATCAACCATCGCACACAAAAAACACGCCCTGGCATCATCCTGCCCTCCAACCGCGTAAAAACTCAATCAACAACATCAAATAACTCCAAAAGTCAAGTCACCGTCAAAAGCATCCCTACATCGCGTTCACACTCGCATACACGCTCACCGTCCACCCGCTGCTACGTATATATAAATTATAATCCTTTGCTCGAATTCAATATGAAATCAACACCTGAGTTTACTTTTCTCTCAGTGAAGCATTTTATCAAACACTTAAGTTTTTTCTTCTCGCGTTCAAATCTCTCTGTACTGTACTGTACTACTTGTAATGGAAATCTCTCCTTTCCCATTTCTTAATCAAGAAGAGATTTCACATTTATACAGTAGTCTTTTCCAGGATATGGATAACAACAGCATGACTAGCAACGACAACATCAACGCTAATTTAAAGAGGCGAAGAAAGGATGGTGAAGATGGTGAAGATAAGCTAGGAGGATTGAGGAAAGCCAAGAGTAATAATAATTCATTTATGAGCGATATACTCACTTCTCTTATTTTATTGGATGAGGAGGAAAAACAAGAACACCAACAGTGGGCTATCGAGTCTCAACACGATAAGGCGGCTTTCGATTGGAATCATAAGAGAAAACTTGAAGCTATGAATGACTATCAGTCCCATCTTCAGACCCATTTTTCTGATTTAGACGAAATGGATAGTTCAGGAACTAAACGCCATGGCCGTTGTGCTTCGTTGACGGCTGCGGCTGTTGCCGTTGCCGTTACTGAAACTGCTCAAGCTTCAAGTGAGCAAAGTGGGTCCGGAGGAGGGTCAGGTCAGCAGCGGCGCTTATGGGTGAAGGACAGGTCAAAAGATTGGTGGGAGAAGTGTAACCACCCGGATTTTCCGGAGGAGGAGTTCCGGAAAGCGTTTCGGATGAGCAAGGCCACGTTTGATATGATTTGCGTGGAATTGGATTCTGTAGTGACCAAGAAAAACACAATGTTGCGCGATGCCATTCCGGTTCGCCAACGCGTTGCTGTTTGTATCTGGAGGCTTGCTACCGGTGAACCTTTGAGGCTTGTGTCAAAGCGGTTTGGATTGGGGATCTCTACTTGTCATAAGCTGGTTCTTGAAGTTTGTTCCGCCATAAGGAATGTTTTAATGCCTAAATTCCTTCAATGGCCCAATGAGGATAAATTGAAGATGATCAAGGGAGAGTTTGAATCAATGTCTGGGATACCCAATGTTGGTGGATCAATGTACACTACTCATGTGCCAATAATTGCTCCCAAAATTAATGTGGCAGCTTATTACAACAAGAGGCATACTGAGAGGAATCAGAAGACATCTTATTCAATGACAGTTCAGGGAGTTGTGAGCCCTAAAGGTGTGTTCACTGATGTTTGCATTGGCTACCCTGGTTCAATGCCTGATGATAGAGTGTTAGAGGAGTCTGCTTTGTTTAAGAGGGCTAATAGAGGGGCTTTGAAGAATGTTTGCGTTGTTGGGAATTCTGGGCACCCTTTAATGGATTGGGTTCTGGTGCCTTACACGCACCAAAACTTGACTTGGACACAGCACGCTTTCAATGAGAAGATTGGGGAGATTCAAAGGGTTTCTAAAGAGGCATTTGCTAGACTGAAAGGGAGGTGGTCATGCTTGCAGAAGAGAACTGAAGTTAAGCTACAGGACTTGCCAGTGGTCCTCGGGGCTTGTTGTGTGCTGCATAACATCTGTGAGATGAGAAATGAAGAGATGGGTCCAGAGCTGAAGTTTGATATTTTCGATGATGATATGATCCCTGAGAATAATCTTAGATCTGCTGGTGCAATACAGGCCAGGGATCACATTGCTCACAATCTCTTGCATCATGGACTTGCTGGCACTTCCTTTCTTTAGCGACCTGAATTACAACATGGTTTCGCAAGTGCTTTTTTTTTTTTTTGTCGTATTACGACTTTGCTTATCCTGTTGGTCTATTTTTTCTTTTTTTCATGGGTTCGTGTAAAATATTTATCTGCCCGTCCTCAGTAAATAAATGAATGAATTGGTTTTATCATATGAACGTACGTCATCTGTGTACTTGCTTTTCCTACTTTGCTTTTTCTCGTTTGTTTATTTGTGCAAAGCCATCATTGCTTTTCTTTACGGAAATAAAACTCAATGGAAACAATGTTGTAAATTAAGTCATGTTTTTGCAAGAATGACTGATAAAGCTATTATCATTTAAAAAAATAAAATAAACCTAAATAAATTTTATCTTACTCAGTCTTAAGTTATTCTGGATTTTTTATACAAATTTCAATTGATATATTCTAAGTTTACTTTATCTATTCCTATCATACTCTACGCACGGGAGCATAATATCATAGCGACACTTTCTAAATAATGTTTTGGGTGGTTTTTGGTTAGTTTAGAAAACCATAACATAATATTATAATTACTAGAAATTCTAACTAGTTTTTTAAATTTTAAACAAGCAATTAATTATATAAAGAAAAGGTATTAACATCTCTAGCACGTCTTACTTAAGGTAAACTTTATTGTTTTTTTTCCTCTTTGTTTTTTATGATCTGATAATATTTCTATTAATCTACTATGACGGATTTGTGATGATAAACAAACTCTGATTTTCTAGATCAAGAACTTAGTCAAAAACGGTGAAATATCCTCAATAATCATTAAGTTTATTTCAAGATAAACTTAGAATTTTGGTTATCGTGTCTTTCTAAATAATATTTTAAATAAAATTTCTTGCAGTTTTTTTATTTTTATATTATGAGTGAATGAGTTGTATTATTTATTGTAATAGTCCCAATTTATGGAACAACACACAACAAGTAACTTGAAATTTCATGATTTTTTTTAAATCCATCAAAATTTCTATTGAAATTTCAGCGGAGTTTTTCCTATACCAAGAAGTTCCAACTTATCCACGATACAAGATTTACACTTCTTATGTCATTTCACAACCTGATCCAATCATCGTGGATCTTAACCAAACTCATCATCATCAATACAATATATTTTATTTAATAATATTACAAAATTCAATTTCACCAAAGAAAACAATGCATAATTCGATTGCTACATATTATCATTACATAAACTATATCATGCATAATAATATCATATAATAAAATTCAAGTGAAGGATCCAATTTCAATTATAAACATGCATATAGGTATTTAGAATTACATCATTAGATTAAAATCATACATCTGAATTTACGGGTCAATACTACATTTTAAATTTAGGAGATAAGTGTCTTGAATTACAACATAATTACAAAGCAAAAGATAGATAAACTAATATCACTCCTGACGTGACCTTGATGGACCTGAAAATAACAAATAACATTTACATATAAATATAAAAAGGTAATAGCAACAATAACAATAACGATAGGTAATAATTTTCCTGGCATTTCTTTTGACACAAAAAATTTAAACACAAACTTCTTTACAATATGCATTTTTTTTAATCTAATATCCTAATTAATTACTAAGAATAATTTCATCTTGGAAATCACAACATGACTAAAATGATTTTGAACGCCATCTCTTTATGGATCAATCCTCATTTGATACCTAGATATTCGTTTCTCGATATCATTAGCTTATCTCATTCTTTCAGAATAACTAATTAACACTTCTCCTCCTGTTCTCTAGAAGTTAATTACCGATACTAACAAATCTCATTAGTATCATTAGTCTCCCATTACCGGGTTAGACTAATCAATTTTATTCAAATGTTGATATCAATACAATTGATTGATATCATTAACTATTCATAACCCAGAATAGTTAATCAATTCTTATCCACATATGGTTTACTATCTAAGTTGTCGATGTTGAGAACCCTTGACATCATTAACCTCCTTCCCTGGAGTAGCCAATCACACCAGAAATGGTTGTCGATACTAATGTGATCCATTGATGTCATTAACTATTTACGACCCAAAATAGTTAATCAATTTATCTTTCTCCCTTAACTAAGAGTAACCATGTTAATGTTAGTAATCTTTACTAACATCATTAGTCATCCAATTACCCAGGATCGACTAATTAATTTAAGAAATATCAGCACTAATGGAACCTCATTGATACCATTAGTTATCTAAACCCGGATAGCTAATCAATGTCATTTGAAATGTCGGTTCCAAAGAAACCCCATTGATACCATTAATTATCCCAATTTTTGGGATAACTAATTAATGTTATCACAACATTCTATTCATACCAATCACATAGACATAAACTACCAAATTTAAATCATATATATAGATCACCAAGTTCAAATCACTTATATACCTAGCAAATTTAAAAATGGTAGAAAATAAAAAGCCTTAGGTATTGGGCACCTACCTACTGTAAAAGCTTAACTGGTAGTCCCCAGCTATTGTCTAGGTCTTGTGGCTCCCCCTGCATTAACAAGCATACCACGTCATTACTTATGAACATTTATTCTTTCTAAATCAATAATCTATACAATTATTTTTTAATCATTTCATTCGTTATTATCCCTATTTATTTAAATTTACATTCCATATTCCCATTAAATCTGTTTCCTTAAGTTCTTTAACAAAAATGCAAATCAACATTACAATTGGCGTCATTCCTCATTCGAACACTGTTTTGTGTTTCGTCCATAACTAACATTAAATAGTTTGGTTTAACGTGTGGCTTAATCTCTTGGAAACCTAAGACACAGGGCTATAAGTCCACTGAGGGGAGAAGAACTCAGTTTTGCTTCTAAATCCCTCAAAACTACCCATTATCGAGAAGATGACCAACTGTCCAGTAGGATATATCTTGACCCACTCTCGGTTATTAGCCCATAACTGGAGTTTTAAATCTCCAAATTGACACGACCAAAAGATTGATGTCTTCTCCCAAGTGCAGGAGTGTCTAAGTAATAAATAACCTGGCAAGACCGGGGTCGAACCACAAAGAGGTTAATTGTATAAATTATAGTTAACAGCAACAACAATAATAGTAATAATAATAATAATAATAATAATAATAATAATAAAGAAGAAGAAGAAGAAGAAGAAGTTGATGAGAACTTTGAGATGGAAGATTAACGTAAGGATTAAACAATGATAACAACAAATGTCAAGGTTAGAGGATCCACTAATGGTATTTCAAACAAGTATAGTATAAACCTTTTTTATTCAATTGGAAACCACACACAAAGGAGGTTCCAATCAGATTATAAATTGTTAACATGATTACATTAGTTATCTTATTCGAATAATGCTAATACTTGTAAATGTTGTCAGGCATTCATGATTATA
>Ga0325411_1009296_pt1 | contig 10523 bp, 8 predicted proteins | sample PopdelMetagenome_13_FD_206181 | JGI IMG/M metagenome (GOLD analysis project Ga0325411, IMG submission 206181) | Populus deltoides microbial communities from Bellville, Georgia, United States - Xylem-PdIQD-R4 | ecosystem: Host-associated > Plants > Phyllosphere > Stem > Wood/Secondary xylem...
GATTTAGATTCAGAATTTCAGATGCTATATCGTGATGAAGATTTTAGGATTGTGCCTTGCTTCATTGCAGACTTTGCCCGAGTGGTACCCAGCTGAAATTTCTTTCGTGGTGTTGCTTTTCCTTTTTCTTTTTTTCTTTGACCTTTCACTGAATCTGTCTTCAACGTACTTGATTATCACCAGCGCTTCTCGGTGAATCGGTGGTGTTTTTTTTTCTTTTTCATTAGGCTGAAGTTTTCTTAATGCAAGTGAAGTTGGCACAGTCACATTTTGCGTCCTACCTAGCATGTGGGATCCAAGTCCAAGATGAAAAATGCCAAGAATTTTTTTTGAGTGAAAATTATATTCCAACACTGAAAAGTTTTTTTAGTGTGGTTTTATAATATAATTTTCTAACATTTCTTTTAAGTTAATTTTTTGAGTTTGAAACTTGCGCAGATTTATATTATTTTGTGTTTGATTTTTATTAAAATAAAATGAAAATGATAAAATTTAAACTTATGATCGCTTGATCAATATGACTTTGATGACATGTTAAAAGTCATCTCAACTAAAAATTTAAACCATTAAGCGAAGCTTTAAATTATAATTTATATAATTTTTTAATATATTTTTTCAAATAAAAACTTTTTAAATTTAAAACTTATAATGATAAAATTTAAATTTATAAATATTCAATCGATAATATTTAATCAATAAGGCTTTGAATACTTAGTAAGTTACTAACATTAAGAAGCCACCTCTAAGAAAAAGATATAAAAGAAAAAAAAATCTTTGGAATCCTTTCATTTGAATGGGGTTAGAGTAGACTATAAAAAAATTTCCACGGTATTTGGATTTTAATGGTGATAATCATATAAAAAGTTAAGGATTTAAAAAGAAAATAATAATAAATGAATTGTTGTTTGGTCTTCGAAACTTGAGTGATTACAGGATATTGAAAGAAATTTCAAAAGGAATTACTCAATAACAAACACAACTCGAATTATTAGATGAGTCGGTAAGTGTTGAGAAAAGATATTCATCAAAAAAATCACTGAAGAATTAATTAATAGCATATTAGAGTGAAGATTTAGAACTTATTTTCACTGTGGATGAGGAATCAGATCTGCTTGCTTGACGTAACAAAAAGGTGAAGGGGGACGCTGAGGAGGAATCGAGTGGGAAAAGAGCAAGATCTTATATAGGATGAAAGTGTTCTGTGTTAAAAAATTAATCCAACTCAAGATTTTATATTATTTCTTAATATATTTTTTTAAGCAAAATTTTTTTAAATTTAAAACTTATACAGACTCACACTACTTTGTACTAATAATTAAAAAAATAAATATAAATAATAAGATTTAAACTCGTAATTATATGATCATCAAAGTAAAAATCTTTTAGACTTGAAACTTATATAGATCTATACTGCTTTGTGCTATTAATTACAAAAAAAAATATAAATGATAAGATTTAAACTCGTGACTAGATGATCATCAAACCTCTGATATTATATAAAAAAATATTTTAATCAAAAAATACTTTAATTTTTTTTAAATAAATTTTCAGATATGATTTATATAAATAACAATGTTGGTTGAACAGCAAACGAGCTAATAAAAGATTATATTTCTGAACAAAACTCTTGTAGCTGCAGTTGGTGGGAACGATGCCTGTCTCTGTTAAGATTTGTTGCCGTTCAGCAGCATTTAAACGAATTCACAAATCTGATACGGGCAGGCTTGAAAGCAATGAGAAGCCACACATCTCGCACAGAACTAACTCGACTCTCATGGTGTAGTTTAGCATCATGGAAAAGTTCTCCGGCGAGTGGATCTTAATGCTTTGTTGATATCTCAACTCTGTAACGGTCATTTCTTGTTTAAACATCAACTTTAAGGGCTTTTTGGATGATTTTAAATTATTTATTTTTTAAATATAATGGACAACGTCATGTCTACATGGCCAAAGACTGAGTTGTCATCTGGCTCCAATTCCAGCTGTCATAGTTTGTAAGTTGGAAAATCGGGTTTTGGGTTCTTGCATTCAAAAAAATTTTTTTTATTGCGATTATTTTTTAAAATATTTTTAATTTAAAAATATATTAAAATAATATTTTTTAAAAATTATTTTTTATATCAATATATTAAAACGATCTCAAAATACTAAAATAATATTAATTTTAAACAAAAAAAATTAAAATTTTTAAAAACACGAATTGACCACGATTGAGACGGTACATAATACAAAGAGCGTGTTTGGCAGTGTGGTTGCTTTTCAAATAGCTTTTCATGCCGAAATACACGCCAATGATGTTTTTTTATTTTTTAAAAATTATTTTTCACATCAGCACATCAAAACGATCTAAAAAGTACAAACCGCATTCAATTTTAGTAAAAAAAATAAAATTCAAAATTTAATAAAACACAGTTACAAATACAATGCCAAACAGACGGACAGATAACTCATAGCTAAAATTTGAGGCCCATTGAAACAGCATGTAAGAATTTCAAATCTCATATAGATAAAGAGCATCTTAACATTACAGAAGGCATGACTGCCGGTTTCAAAATTACACGGGAAAATAAATATGATTTAACAAGATAAAACCACATTTGTACACTATATTGTAGGAAGTTGTCGAGCCTCGTACTCCTTGGCAGCCGTGCAGTTGCCCCTATATTGCCAAACTAGATGCAAGAGAAAACCCTGAGCCGATAGATGAGGACTTGCTTCAATACGTGTATCTCTACGGGCAGCTGAATGGATTGGAGAAGGTCCGGACATGGAACTGATGGAGCCCCTCTCATGAATTATGCACCGCGTTGTATAATTAGGCTCGGGAAGCATGAGTCTTCCCTTTGCTATCATGAACAATCACAATCAGCTAACCATCTCAATGTCACAAGGTCTGTTTTGTTCATCGTCTGGTGAGGAAATAGATGCGAGTAGATCATCTATTTTTAAAGGGCAGTGCCGGACAGTGTGCTGGAACATGATCTGCAAGTGGATTTTGCTAAGCAATTTGTCAAGCAAGCTTCTAAAATAACCCGTAAAAACAAGCAAGTCAAAATGCTCCAAAACTACAGCACACCCCAGACAAAATGCTATAAGACTTTGAAACACAGGCAGACACCCACATGTATATGTATATACGCAGCTACAACATGCAATCATAAGGGCACGGATCCTAGTGTTGATAGCAACTAGTTCGTGCTAAGAAGGCTGAAGAGTAGGACTGTCTGGCCCTCCTAGGAACCCACTTTGGTAGGATTGTGACTTCATGCCAACAGATCAATGAAATTTTTACACCTCCCAAGTCTCACCGATCCAAGATGCATTCAAGGAGAAACAACAGTGGAACTGAATCGAAACCCCTGCCCACTCGTATCAGTTATATCAGCTGGTATTAACAGAATATAGGCTCACTGAGGAATGTATTCATGAGAAAGCATGGCCAAAGAGTCAAAACAGCAGATTAATTGAACAAAGGCAGTGGTTCAGTGATTGATGAGTCGATTCTCCTTTTTCTTGAAAAAAACACAAATAAATACACACAAACCAACCTTCACATAGACCAAGTCATGATCTCCAGTGTCTATTTCAGTCAAAATCATCAATCAATTGAAAGAAAAATTCGTTGTGTGCAGGGGGTAGATTTTTCAACTAACCTTGGAGTAACTATCTGCAAATGCACGTGCTCGATTGGGCTTCTCGAGATAATGTAAGTCAGCCTTCACAAGCTTCCCATCCACAGAACTCAGCCCACCATCACTAATAGCAAAACGCAGAAGATTTCCTGAGCACAGTCCTGACTGAAGGATGGGTGGCAAGAAGATAGAAATCATAAGGAAATTATCACGTTGAAAATAAAAAGAGGAAACAGAGAAAGAAAAATACAGAAAAAATCCAAGTGACTGCACAAACCTTTTGGATAAAATCTGAATCCACGCAGCCAAATATCACAGGCGGATCATCAGATGTAACCAGTTTTCCATCATCTTGTAGCTCCAAAACTACCTGCTCATACCAAAAATAGGGTTATCAGCAAAACAAAATATCACGTGCCCACAAAAGGAACCAAAGTATAGCATGGTTGACAAAGGGGCAAAAAAAAAAAAAAAAAAAACAGACATGAGATCAAATACCTGTTGCTGGGTTGGAACCTCTCCTTTATTGTCAGTGTCAATGACATACTGGCTACAGTTCTGATCCTTCCAGACTAACGCTAGTGGTGTATTTCCTGTTTGATAATGTGCATGCCTGAGAAAGAATCAAAGTGAACATCATCAGAAAACCTTCGAGAAAGAAAAAAGAGAAGTTGGACAAGTCAAATTTCAAGGATCGTCCCCTTGTTGTATGCTAATACTAATGTCAAAGAAGAAACAATACCGAAGAAATAAATCACTGAAAATGAAGATACACAGGTCAGAACATGCAATTACAAAGTAACATTCTTATGCAGCATATCAATTCCATTCAAGGATACATTGCTGGTCTTGCTTACAAAACATCCACAAAGTAAAAAATAAATAAATAAGTAAATGCTGCAAAAGCAGGCATCCTAGAGAACTAATATACTGAGTGTTAGACATCCCTGCACACCGTCTCCAACTTCAAATATGATGTCAGAATTCCTTGCAGATCTCCTTGCTAAAAGAGATACCTCACTTACTGCAAAGCAATTTAAATTACAAAGAAATGTGGTTTGTGATAAAAGGGGTTTTAATCATTTAAGTACCCATTTGCATACTCTCTGTTAAATTCAGACCAACCTCCTTTAACAAAAGGATCTATGGTACAATGCTCAGAATTGCCCAATGATCATTTATCAATCTCAATTCAACAGTCATCGTAACATTTTCTGAAAGGTGCATAGATCATTTATTTCACTAGTTTGTATTGCACCGATATTATTGAGACAATATATGAAATCCTACTCTAACTCTGCACAACTTGAAAACTATCATAATCTTGACATGATGTATGGTCTTGATTAAATCATCCAGGAGCTTTTTCTCATTTAAGCACCTGCTCTAAGAGCATTTCCTTCCCTACAAAAACAGGAGCCAGACAAGCAGCATTCAAATTTCAAAGAAATTGCTCTAAAATATTCCTTAACAACCTGACAATTGCCTAAGGATAAAATATCAACCTCAATGGATTAAATCATGATAAAACTTCTTAACAGATAAAAAAAAAAATCTTTCATTTCAGCATTTGAAAGAGAATAGACGTTTCATCAAAGAACACACCTAAAACCCTACACTTCATTAAATCAAATCTAGGAAGGATCTTATTCTCTAGGTGACCAAAAGACCAAACCCAAAAGATTGCACCAACTTTTTCTTCAAGCATGAATCACATCCACTTCACGAAAACAACATAGTTGCTCATGCTTAAAAGTACTGATTATCATTCAGCTTATTTCAAAGCAGCACCACACATAAATAACTCTACCAGCATTAAAACCAGTAAACTACACAATGCAGTTGTTTATCCCTACAAAACTCAAAAACTTCTCTAAAACACAAACAGAACAAAAAAGGAACGGAAAAAAAACAGCTTTATAATAAACCGATAACTTTCTTAAATCAAAAACACTTACTTGTTATAAAACAACAATCCATCCTTAACATACGGCACAGCTCCTGAATATGCAGAGAACAAACCATTCTGATCACAATTATAAACTGGAACGGTACTGAACCTGTACTTGTGATAGAAGGAAGGAGGGTCACAAGCTCCAGTCTCTCCAAGCTTAGAATTCAACCAAAAAAACCGGAATTCTGCCGCACAATCATATAGCGAATAGCCCCTCCAACACACCATATCAATCACATAATATGTCTGATCCAACTGCACAGAGATCATTCAAAAAACAAACAATTTTTTTTAAATGGTAATTAATTTTTTAATTAATGAAAACAGTTTAATTAAATTGTTAATTTTACCTCGTGAAAAATGCAGTCTAGTATACAATAAGACTGATTAGGACCAGAACCGTCTCTTTTCTTCGCTCCGTTAGGTAAAGCAGAAGGAAAACGATGCAGTATTGATCCATTTCGCTGCCTACTGACAGTCGTTCCGTTTGTTGACACCACAAAACACCGTTTTCCGGCTGGCCTTGCAAACACATACCTGAAAAGACACAAAATTGACAATTTAACTCAATAAAACAAAAACAAATTAAAAAGAAAATACGAATTTGAAATTAGTTAAGTGAGATTGAAAAACGACCAGTCGTCGCTTAATCGATCGGGGACATCAATCATCCACTCATGTAGCATCAACTGTTTAGCGAACCATTTGCGAGCTTCGGCTCCTTTAAGCTTCGCTGCGTGACGGACATCGAGGTCTTGTGATGGAGCTCCAGATTCTTCGGATTCGGGTACGAGTTCAAGCTCAATATTCGATTCGGGTTCAGGGGTGGTTTGGTGTTGGAGAGAGAGGACAGTAGAGGCTAAGCATCGTGCTTGATGTTGAGCGTCTCGGCGGCTCTGTGCTTGCCGCTGTAGACTTATGTCTCGACGGCGCTGTTGATCGGAGATCGCTAGTCTCTTGAACGGACGGCGGGTATCTTGCGGTGGTGCCATGGAAAGGATACTAGACTTTCTCTGGAGTTTTGAATTCTGGCCCCTTGACGAATCGCTTTGTTTGTATTTTTAGCTGGTGGTAAACGGCGACGTTTAAATACCTGTAATTTGGCCCAAGTAGTTCCGAAACTAGGCCTGGCCAGATCAAAGGTCCAAGTTCTCAGCTGGGTGTGCAATCCATGGCACCTCCGCAAATCTAAGCTCGATCAAGGCCGTGGATTAGCGAATCGATTTCAGAACTATGCTTCCAAACGTTTTTCGTTACTAACTCTATTTATGATTTATAATCTTTTGGTGAAACAAAAACATTCAATGCTGCAATTGTTTTTCTTTTACGTTCTTCTTGGAATCTGGGTTTCTTGGGAACGCGAGATAGTATAAAACTATTTACGTGATTCGCGGCAGACTTTTCAGAAAATATTATATGTATAGATTTTTTTATATATTTCTATAGTTCAGAAAATATAATAAATCAAAAAATTTATTTAAACTTAATCAAATAAACTAAAAATTATATGCACTAATAAATAAAAAAAAATAATTAATAATATCTAAAAACAAAACTTGAAAAATCAAAAGATAGATATAGATTAAAATATTTAATTTTAAAAAATAAGATATTAAATTGATTGGATAAAATAAAAAAAAAACATGTAAGGTTACACATATTAAAAATATTATTTGAAAATAAATATTTTTTATTGTAAAAAACATAGTTTATCTATATAAAAGATAAAAAAAACAAAACTATAGATTAACCGGAAAAACATCTCAGAAAATTAAACGTATAGCAAAAAATTAATATTATTTAAAAGATGTTCTCTGAATAAAATAAAAGAGAGTATATTTTTTTTATTTTCTAGTTTTTTAACCGAACCCTAAAAAATAGCCCAAAAAATTGAACTCAACTCGAGTTCATATTTGTTTTTTTCATAAACTTTTAAGGTATAAAAACATCCAATATGAACTTCTTGTATAAAATAGAACAATGTGACACAAAAATCCTTTATTTTTGTGGCCTAAATCGATGCCAACAACAAGTTTGTTTCTTTACTGCTAGAATCCAGCAACCCCCCCTCTCCTCTCTCAATCAGGGATAAAAAAATAACAAAAATAAATCTTTGTATCAAAATAAAATTGGAACAGTTTTGAGAGACCGTAATTGTATAATTTGCGTGTTTATTTAAATTGGACGACCAAAATGAATGTTTTCAAAATTTATGATACGTCACTTATGTTTGCTGTATTTTTTATTTCGGTTTTCCCTCTTCCAATCTCATTCTTTAATAAGAATTTGAAATTAATTATTTCTTAAATAAGACTTGATCGTGTAAAAATAAAATTTGAGGACCAAACTAAAAAAATTAAAATTTTACACATGTTCAGGGAAAATCCCAAGCGTTTTATACACAAGTAATGTTTTCTTTTTCTCACTGTTACTATTTTGTAAAAAAAGTTTATTGGTGGAGGAGGGTCTGTTTTTTCCCTTTCTTCTACGGTGTTCAGGCTTTTTTCCTAGGCACCATTATAATGATTCACGTTCTTTCTGTTCCAGCTTTGCTTTCAACTATTACTTTCGTTTGTTTGTGCCATTCTCTGGGTCTGTATTTTTGGCTGGTTTTTATCTATTCATTTATTGATTGTTCTCTATCTCTGGCATAGGTGGTGTTAGCGTAAATGTTTTGTTGTTGCTCTCTGTTTTTCAACCTGTCAGGTTACCCTCTCTACGCTTGAACCTTGTTGTTGTTATGCCATGCTAGTTAATTCATTTCGAGTTTTTCTTTTGATTGGGATTCGTTTTGCTTTCTGCTTTGATTTTTATTATTTCCTTTTCCAGTATTGTATGTTGTTATATCCCTTCTCTTTTTTCTTTGTTGTTATTGTTCTCCATATTGGTTGGCCTGGTTGGCAATAGAGATATCAATTCTTTTCTTTTTGGATGTTTTTACTGGTGTTCTATGCTTTGTTTTTTTCATTTGTGTTCTTACATAGGTCTAAGTTATGTTGCCTCTTTTTGTTTGACTCCCCCTTGATCAGTTTATGCAGCTCCTTTTTAGATTTTTGTCTTTTGAATCTCACAGGATTTTTGCGTTCTGGCCAAGTTGTTTTTCTAGGGTTTGTTGATGTTTCTGAGGTCCATTCCCTAGTGTTGATTTTATGCAGCTCCTTTTTAGATTTTTTTTTTACTTCTTTACTAGCCTCGGTTGTCTTGCTTCTTTGTTAGCTCCTTGCGTCTGCATTGTTTGTTTTGCATATGTTTTCTGGCATTCAGGGATGCTTCCCCAACATTATCAGATGCGTTTTCTGCTTCCTGCTGCTGTTAGCCTTTTGTTTTTTTAACAAGCATGGTGGTGAAATCCTTCGATCTTTTATTTTGTACACGTATTCTTCTATTTCCTTTATGTTTGTTCCTCGATCCATCCACTACCATGATATGCTTCTTCTTCTCTAGGTTTGGTCCCCATAGTTTTTCTCATTTTCTTCTCCATCCAAGAATGGTTGAGAGAGGCTTTCTTGATGTTGGATTCTTTTTCCAAGTCCTGGTTTTCTCGAAGATGGTGGTTGCTTTTCGCATCTTCAAGCGTTGCTTGCTCAATGTGTTCATTTACAACTTCATGAAGCTAGAACCTTTTAATCTCCATTTTTCCTAGGCTGTGTGCCCTGTTTCTGTCTGTTATTTTTAGGATCGAAACAACATTTTTCATTTCATTTGCCTTTTTTAATCAGATTCCTTTTAAATAGCCTTTGATTCATTGCCTTTAATCAAATATTTGTTTACCTATTCCTTCCAGTCTTAGCACCCCTCTCTGCATTCTCACAGATTTTTGTTGCAGACTTTTGTTTGGGGATTTGGATTTTTGCCTGGTTTAAGATTGCTTATCTTCATGCATTCCCACTTATGCTGTTAAATTTGCATTTTCCTCTCCTCTTCCAGCACTCAACTTTTTTGGAACGATTTTCCTTTCTTAATGTATTTGCTTGACCTATCTTCTTCTTTTTCTATCAATGAATTCCCTTGCAAAATCGTACATGAAGGTAACTTGTAGTGTAGCGCTGACAATCCATCCAGTAAGAAATCTAAAGTATGTGGTGTTTTTATTGTAAATATTTCACCATGCACGCTGTTAAAAATCAGAGTAGTGATTTTTTATTTATTTTAATTCTCAAACTTTTTTTTTCCTCAATTAGATCATTTTGCAGCTAAATTAATGGCAAATTGCTTCCGATTTGTTAAGAAAATGCAAGATTGGAGACAGAAGATCATAGTGAAAAATATGAGGAAACTAGATGGTCATATCAAAATTAGCACAACCAGTTCACTTTGATCCTTTTACTTTTTAATTGATACACAAATAGGTCCTTTTAGTTTTGATTCAAGAGTTTATTTTTCTTATTTTTAATCTTCTAATTTGAGGAAAAAAAAGAGAAAATAATCATATTCTAATTTAAAAGAAAAAATATTTAGTTGGCATTGATTTTTGCTATGAAAAAAATCATTATTGGTATTAAAAGGGTTTTATTTGATAAAAAAAAAAGTTTTGATAGTGTATTCTTTACCATTCACATTGCATTAGAAAATAGATTTGGACTCGAGGAGATTTTTCAATTCAAGTTGATTTTTTATTTTTTAACCTATTTTTGAGTTACTCGAAACTGTGAATAAGTTTTTATTTAGGTTTTTAAGGTGTTGGTTAGATATTTTCAAGTAAAAAAAAAATTAAAATGAATTTTTAAGTAAAAAAATAACCTCCATTAATTTTTTGACAAGCTTTGCGGTAAACAAATTTTAGGTTGCAAACAATGCATCATCTATGTATTTTTTTTTTTTAAATCAGGTAAATGATGCATCCTCCACCTAGTTCAATAAAGGAAAGGAGGAGGCTTGGACAAAAAGGCATGACGTGCAGGCCCACTTTAGAGTTTCATGTGCATTGACCCACTCAG
>Ga0325411_1009298_pt1 | contig 10521 bp, 3 predicted proteins | sample PopdelMetagenome_13_FD_206181 | JGI IMG/M metagenome (GOLD analysis project Ga0325411, IMG submission 206181) | Populus deltoides microbial communities from Bellville, Georgia, United States - Xylem-PdIQD-R4 | ecosystem: Host-associated > Plants > Phyllosphere > Stem > Wood/Secondary xylem...
TCAAATTTAAATCAAAATAATAAAGTGAGGAGTAAAACAATGACTGTATTTCAAAGGTCATAGAATGTTCTTTAGACATATATGTAAAAGAAAATTTTCTTGGATTAATAATACAATATTAAAGCCAACAGATTAAGGATGATTATATCCACGTGTGGGCAAATCAGCTTGTTTGGTCATACTTTCGTACCTTTCATCACAATATGAGTGGACAAACCAAATTGTGCCACGGCAGAGACAAATACTAATTTATATAGCGTATTTGTATTTTAAAAATATATTTGAAAAAAAATTAATTTATCTTTTTTTAATTAATTAATTTATATTTTTATATTATTTTAATATGTTAATATTAAAAATTATTTTAAAAGATAAAAAATATATTATTTTCATATATTTCTAAATAAAATATATTTTAAAAAATAACCACTAATAAAATACCAAATACACTACGCTCGTAATATGCCGTCACGAATCGTCGCCCAATTTGTGCCTACTTTGCTTCGCAGTTTGGTTTTAGCCATAAAAGTCAACAGTTTTATGCATAGAGAGAATTTCAAGGCCCCATGCAGGGTCCACACGCTATTCTTTTATGATTTTATTTCATTCTTTCACCTATTTAGTTTTTAATTAATTAATTACTAAAATGTCCCCATATCCATAATTAGATAAGTTAATTTGAAGGCAACAAGGCACTCATTTTATGTCCAAGCAATATTCTAGTTTATTCATGAAAGTTTTAACTTCTAAAATAATTCCTTTAATTTATGTTCTTCAGAAATAATATATATTAACAAGAAGAAAAAAGACCATAAACAAAAAGACTTATATTTTAATAATTTAATTTATCTTAGATTTGTTCAAGTTTTAGAGAATCTGACTTGAGAAATTATAATTGTCATATTCTTAATTTTTTTAATACATATTTGATAGTGAAGTTATTAATTACATCATAAAACAATATTAATTAAATTATTAGTAATAATATATGATTTTTAGTACCAAAAAAATCAGGATAACGTGCCTTTAAATTATTTAGTTTCTTTTGCTCTAAACATTGTGCCTTTTAAATAATCTGTATTAATTCTTATATCAGCTCACTAATGTTTACTTCTATTCTCATTAAATAGCTAATTTCTAACTTTCTTCCAGGTTCTTGTTCTTGTTTCAAGTCAAACGACCGACCCAAGGTACTGAAAAATCCTGAACATGTCCCTCTGGTTGGGTACTGGACTAATATATATATATATATATATATATATATATATATATATATATAGGGTTCTAGCACTTGAAAAATAGCTTTAAAAATGCAAAAAAATATATATAGTATGACCCGATTTTTTTTATTACTTGATTTTCATCAACAAAACCCATATCTTTAACAAAGAAAGCGTTTAATTACATGATCTAACCAAGAAAAATGTATCGGAAAATTGATCTGAAATTATCCTATGAATCAACTAGAAGTCATCGTCGACGGTGCATATATATTATATACAAAGGGGAGGATTTGGTCAAGTAATAAATGTGAACGCATCGGCAATGATGTAAGCTAGAAAGTAATTTTCCAACTCAGCATGATCAACTTCCGAATGTCAACACGTGGAACAAGGATTTAGTTGGCCCCCACACCTAATCATACAATAATTTATTTAATATAGAAATAAACCTCGATTTGAATATGATAATACTAGCACGTAACTATATGACCATTAATTAACTGTGCTAATCAGCCTGTGATTTGTTAAAGAGAGGTTGTGTCCAATTTCTACGCAAATGCTAAGTAGTTGAAAAAAGAGAAAAAAAAGAAGAAGAGGTGATGTTAGAACCGTGTGTTGTGTAGAGCTTGGTTTTCTCTTAGTCGGCGCCGGTATGTTTTTTTTTTTTTTTTAATTAATTTTTAATTTTTAATTTTGCCTTTGATTTGGAAACATATGTGTTGTACAGTGTCTTGTGGCTCCATCATGACTAAGCCACTAGCTGTAGGAATTGCTAGTCAATCAATAAGGAGTAATTCCCATCAAATCTTGTTTTAGCTAGTGGGATTTGATTATTATATATAAAAAAAAGCTAGTGGGAATATTAGAGTAATAACGTGCTAAATTAATATATATGTTTTTAGCTTTTATTTTTATATTAATAGTATATTGCAAATTAAATTCAAGGAAATTATGACCTTTTTTTTTATGAGAGCTTCGTAGCAACTTTCACTAGTCAATTCCACGGGGGGTTTTGCAACTACTATTATTAGTGATCTAATTAGTGATTAATTATTTAATTATCGCTTGACTCGGTGTTAGGAGCCATGTGGATCCTATTCAATATTCGCTTAATTTCACTGATATTTGATGGTGAGTGTTGAAATATATATCAAAGTCATAGATTGTTGCATTTATGAATATTTTATACGCTTCTAGGTAATAATTCACTCGTATTCAAGGCTAGTATGTGATAAATGTTTTTTTAATTTTATTATAATTATCAAAAATATTTTTCTGTTGCTAAACCAGCAACTTCAAATTAAGAATCAGTCGAAACCGATCAGGCTATTAATCTAATAAAATATTTGTTAAGGACTTGATCGGATGGCTTAATTAAGTCACTCAATTACAACCTAATTCTCAATTGCATCCCCAAACAAAAAATATCTCCAATTAATATAGTTTTAATTGCGGGTCTATTTTTAATGTTAGATATCCAACTGGGATTTTTTTTTGTTTGGAGACCTGATTGAAAATCGCGTGATGGTTGATGGACAAATGTGTCTTTTCATATTATTATTATTATTTTTATATAAATATGACTGGGTTTTAATTTAAGGTTGATAATTAGAGAAGATATGGCGATGGTCTTTTTTTTCCTTCTAATATTCAATGTTTCTCCAACTGACTAATTAACTGGTTAAATAATATACAGTGGATCAGAGGGTCCAAATTGCAGGCTATTACTATTCTAGTTAACGTTTCTGGGATCTTTGGCATCCTTCCTTTTCAATTAAAGCATCAGAAACCTGTTTTGATTTCCTACCTCGGAGATTTTTTCTTGTCTGTGTGTGCATGGAATAGTCACATATTGTATTGTATCGGAAGTTTCCGAAATATCATTTAAAATTAATAGCTCTCAATTTCTTCTCGGATTGCATATATATATACACATGAAATATTGCCCGCAATGTCTCCAAAGACTAAAGGATCGATTAAGGGTCTAATAAATTGCTTTATGAAGAACGTTGAAAGATTCCCGTATACGAAAAGTTGCAATTGGTAATTTTGTTTCAATTTCTACCCACTGGAAATTTGCAATCTGGTTAGATTTCTATATCTTTCATTGAAAATGTATAATTTGCTACTATGAGAGTTACAATATGAGAGTTACAACGTACTAATAGTTGCTTTTCAGAATGATTTTTATTTTTAAAAATAATTTTTAATATCAGTATATCAAAACAATCTATAAATATAAAAAAAAATGAATTTTTTAAATTTTTTTCAAAAGTATTTTACAGCAACAAAAACATACTGGGCCTAAAATTAATTTTGTTTTTTACGTTAAAAAAACGCTATTTGTAATTAGCAACAACATGAATGAAGAATATGTAAATGCAAATCCTAGCTAGATTTGCAGAATTTTCTTACGTCAAATAACTTGTATGTACATTACAAGATTGACATAAAATATGAAAGTAATATAATTAGCAGGCCAGCTAAGTCCCATCTAATGTTCAGAAAGCTTGAAATTTCTAATTTCTTCATCTTTTGACTTTTAAGTTCTATATAGTTCCCTAGATTCCCTCCACTTATGCTTTGCATATTTGCTGGGAATGATCCTTCCTGCTTCAGCACGAAGCCAAGCCAAGCCAACCCAACAACAGTAGCTCGCTAGCAAAGCTAATCCATTAAGCAAAGAAAAAAAAAAATAATTGAAAATCGACAAGGTAAAATTAAGAAGCTAAAACGCTGATTGATTAGGATCTTGAACTTATTCTCAAATGGTTAGGTAGTTTAACTTTTAAGAAGATAAAAAGGGCTTGGATTTTTGAGTTTTATTATTTATTTATTGCTTTTTGCTAGGCTACATGGGCCCCCCCACCAGAATATAATATATATATAGAATAAAAGCTCCTTTTACCATTTCCCTTTTTCACATTAATTTTCAAACAGGTAGATATAGTAGCCAGCTAAGAAAACAGCACGGCACAAAAACACATTAAAAAAAAAAAACAAATACTCCGAGGTGGTTTCCTCAGGACTTCAAACAAGGCTTACTTGCTGCCTACGGATCTTGTCAGACGGCGATATTTTGCTCTACAAGCACCTTTATTTAAGCCCTCTTCAAGACCATTGCTCTACTTTCTTAACTGCTCTCTTTCTCTTCAAATTTCTTTTCAAGAAAAAGAATACTAGAAATCCCCCCCCCCTCTCTTGCCTGCTAGCTAGCTACCTGATCTTTCTTTTTCTAGTCTGTTTTTTGTGTCTTGTGTGTTTATTTATCCATATAGTTTCTTTGGAAGAAGTAAGTTTTTAGTCAGTGTTGAGCTATTGATATGGAAGAAGCTGTTGTGGTTAACAAAGGAGATGATCAGATTCATCTGCCAGCGGGTTTCCGGTTCCATCCAACAGATGAAGAGATCATAAGTCATTACCTTACAGAGAAGGTGATGAAAAGTGGTTTCTGTGCAATTGCTATTGGTGAAGTTGATCTCAATAAGTGTGAACCATGGGATCTCCCGAGTAAGTTTTGATCTTTCTTTATTTCTTTGGGGTCAATATTAAGAAAACCCTTTTCTTTTCTTCGCTTATTTTTGTTTATTTTTTATTTTCTTGCTGAATTTCTTGGGAATTCTTATTGAAAACACTTGTTTTGAACAGAGAAAGCAAAGATGGGAGAGAATGAATGGTATTTCTTTTGCCAAAGAGATAGGAAATATCCAACTGGTATGAGAACTAACCGTGCGACTGAATCTGGGTACTGGAAGGCTACAGGAAAAGATAAGGAAATTCACAAGGAAAAGAATTGCCTTGTTGGAATGAAGAAGACGCTTGTTTTCTACAGAGGGAGAGCTCCTAAAGGAGAGAAAACCAATTGGGTTATGCATGAATATAGGCTTGAAGGCAAATTCTCCTACTACAGCCTCCCCAAAGTAGCAAGGGTACGATTCACATGCACAAAATAATTCCACCTTTTTTGCTTTCCTTTTCATTTTCGTTTTCTTGATTTTGATTAAAGAAAGCTTAAGCTGTTACTTATTGTCACATCCTTTTAAAGCTTTCTCATTTTTTTTCTCTCTCTCTCTATATTTTGCTTTTGCTTTTGCTTTCGTGTGAATGAAGAATCTGGACTAATTAAGCATGGCTTTTTTTTTTCTTTTTTGCTATGCTGTTGTACAGGATGAATGGGTTGTTTGTAGGATTTTCCATAAGAGCACAGGCATGAAGAAAACTTCAATTCATGATCTCCTAAGAATGAACTCTTTTGGAGATGATTTCTTGGATTACTCCTCACTCCCACCTCTCATGGACCCCCCTAATTACACTAGCAGCTTCAGCGATGCCGATAACAATGAGCTCAAGGCAATGATGACTTCAAGATCCTCAGATGGAAATTACTTCTCCAATACTAGCATGCTCAACAACAATAATCAAAGCTTTGTTCAACCTCCAAATACCAACTACCAAACACCAAACTCAAGTTTTCACCTTCAAACTCCAGCTTCAAACCCTCCTTACACCTTTCAAACCAATCCCAATATGCCTGTTTACTTGCAGCAAGGAAAAAGTACCAATTCATTTCCAAACTTTCAAAACTCTACGTTTGGTAACAATGGCCAAACCCTTCTGAGAGCATTAGCTGCAGGAAATAATTATGGAGAAGCATCTGATCAATTGGAGAAACAGTGCAAGGTTGAGCAGTTCTCATCTAACCAATCTATGGTCAGCCTTTCACAGGACACTGGACTTAGCACAGACGTGAACACCACAACCGAGATATCCTCTGTCGTATCGAAGCAAGAAATAGGAAGCCACAATGAGTTTTACGAAAGTCTTGAGGATCCATTAGCTGGTCCCATTGCAGATTACATGTGGGATTACTGAAGATTATAGAGAATATATATATGTTCGCTTTGTTTATTTGTTCTATAGATTCTTAGGATATATATATATGTAACCAGAAAAAAACAGAAGAAAAACCTCAGGATATATAAATTGCAACAGTTTTCTCTCCACTAGTTACGTATCTTGATTAGAGTTTGAAAAGTTTTCTTTGGATTGATATAAATACTTTGTATAGATTAGTTCATGGTGTCCATCCTTTTACGGATTTCATTTTTATTTGATTGGTAGACACCAAAGGAATGATGCCATGAATATATATATATAAAAGCTTCATGTACATCTTTATATTAGTGCATTAATATTCTTTCGGGTTTTCTTTATTTTTTCTGTTTATACTTTGTTCAATTTTATTCTCGTGTTATCTTCTATTCTGTATTTGAATATCTTCGGTTTTTTTTTTTTAATGTGCATTTTCTCTTTCGATGCAAATTAATGAAAGAGTATATAACCTCCAAATGCACTTTACCCTAATCCTTGATTCCGTGCGCAATTGCAAAAAAATCAAGCACAGTTTTTTCGTCTTTGCGTTTAAAATTGTATTTTAAAAATGTGTTTGGCTTGATTTCATTGTTTTGATATATTAATATAAAAAGAATTTTTTTAAAAAATATTTTTATATATTTTCAAGCAAAACACACCTTTAAAAAACACTTTATTACCATACTAAATATTCCATGCATTTCCTCAACACTGCATCGACTAGATAGTGGAATTAACAAGCTAATTAAAGCCTTAAATAAATGTTAACATAATGCTTATTAATATGTTTCTTTAATGAGAAATGCGTGACGGATGCGTTGATTTTCTAAGCTTGGTTAAGGGGATTTGAACTTGAAATAGGATGGTGTTTTACTTGTGTTTTTTTTTTTCTTTCTGGTTTGTGAGAACTTGACGCTAGCTAGGTGGCTAGGTTGATGTTTGATTTCTCTAAATCGGCCTAGATACATGTCACTTGCGATAAGAAGAGGCAACAAGTTATATGCAGGGAGAACTAGCAAGAAATTAAAGTGTCATTTATGTTCTATGGATCATCAGAAATCGCAGTACATAAAATTTAAATTAATTTGAGATTGACAAGTGGATATATGTAACCTCATATATATTGAGAATAAAAGGTTCAAGAATCACGTGAATCATTCCCTGAATCTACGCTTAAGGTGCCACTCTCGGAGATTTTTTGAATTAAAAACATGGTGATGGCATTATCAACCTTATTACCTTGGTTTCTTATGCAAGTTGTAATTTCTCTCAGGCCAAAATGAGCATTCCTCGCTAGTATTACAAGCAACATCTCGCTAATCATCTTAGAGAATAATATAAATTATATATTGAGATTTTATTTAATAACTTAAATTTTTAGATAGAAATGATTTTTTTATATGATATCAAAACTTTAATGGCCAAGCAGTCACGAGTTTGAATTTTATCATTTTTATTTATTTAATAAAAACTAAGCATAAAATAGTGCGAATATGTGCAAGTTTCAAGTTAATTTTTTTTTATTTGAGAGGTATATTTAAAAATAATATAAATTATATTTTAGATTTTATCTAACAGTTTAAATTTTTAGGTTAAATTAATTTTTTTTACACTCGCTACCAATATAACTAGCAATTGATTCATGCTAAGGTGCTCGTGAATTTTTTCACAATTAAGATCATTGTGTAGTTTCAAGTGATCATCCTCATATATATATATATATATATATATATAACTTGGAAATACTTGAAAGTAGTCGTATCATGCACGATCAAGTTTTCTTATTAAATTTGGTCTAATATAAATTATTACTTGTGTCTCGTTCACACGTGAGAGCACGCAAAGACACTGTATTGAAGGTTGGATTCCACTCTTTCGTTTCCTACAATTTGATTTTTTTTTTTTATAAAACAATTAATAATATTAGAAAAAAAACGAAAGCATTACATATAACCTTGATTGTGCTTGATTTGAGAAAGATAATCTGGTACACTTAACCATAAACGTATCCCAGCAAGCAGAACTGTAACCAGGATCTTTGTTATCTGCAGTCCTCATTTTTTCAAATAACAATCTTTTTGATAGAAACATTTTTCCAGTCAAGGTGCATAAAGTGGGGGCAGCTAGCTAGGTCACTTGAATTTTACTCTCTTTTTAATGAAGTTGTTGTTTTCAGAAAGGAGATAACAGAAAACAGAAACATATGAGCATGTAAGAGAGAGAAGCAAGAGAGAAAGAGTTGAATCGGTTATTGAAAGAGAAGAGATCAGCTAAGCTAGAACTTGGCAGGATCATCTGAAAAAGAAAAGGAAAAAGAAAAAATAACCCATCCCGCTTCCTTCTATTCAAAGCAAAGCTTTTGTTACAGGTCACAGACTTGCAGGAAATTTAACTGGGTTACCTGGTCCAAATCTTTTTGTAGCTAGTAGTGAAAGGGAATCTAGCTAAATAGCAGGTATTTAATTTCAAGTAATTAGTATGTAAGCAACACAAGCTATACACAGAGAGCAGAGAATATATATATATATTAGATCCTTATTTGTTGCATGATAACATGGAGGCTGGAGACCAACCAATCAAGATTCTACTACGCGTTTTCGCACACCAGGAAAAAGGAAGAAACCCTCGCTGTCGCCTGAGAAAACGAACATTCCTTTTTCTAGCTTAATTTGAAGGTAATCAGCTAGCTTAGCTCGTCTCATGACTGTCATTATTTCATTTTTAATCTTGAATTTACCACCTGAATATCACCGGAAGATGGACCGATTTAATTAATCGGTATTTCTACTTGGGCTGTACTGCATATATATGCATATGCTTTTGTTCTTGTATTGTCGGTTGATGTCACATGCATGGAGATTTTACATGGAAGGATCACAAGACCTGGCAATATTTAACCCGCAGCTAGCTAGGTCTACGGTGGAATACAATTTTGATTTCTTGCATATCGCTCGCACACTCACAAAAGTTGAACATGTTTGTTCTAATTAAGATGAAGAAAACCATAACACTTGATCTCTCTTTCTCTCTCCATCTAGTTGGCCACCGTCTCCAAGAAGAATAAATAGGATGGGAAAATTATTAGTTGTGAGACTTTATGGAAATTGCCGGTGGTAATTAACATTAGACCCACCGACCCGAAAAATGTTGCTTTTCAACGATCTCTATCGATAGTGCCATAACCGCGTTTCTCTTCGAGTAAATTGTAAGAACAAATTAATGAACAATTAGGATTTAGAGAGATGTAGTTAATTTTAGATCATAATTAGATTTTGCTTGGTATGATCTTATTTTACAGCTTAAATTTACATTATTTTCCTTAATTATAAATATGTTTAGTTACAAACAACTTTTCCACTCAAATTAAAAGTCGAGACGATCGATGAATAAGTTTTTTCCCTTTGTAAATTAGATTCTAGCAAATATATAACCAAATTCTTAATTAATATCAAGAATACATGACCATATTAATTACACGACTAATTAAGTCCTCTCAAGAGGTATGGCTCCATCTTAAATTAACAATTTCGTGGTGGGTTGTCATGAAAAGACATCAATTAAAGCGTAAGATAGTCATAATAAAGCATCTTAAACCCTTGACTTTCCTATCAAATGCAAATTGCTCGTGGTATCATTAATTAAGAAGTTTGACAGCCAAAACATATTGGCTCGTGGTTTTTTTCTTCTCTCTTTTTTGTGAGCAATAAATAAAGCCAGGACATGGCAGAACCAAAAACAAGTGCAGAAGCACATCCCGAGAAGATTAAGGACAACAGATTAATCCAAATAAAAAATCTATCTGGATATATATATGCTCATGTTTGTTGAGTGATTGGCTCTTTTAGAAGAAATATATTTCCTCACCTCGAGTTGATTGTCTCGTAGTAAGTTTTGTCCTAAAAAGACGTTTTTTTAAGTGAAGAGGCCATACCTAGCTAGCCTATAAGAAGTCTCTTGGATCCTGAGCTCCTAATCAATATATATAAATATCACCACTAGCTATGTTAGTCTGCATCATCATTTGTAACTTCATCCAAGTTCACGTTTGGAAGTTTCAAAACCAACACAGAACTTTCGACTAGAGAGAAAATAATAATGCGAAGTGAGAATGTAGCTAGAGAGTAGGGAGAATTTTGATGGCAGGCATGTTTTGGATCGATGGAGTCTCTCTTGATGCAAGCGTCTTCTCCGAACCACATGCATGGTGTAAATAAATACATAGAGCCATATCATCTGACATGAATATCAATTATTATTCAGAAGGAGCCATCTTAGGGAATGATGGGAAATTTCACGTAACATTGACTTTCTGGGCAACATTTAAACCTAATCTGTTATCAACTGCTTGAAAATGTACAGGGAGTTGTTGCATGAAAGGTTAAAGTATATACTTTAGGTGGATTTCACATGTCAGTACCCTATCAGT
>Ga0325411_1009301_pt1 | contig 10521 bp, 5 predicted proteins | sample PopdelMetagenome_13_FD_206181 | JGI IMG/M metagenome (GOLD analysis project Ga0325411, IMG submission 206181) | Populus deltoides microbial communities from Bellville, Georgia, United States - Xylem-PdIQD-R4 | ecosystem: Host-associated > Plants > Phyllosphere > Stem > Wood/Secondary xylem...
AAAAAAAAATAAAATAAATTATAAATTTCTATACCTAATAAACCTCATATCAGAGGATGAAAGAAAGTTAAAAAAAATAAATTCTCAGAAAAATGAAAAAGAGTCCTAGAAAAATCCTCGTTGCATTTGTTTATGTACCTATAATAAAAAGAAAGAATAAAAAGACAATCCCGTTTAATTTTAACTTAATTATTGGAGTGCACAGTAGCGTCCTCGTAAGAACATAAAATAAAAGAAGTACCTGTATTGGACAAAGCAAGGAGCAGGCAGAGTCTTGTTAATTGTCATCTTGGCAGAATGGGACATGATGATGGGCCCACTGGACAACGACAACGTGAAATCTGGTAAAACCAGAGATGCCTCTGTTTTTTATATGTTTTCTCCGTCACTCTCACCACCATGGAAATTTAGCACATGGGACTCCGTCGTTTTAAAAATCAGGCAAATCTTGTAGGCCACCCCGGGTACTACCATGAGTGCCTCTTGCCCCCCTCCGCTGCCTGCCTCTTCGGGTTTTCTCTTTTAATACCCTCTCGGAAACATTCTAGCCACATATATTTCCCCCCTCCTCCCAAATCTTACCTCCAGATTGGATCTTAATGCAATCCCGGCTACCACATGCCTTGTTCCTCCGCTGTTAGCTAGCTCGAACCGGGTAATTAGTTCAGGTCACTGGTTGGATTATTTTCTTTTTTAAAAAATAAATTTAGATTTATTAACGTGTTTTCCATTAGATATGAATTTAGAATTTGATGTATATTAAATGTTATTTTTTAAAAATATTAAGATAGTGATAAGTTGAACAGACTTATTTTTTCAAATATTGAGACGATTGCATATTAAATTGGACTAGATTAACCTTTTAAATTCACAAGCTGAATTATGAGACTGTGATAATTCCTGTTAAAAGCAAATTAAAATGAATTATATAACTCAATTCATAATTAACTAAATATCAAAGAATGAAATTGAAGATAAAATATTCAATTAAAAAGGAATAAAGAAAACCCGATTAAACCTAAGTTAACTTGTTTAAACCCGCGGATTGGGTCATGAACTTCACTAGGTTCAATATTCTTTTTTGTAAATTATTTTTTTATCTAATCATATGAAAACAAAGATATACTCTCACAAAATTGGACACCAACCAAATAACTAGATGTTCAAATAACCAGATGTTCATGTGAGACTGTGATAATTCAATGTTAAATAATGTAATTCTTTAAAAAATTATCAAAGAAAAAAGTTGGGCTAGCCTGTTTAGGTGGCCTAGCATGTTATGATTTTTTTTAAAAAAAAAATTGGGTGTATAAGCCAGCCAACCCAAGTTTATGCGCCTAGTTTTTTTAGTTTTATTAAACTATGTGAAAAACATGTCACTCATCCTTTTTTTAAAAAAAAAAAAAAGTGTAGACAAGATGTCTTCTTCAATCTAAAATCAAAATACCTAAAAAATCAAGGGAGGTGATTTTTGGATCATAAAATCCCTTTCATACTATTTCTTCTCCTAAAACATATAAAAAACACTGTAGAAATCTAAATAAACTTGCTTGCAGCTTCAAATTACCAAAAATTCAGTTAAAAAAAATAAGAATAAACTAGAATCCAAAAAATTCTAAAACCCAAATCTACTTCTCAAAAAAAAAAAATTAAGGCCAAAGAACACCCCACATAAAAACTGATAAGCTAATGTGATGAGAAAAAAAAAATGGAGTACGCAGCACGCTAGAAATCTGTTTATGACAAATCTAGACAATTCACAATTCTAATCATTCTAAATTTCTAATCAATGACCACTAAACAAGATAGTAAATTATTAGAAATTTTATTTGGAATTAAGTTAAATAAATCCTTCTTGTTAATGACCCATTCTTTTTTTTTCTTTTTTTATTTTTCACCTGCCACATCAGTTTATTTCTCATCTTTTTATTAACTATTATCGAATATTAAATCTTATTTTTTGACTATTTAATATTTATAAAAAAATTTATTAACTTTTGTGCTTGAGATATGTTTTTACCTCCTGACTAAACATCCCGCTTTTTTAAAAGTAGTGATGGTTACAAAATAATATTGAGTTAAAATTATGTTATTTTTTAAATATTTTTTAATCTATATTATTTTTCTAAATTTTTTAACAAATAAATTATGCTAGAAAGGTAAAATCCCGTGCATGACACCCCAATTAGGCAGAGAGGTTTTGGGATCAGACTGACGTGCAATAGATTAATCAGCAGAGCTGGCGCCTCTGTTTGAATCTTCGCATCATTTCCCAAACTCTCCCACAAAACAACAAACGACTGAAATATATTAAAAAATATTTCTCGGACAGAGACAGATTAGATAAGCTTGAAAAATCTCCGAAGCCCAGAAGGAGATTCAAAAGAAGTCTCTCACTTGCCCTAGAGAGAGTGCATTTCAAACGCACAATTCCCAATTCCAAGTCCCATCCCTCAAATGTCTCTCAAAAGAAACATCTGCAGAGACAGAGTCATAGATTCCATATCTTTCAATCAAGAAAACGAAGAGCCCACAATATTTGACACAGGGTAGATTGATGGCTGGAGCAATATTTGATCAGATCAAAATAACAGAGCAACCCCCCATTCGATTTGTGGTTTAATGGGGGATATTGACATCTTGCCGATTCTCGAGGAGACAAAGGAGAGGGAAGAACAAAAAAAGATTGAGAAAATAGACCTTCAACAATCTCAACACATAAATTGATTTGGTTCTGCTTTTTGAGCATCTGGGTTGGTTAGCTTTACCTCAATAGAACAAGAGCAGCTACGCTTTTGATAGTTCCTACGAACAAACATTAACAAGAAACAACAATAACGGAAGCAAAGAGAAACCCCTTCCCTCGTATATACAAAACACCTAAAGCATCAATGTCATGTGGTATTTTTTTTTTTTTCCTTGAAACAAAACCCATAATAACATAAATTAAAAAAAAAAAAAAAACACTAAAATGTTGTTGTTGTTGTTACCCTTCTCTCTATGCCTCTCTTCTCTTGTCTGTTAACCTCTCTCAGACCTGTACTTGTTGCTGCTGCTAGTAATATTCTGCTGCTGCTGCTGATACCCTTTGCTAAAGCCATCTCTTTTTTGCGGTGAAGAAGAAAACAACTGACCGAACCCAAAGCCTGACCTTGAACTCCCTCTAAGGGAACAAACAGGAACGTTAAGAACTGGAGTCACTCTAACATTAGCCGAATAAGATCTCTCCATTCCTCTATGTTTAAATCTTGGCCCTCCATTAAAACTACTTGGACTACTTGAACTTCTTTCCAAGCTTTGAAATACTATTTTCCCTGATGAATTCATTCTTGGGCTATCCACTGAAACCCCACTACTTACTGAAACCTCACTCGACTCCCCTGCTGCCCTCCGCATTGGGCTCCTCCCTACCCTTGTAGTTGAAGAGGTGCCGCTATTGTTGTTTCCATTCTCTGATAATGGCTTCACCATTCTCATTCTTGGTGGGTTTTGGTTTTGATTTCGGTTGAGAATGAATGGATTCGGACCTGGGTTTTGCATTAAGTTGAGGTTGGTGCTTGGTTTATCAGAGTCGAGGGATAATCTTGGGAGATCTTCGTGCTCGTGGGATGAAGATGAAGATGACAGCGATAAGCGAGAAGAAGATATGGAGAGCGATTCGCAATCCAAATCTCTTAGCAGTGGGAGGCTCAATGAATTATCTAATAAGGTGTAGGAGAAGGAGGAGCTTGAGGACGATGTGTTACAGTTACAGGTTTTTGAGTTCCTGTGCAAGATATGTTTAAGGGACTTGGGATTCGACGAGGACGAAGAAAACAATGCCGTCCTGGTTGATGGTTTTTGAGTTTCAGGCTTAGGGTTTTGGTGTAATTTCTTTAACCCCAGAAGCTCCTTCCACCGGCTCGAACATCTGGGAGCTTTGGGGGAAAACAAGTATGGATCGGTCCCAGAAATCTCCATCTCCAATCTCCGGCAAGACTTCACCGGCTCCCTCCCGGGCTCCGGCAGCCTTACCGCCTCGGTCAACTCGTTGACCGAGGTAGAAGTAGATGGTGGCAAAGATGGTTTGGCGTTACCAGTATTGATTTGTAATGGCATTAATTTCCCATCAGAAAACAGCTCATCTGCAGGGAGCATGGTGAAGGAGTTGTCTAATCGAAACTCAAAGTCGACAGAATCCATGGTCTCCGGTGGATCTAGTTGCTGTGGATGAGGTGGGGGTAGAGGAGCTGAGGAGGCTGCAGCAGCAGCAGCTGCTGCTGCTGCTGCTGCTGATGATGATGATTTGGCGGAGGTGGTTTTAGAGGTGGTTGTGTTATTACTATCCTCTTCACGGCTAAAAGAGATTCTCGGGCTCAACCAGCCATAAGATTGGTAAGTTTTGGGTGGGAAATTTTCAGGGGACATGCCCATGTTGTTAACACAAGCTGAGGCCATGTTGTAGCAAATCTTAAAAAGACACCCTTTTCTTGTGTGTTTTCTCGGATGTGTTACATTTGAAGGAAAATAAAGGTGAGTTGGGTTTTGTGAGTTGATTGAGATCTAGAGGCAGAGGTAGGGGTAGAGAGAGAGAGGTTTTAATGGAGAAGGAAGGAGGGAGCTTTTAGGGTTTGGAAGGGGGAAGTGATGCGAGTTTGTTTACTACTTAAAAGTTTAGTCCCATCTCCCAAGAGCCAGGGGATGTGTTCTTGGGTGGTGGCCGTTGGGTCTTTCTTTGTTCCTGTGAGCAGCCTCTGCCTTGCTGTGATCACATGAAAGAGATCAATGATTATCTAGGAGTGTTGTATTTTAGCAAAACTATTTAATCAATCCCCATAGTTTCATGTATAATTTTTATATTCTCTTATAGCTTAATTTTCTTCATTCATTTCCCCTTTTTTCCCTTTTTTTTATTTTAAAAATATAAAAGGTGAAAAAACAAGTAGATGGTGTAGAAGGATTGACAAAAAAAGCATTTTTAAAACAAAATATTATTACATTAAACATCCGGTCAAAATACTATTTAATTGTTTTTTGTACTCCACGGATTAATTAATCTGCTCTGAAAAATAACAAGGAAAGAAATTATAATAGAGTCATTTATTTAGTATGTGTTTATTACTTGCTTCTTACAAAAACCTTTTTACACTAATAAATTGCTATGTTAATGCATTGCCGGCAGCACCACCCAACGATGGAGCAAATTATTTCATGGAAAGGGCAGCACAGAATTCGTATATGTTTCCTTTGGATATCAATAATTATATGCCATACCATTTCTTACAAGGACTTGGGTTTCATTCCTTATTTGTTTTTATTTTCTTCTTCTTCACCAACATGTGCTTTGTATTTTTTAGATTTTTGAAATTTGGATTTTGTTAAGAGATTCTTATTAACAATTAAATGGGCTTTTTAAAATGTTAGCCTATTCATTCAAATAAGCTAAAAAAAAATGTAAAAGGCAAAACAAAACCCAAATATATGATAGTTTTTGTGGTTATAATTAAAAAAAAAAGTTTTAAAAAAATATAGTTAGTTGTGGTTAGTTGAATTTAGATACGTGTTTGGTAAAAATTATTGTTGAAATTTATATGAAGCAAAAAACATGTACAAAATGTTTGGTGGAAGTGTGGTTGTGGTTGTGGTTACTTTTCAAAGTGTTTTTTACTTGAAAATATATAAAAATAATATTTTTATAATAGTTTGGTGGAAGTGTGGGTCCCACAATACAAAACACAGTTTGATTTATTACCAAACACCTTGCTGTGTTTGTTTCACCGTAAATACAAAAGCCGATGAAAAATAAACGCAGTCTAAAAACGTGAAAGGTATTAGAGTTAAATTATGTTTTAAAATATTTTTATATTTTAAATTTTAAATTAATTTTTTATCATGTTTTTTAAATTGTTTTGATGTGAAAAATAAATTTAAAAAATAAAAAAAATATTATTTATATATATTTTTAAATAAAAATATTTTAAAAAATAACATTCAGTATTTTCAAACAGATGATGAGCCCAAACTCGAGCCTTCGGGCAGTCCAATGCAATGACAAACCTTTTTTTTTTTTCTTACCCTGATAATTGTCGAGGAACGGAAGCTAATTTAATTTCCTCATAACTATAAATATTTAGGCCAAAGAAGCCCACAAGAACGGAGCCTCGTGTAAACAAAAACAAGAAAGGAATTAAGATTTTAAAATATAAAAATTCAAAATCCCTAATCTTACAATAATTTTCTTCATCGAAAACAGCTCCCACCTTGTTTTTCATTATTTTTTTCTCATATTTTCTCAATTCTTGAAATCCCATGTAATAATATAATTGGGGGAAATTTCCATTTTCCCGTTTCTGTTTTCTTTTTGTCCAATATTAAATCCTCCCCCAAAAAAGTTAGAACACCAGCCACATCAAAGCAAGATAATGTAATATAATATAATGAACACCACCCACATTGAGTCTGTTTAATTCATTAAACATGATGAGTTATTTCCATATGGTTAGGACAACATTCTCCAAGCAAGACAGCTTGTTATGGAAGTAGTTTTCATGCACTAGAACAAGACCTCCTTGAATAAATCTGGTGGTCTTCCTCGGCCCCTTCTGAAACAGAATGCCTTCCAAAGCAATTGATTTCATGCTTTCCTTTTTCATCCATGTTTGATTGCATGCCTTCATCACCCCCTTCCACCCATTTCTTAAGCTTTTTTAGCAACCTTTTCCTCTTTGAATACGTCTTACTACTGCTGGCCACACCTAAGCAAGGTTCCTCATGCTGTTGCTGCTGCTCCAAGTCACAGTCTGCAATTTCTCGACCTACTAGTTCTAATTCCAAGTAGTTTTTCTTGTCCTCGATCTGTAGCTGTAGCTGTTGTTGATGTCCATGACTTCTCATCAACTCGTGCCTTAAGCATGCATTTGACCATCTTAAGTAAATAAGCTCTGTAGTTTCAGCTGCTCTGTCCTTGTGTAGTTGTTCTAGCTCATTTACAAGCCTATTATAATCTTCATTTCCTATTCCTTCTGCTTCAATCTGCAGATTGAGAGAACTGAAAAATCTGAGACTACGATAACCAAGAAAAATCAGCAAAAGACACCTACTTTTACATCAAATTTCAGTCTAATCCAATGGCATTCATGTAGTAATCAGTCACATAAGTCGTAGAAATCTAGACTATTAGTTGTATATTAGTTCTACTTATACCAGAGTACAAGGAAAAGATAAAAATCGACCTTTGAGATCAATGAAGCTGGACTTTCTGCTGCGTCAAGCTTCACCAGAAGATCATTCTTCTCCTCCTGTAGTCGATTGACAACAGCTTCAAATTCCCTAACTTCACCATCCAATTTCTTGACAACATTGGTCCTCATCTCTAGCGCATCACAGAATCTCATTATTTCTGCTTCTAAACCATTAATCCTTGCGTTCTTTTCACCTATAACGCGTGATTGCTCTCGTGTTCTTCTCGAAAGCTTCTTTACCTTTCTTTCAAGCAACCGATTTTCCTTTTTAGCAAATTCAATCTGTTCAAGAACTCTACGACACTCCACCATGAAATTCTCAAACCCTTGTGTCTGAGCTTCTATTAATGAAATCTCCCTATCCAAGAACTTGACGCGAGCAGTCTCCAATAACAACATGTTCTTAAGCTCCTCAAGCACAGAATCCTGCTCTTTCATAACACGATAGCGAAGAAACTGCATCGCCAAGCTGTGTTCTCTCTTTTGGAGCTCTTCAATTTCATTTTTTAGACCTAATATCTCCTCTTCAAAATGAATATGTGAAGCTACTGTGGAACTACAAACCTGGGAGCTTGTGATCATGTGCTCCTGTTCATCATCTTTGATGGGTGAAGATGTAGACTGGAGACTATGAATGCTTGCTTCATCTATAAAATCATCGTTAGAATCAATGGTATCTAATACAGGACTTACTGTGGTTTGCAATGGAAAAGGTTTAGCTATTGTACTTCTTCTTAGAACAATCCTGGCATAAACAAAACCAGCAGCAGAAAGAACCAGAGGTATGCCAGCTTTTAGGAATAATGGCTTCATGACCTCTGTCTTTGATGATGTGCTCCCCATCTTGAACATTGTTTAGTGAGCTTGATAATCAACACAAAATCAGATTGTTTATAATCAAACGTGCTCGCAGTTTTTCAAAGCTATGTTGAGATTCTTTACCTTTTGTGTTTATTAGCTTCCCTTTGTTTGAAGGGATGGTGGGCTGTTACTTTTTGACTACTCTATAACACCATATGCCACTTTCATTATACTTTCCTCGTGTTGTTTGGAATCAAATTCTTTTTTGGTTAAATAATCTTCTCGTATAAAGATGGTTCCCTGCCTTCAATGCTATTCATGATGCTTCCATGGAGTAAACAAGTCACTATATAGGCCTTAGTGCAGGCCCGTTAATTAGCCTTTACTACAAGCCGATGCTTGTTCATTGCCTCGAGGTTTCCTTTCGTTTTTCCTTCTTTCGATTCCCCATTACCCTTGACCACAGAAAGAATAATCGTGCTGATGGGCTCGGGATTTACTCCTCCGACCTATACATAAAACACCCATAAAACATACAAGATCAAAACCCTAATGAGTCATTAAACCCAGACACGTGTCATTTACTTTTGGGCCCATGTGACCCATTTCTCCCTTGAACTGGGGAGGGATAGCTTAATTCCTTAAAAGCTCTAGTTGTCTGCTTACGGGCTTAATCATTAGAAGGCCTCCACAATCTACAAAGAGGACTTGTTTTGTAGTAAAAAGTTCCATTCTCTTAATTCACCTATCGGTCGGGAAAAGAACTTGATCATGTGGGGTTTTATGTGAACCTCATCACTCACCTTTTTAATTTTAAAAGAGAAAAAAGAAAATCAACCTTTTTACTACAAGTCAACACTTGTGATTCTGAATTTTGATTCATGCAAGAGTTTTGCTCTTAAGCATCCTGTAACTTTATTTTTTTTGGCTGTGCTGCTAGGATTTTTTCGAAATCTAGTCACTTTCTGGATCCTCTTTCCTTTCAGAGATCATTGGTCAGCACCACAGAACTGGTGGTTTACGTGTTGCATTAGCTAGGTCAGCTGGTGATTTCTAAGAGCCGCCTCTCATATTCAGGTCAAACTGTTGTTCTTATCTTTTCTACCCAGTAAGAAATCCATGCAAAATTGTTCCATTCATGGTGCATTTAATTGTATTCTTTTTTCCTAGATCCAATTGTACTGGACTTAGAATTGCAGGCTTGTTCTCTGCCTCATCAAGGAACCCAACAAGGCATCCAACTACTATTTTTCCCTCTTGACAGATAGAGTGTAAGTCTATTACTTAAAGTTACTGGATGCTCCAGTCTCAGGTCTCAACACGAATGGTCTGCCTCGATCCATGCAAGCTTGCTCAAGAATGCTACCTTCAAATAAATAAAAAAGGAAAAGGAAAAAAAGTTTCAGAATATCTCATCTTAATACCAATCAATATATATATATATATATTTTTTTTTTTTCTTTAGATGTATTATTTTGTTATTGCCATAACTCTCAAAGCATTCTATTCCTGAGACATTAAGATTTGGCTGTGTTTGTAGGTTATTGTTGCTAGTTTTACTGCAGATTCAGAAGATGAGAAAGATTCCAAGCTAAGGAATAAACTTCAAAATTTGTCTACTTCACCAAAGCTTGTTCCAGGATCATCGGCAGTTGGAAGCTCGGCATCCCATGAAACTCTTAATCAATCATTTGGTCTGCCTAGATTCCCTCTTAACAAGCATTGGACCCTTCACTACCAAGTACCAACAACAATTAATAGGACATATCAAATATGCCTTGGAGATAAACTAGACCCAGAAGATGTTTGCATATATATTAGGAATTTATTACTCTGCTTGCCTTCATCTGGAACTTCAGTTTATCAAAGAGATCAACATAAATTTGTATCTTGATTGGGCCCTTTGGATGTGATTGTTTTTACTTCGGATATATTTTGATATTACCGTTGAATTTTTATTCTAAAAATGTTTACAAATAATAGTTTTTAATTGGTCATGGACCGCGCTATACCGTGGGATCGAATTATTTTTTATATAAAAATAATGTTCAAATGCCTCAAACATATTTTAAGAAAAAAGAAAAATTCATGACTTGTACTATAAACCCGACCGAATCAAATAAGTTAATTTTATTTTAATTATATGATAAAAAAAAAGACAACAATAACACATGGACCAAATTAGAAAAAAATGATCATGATAATTTGGAAAAAAAAATTTCAAAAGAGAAAAAACAATGTAGCTCAATAATTAATCTATTAAATAGGGAATGATGAAATTGGATTAAAAAAGAAAGTTTGAGTCAATCCTAGTTAGCATGAAAAACTTGTAACCCGAGTAATAAGGGTTGAGTCAACCAAGATTAATCTGTCAAACTCGCGGCTCAAGTCATGAGATTAAGATATCCAATAGGAAAGAAAATCACAAAGCTCATATATATATATATATATATATATATATATATATATATATATATATATATAGTGGTGTTTTGTTGGT
>Ga0325411_1009302_pt1 | contig 10521 bp, 6 predicted proteins | sample PopdelMetagenome_13_FD_206181 | JGI IMG/M metagenome (GOLD analysis project Ga0325411, IMG submission 206181) | Populus deltoides microbial communities from Bellville, Georgia, United States - Xylem-PdIQD-R4 | ecosystem: Host-associated > Plants > Phyllosphere > Stem > Wood/Secondary xylem...
AAAAAATATTATTTTAATATTTTCTAAATAAAAAATATTAAAAAAAAAGAGGGAATAAAGAAAAAAGGTACAGATTGGTGGCATATGATGGAAAAAAGACCGATCTTTCGAACTTCTCTGGTAAAAGAATCAGATTTGTGATGGAATAATACACTGCTCCACGAACAAGAAAGCAATTTCTTTTCAATGAGAGAGATCCACGGAATATCTTTCTTTTTTTCTGCTTTGCCGGGAAAGCAAATTAATTCTTTGATTTTATTGTATTATTTTCCTTTGTAATTTGGGAAATTAATCCCCTCCGATCCATTGAAAACATTAATTCTCGGTATTTTACTTTTTTTAATACATTAAAAAATAATATAAATTATATCCTAAAATCTTATTTAAAAGCTTAAATTTTTAAAGTTGAATTGGTTTTTTAATATGATATTAGAATCTTGATGATCAAGTTATTACGAGTTTGAATTTTATTATTTTTATTTATTTAAAAAAAATTAAAAAACTTTTACTTGAAAAAATATATTAAAAAATAATATTAGTTGAAGTTATTATTTTATGTAATTAAAAACCATACAATTTCTTGGAGCGTTATTTTCCAGTTAAGAATCCATCTTACCAAGAGGAGTTATATATGTATGCGCGCGCGCGCAATCAAAGGCTCCACATTAATCTCCTTTGAATTATGACTAACGTTTGTGGTTCGCTGTTGATAAATTTAATGACATTCCTTAATAAATTATAAATTTTTTATTTTTAAAAAATATTATTTTATGTTAACTCGAAAAAAAAGAGGAAAAATTAGTCAACAAAGGAAAAAATAGTCAACAAAGTTAGACTCTAGGGAATGACATTGTTAAGGAGGTGTAGCCGTTAGTGATCCATCCCATCACATGCCAACCACATGCATAATAAACCGACCTGCAAATTTTATTGACCCTTTTCTCTCTCTCTCTCTCTCTCTAAAATATTACTTTACCTCCTAAATGTTTATTAAATTACAAAGTAAATTTAATAAATTTAAAAAAACAAAAAATATTTCAGTAAATTTATAAAAAAATAAATTGAAAAACAATGATTAATACCAAAATGGCTAACAGCGTGCCACGCCACCCCCTGTCCCACTCGTCAATTCTTCCTTAAACAAGAAATATTAAAAGTTACCCTAAACGACACATTTGGTAACGTCAAAAGAGCGTTTTAAAGGAGACACCTCCTCGCTTTTCTTTTCTTTTTTATTCTCTAACCTGTCTCTCTCTCTCTTCGTCTCTCTCACATCACTCCCACTGTTTGCGTCTTCCATAATTGTTTTTTTCAAAAAACTAAAAAAGACGGAGAAGAAGAAAAAGGAAGCGCAGAAAATAATTATAATAGTTCGAAGAATCTTACTTACTGTCACTTTAGCTTTGAGGATGAAGACAATAAATTAGACAACGGAGATATACCTCAAGAAATTGTTAGAGAGAAGCGTCTAGCACGTACTTATTTGTTTTCTTTTTCTCTTCTTTTCTGTTACGTGCGTTTCTTTCTTCTGTCTCTCTGGCATTGTGCTCTTAAACGCTTCCGTCTTCTCGCTTCAAAGGTAACACCAAGTTGTTTGGATCTTTCCAAACTTAATTATGTTTGTACGAAGTCGCTAGTTGTTTGTTTGCTGAGTAATTAACTGGTGGCGGAGGAAGGTATTGAGCAAGGAAAAACATCGAGATAATGTGTTTGATTAAGAAAAGGAAACTTCCTTTTGGTTTGGTTTCTGATGAGTTGGAATAGAATTCCTCTTAGTTACGTTGCTGGTAAGTTCAGTATTGTAGTGTAATATATAATTTTTTTCCTTCTTTTTTCAGGAGTGTGTTTGGTTTCTGAGAAAATAGGGATGAAAGAAGCAATATTTTTGATTAATCAGTTTTATTGTTCATATATGTGTTACAGTGATGGAATTTTTTTGAGAATTTAAGATTTTGTGAGCCCCTTGATTTTGACACTCCAGATAAATGCCGGTAGTTTGATTGGCATTCTCATGTGACTGAAAAGCTAGCCCCACCCCCTTCTCATGGCAACCCATTTGCGATTTTGTTTGTCTTGCTGCAATGATTTTGAACGCTAAAAAGGTTGTCCTTTTAATGTTTGATCCTACTAGCCGGTTTGTGGTATTTTAAGGTCAATCTCTTTGTTGCAGGGAGGATAAGTTATTGTTTCTTTCAAGTGAAGTGAACAGGATATGGCGACAATAAGTGATATAGGAGTAGCAGCAGCTATTAATATACTCACTGCATTTGCTTTCTTTATTGTGTTTGCGATTCTTCGGATTCAGCCGGTAAATGATAGGGTTTACTTCCCCAAATGGTATATCAAGGGTTTAAGGAGCAGTCCATTGGGCACTGGTGCGTTTGTAGGCAAGTTTGTCAATTTGGACTTCAGGTCATATGTGAGGTTTCTCAACTGGATGCCCGCAGCATTGCAAATGCCGGAGCCTGAGCTAATTGACCATGCTGGATTGGACTCTGCTGTGTACTTGAGGATTTACTTGACAGGGTATGATGGTTCTCTTATTTTTCGTTATGCTTTGTGTGATTCGAGATGCTTTAGTTTGATAGTAAACTCAATCGTCTTTTTTAATTTTTTCGTTATATTCTAGGCGAACAAAAAACTGGTAGTTAGAGATCTATGTCCTGACTGTTTGCAAATTTGATGTCTCCGATATTAAGTTTGCTCCACTGAGTTATTTGAACTGATTTATACTCGGTATCAAGAGCAATTTATAAATATATTAATGTGGATAAAAATATAGTAAATAGATGGATATGTGGTGTAATTGCAATTGAAGCTGGTATTTTGATGTCTTAAATTGTTTCTCTCCTGCCTCTTCACCTAACCTTGAAAATATGCACAAACTTATTGTCACTGTTCATCAGTCATAGCCAGCATGCTCTTAGTAGGTTTTGGTAGGTTTATTCTGCCCCCAATCGCAAATTGTTAGTCCACCCTTTCTTTTTGGGATGTGCAAAAATGTTTTTCCATTTAATTCATTGAAGAGAAGGAATTTGAGATTTGCGATTTACCCTTCTGTTATAATGGATAGATAAAATTGGAACAGTTTAGGGAAGTTTGTTGAAATTTACACCGCTAACAATGAACTGGGCTCCTCTCTGCCTTACGTAAGCTGAACCTGTACACCGAGCCCTCTCCTGCATTCAATCGATCGTATTCCTTTAAAAAAGTTGGGGTTTCGACCACTAAGTATATATCTCCCTTAAATAGTTGGGATAATGTTATTCTGAGCATTTTGGAAAATTTTATCCTTTGCACATTCATCAATTCAATTCTTGTCTGTGGAATGGATTTGTCCTTTTCCTATACACAATAGGATTTTGCATTGGGAGCATAGACTCATAGACTCGTTTCTTCTTTCTTCTTTTTTCCTCTTAAGTGCAGGCTTAAAATTTTTGCTCCTATTGCATTCCTGGCCTTCACTATCTCAGTGCCAGTTAATTGGACAAATAACACTTTGGAGCATTCTAATTTAACTTACAGTGATTTGGATAAGCTCTCTATATCAAATATACCCACAGGATCATGCAGGTATACAAGACTTATTACCTTTGTTTTGTTATCTTTCTGCTTTATATCAACTTTTTTTTTTTTTCTAAAAAAAGAAATTAGTGTAGTGAACTATGAACTATGTTGAGTAATTCTTAAACCATTGAAAGACTGAATTTGTTATCTTATGTTTGCTTTTTTATGAAAAAAATACCAATTAAAGTGGAGGGTTTCTTCAAACACCGAGTTGGGTCAACTATTCAATCAAATGATATTGAGCATGTTTCCATCTCTTCTCAAGAAAGAAGTGGGCTATTTCTTTGTAAAATTGTGCTCAATTTCATATGTGGCAATTCCGACAAGAACTCTTCGTTAGTTGGGGGAATAATCCGCAGCCTTTGGTGTGCGGAGCCCAATGACTAAGAAAGAAATTGATCTAATGAACTGTCAAGTGTTTTATATCAATATTGAAATTTTTCTTTGTAAAATTATGCTCAATTTCATATGTGGCAATTCCGGCAAGACCTCTTTGTTGATTGGGGGAATATTCCGCAGCCTTTGGTGTGTGGAGCCCAGTGACTAAGAAAGAAATTGATCTAATGAACTATCAAGTTTTTTATATCAATATTGAAATTTAATATTTTTTCCTTCAATAGAATTTCTTGTTGGCAGAGTAGGTTTGAACTTTTCAGTCAACTTAAATTTTTGGTTGCAGATTCTGGACCCATATGGTGATGGCTTATGCTTTTACCTTCTGGACATGCTATGTGCTAAAAACAGAGTATGAGACAGTGGCTAAAATGAGGTTGCATTTTCTTGCATCAGAGAAACGACGTCCTGATCAATTTACAGTAAGAGCAACTCTGTAAAGCACTATGACATTAATTAAAAATATGGCATGGAAAGAAGGTTGGATGTTTATTATCAATTAAAGATATAGGACAGGGAATATGTTTAGAACCAATCAGATGTTAGATGCACACAGCCAACCATGCTTTAATTGACTCATGGATGTATTCTTCCCGATAGAAAATATTAACGTTCAAAATATCTGAAATGCTCAAATTGTTTAGATTCGATTATGCCTGGTAGCATGAGTCCAGTTGCATGTGAAAGCCTCATTTGTGGATCCACCTGCCTTCATTTTCTGCTAACTTCTTTCAGAATGGGGGGACATGATAAAAACAAAAGTGTTGTTAGCAAATATTATGGTTATCTTCTTTTTTGGTTCTCAAAGTTCAGGTTTTTCATCTTGGTTCCTATAGTTTGTTCTTGGTTTAATTCCGCTACAACTTGGTGAGCTTTATTGGATTTAGTCTTTGCCAACTTGTTTTTAGAGTGCTCTTTCAACTGAAAGTTCCTTTTCCTTCAATTGTAATTTTCTTATGAGGGCCAATGGTTACTCTCTTTTAGGTTGGTTCTCAGAATTCGGAAGCAATCATATCCTATATGTTTTTGTGCATATTAGAAGCTTGACTTTTATTTCTTAGTAGAATGATAGTTTAGAACTGCATCTAAACACCTGAACAGATTGCGTCCTCTGCAGCTTTTGATTGTAATCAAGTTGAAGTTCTGTAGCATATATTTATATAACCAGGTCATTCTTATAAGTTGGAATGCTTTGAAAATGATCTCCTTTGGGCACTCTTAGTAACTCTTTTCTTCCAGCTCCTCGTTGATGAAGTAATGTATTTTTGGTGTAGGTACTGGTTAGAAATGTGCCACCAGATCCTGATGAATCAGTTAGTGAACTCGTGGAACATTTTTTCCTGGTTAACCATCCTAGCGATTATCTCACTCATCAGGTTTGATCCTCTTATACTTCCACATGTGACAAGTACATATACCAACAATACATAAATACACCCGCCAGCACACTTGCTCGCATGCACCCACCCAAAGAGAGACACGGAGAGATGGAGAGTGATTAAGTGCTTTTTGTTGTTATAAGACTAGTTATTTGATTCCATAATATGACTGACATTAGTTGATCCACAATTTCATAATAATCACTCAGATCTCAGAATGAGAACTTGTATGTGATGTGGTTCAGAAAAAAAGATCTTATATGTGATGATAAAAGGGAGAAAAGTTTTCATTTAATAGCTTCACCTGGCCTTCAAACTCCTTTGTCACTTGGAACACTCCTGAATCTGACAAGTGCAATCTGTGCATATCTATCTCTTGATTTGTAGGAGCAGATACAGAAAAAGATCCTAGAGTGTCTGAAGTGGGACCGGGAGAGTAAAGTCACAATATCTTCATTTTTTCTTTCATTGGAGTTTAAACTTCAAAAGATTTGCCAGGGTAAGAAAGAAAAAGAGAGGCGGGAGGGTTCCCTAAGTAGGTGATGTAGATTTTGTTGCCACAGAATGGATCCAGTTCCTTTCTCCAACAAGCTTGTCTTATATTCGCTCAAAATTGTAGTTTGACCATTTACTTGTCAATTGTACTGTCTATGAACTACACCAGCCATTCTTTGGAAGAAAATTCTGCATTGCTTTTCTAGTTTTATACCATCAAGCTTATGCACATCATCTAACTGAAAAGTTCATCTTATTTATATCTTGTTAACCTATTCGGCCCAAAACAACTGGTTTGAGTAGGTGAATCATGTTATGATTCTTTTCCCTTGGCTTAAACATTTGCTTGCAGGTTGTCTACAATGCTAATGAACTTTCTAACTTAGTCAACAAGAAGAAAAAGATGAAGAACTGGCTTGACTACTATCAAATCAAATATTCAAGAAACCAATCCAGAAAGCCTTCTCTCAAGGTATTCATTGCTAAAGGTGTCCTATTGAAGTCACCAGTATCTTTTATTTTCTCTCCCTCCCTCCCTTCCAGATGTAGTGTTTCTACACTCAATTTACATGACAATTTACGAGAAAATGTTATTCAGATTTTAATCACTAACATGTAGTGCTAATTTATTTTTCATTGAGCAGACTGGTTTCCTTGGCCTTTGGGGGAATAGGGTGGATGCAATTGATCACTACACATCTGAGATTGAGAGACTATCAAGAGAAGTAAGTGCTACTTTTAAATTATTTGTTTTGCATTTTAGAGTGTATTGTTTTACTTTCATGCAGCGTGAACTATTTCTGTCCTAACTTCATATTTGTTCACTGACATTTATCATCATTCAAAGTAAAGTTAGGCCTTTTTAGGTCTTGTTTTCGTCTTATTTGTGAAGCTCTTATTGTTTTTAATCAATTGTTTGTTCTAGTTCAGTCATTATTTGTTGAAGGTCTAACTTTGTTGAAGCGTTGACACCATAGCACAGAGAATGTTCTAGCTCTGAAATTTTGCGTTGTGAATGAAGCTCTGGTCACTTAATTGTATACATGAATTTAAATAGCCTGTAAAGTTTTGTAAACATCTAACAATTAACTAATTGTTTTATTATGAATTTTGTTGAGGTAGTCATCTCTATGCTTTCAATTAACCATATTTTCTTTTGAAATTAACAATTGCTAGATCTCCTTGGAGAGAGACAAGATTGTGAACAATCCCAAGTCAATCATGCCAGCAGCATTTGTTTCCTTCAAAACTCGATGGGGAGCCGCTGTTTGTGCACAAACACAACAATCCAGAAATCCAACTATATGGTTGACTGGGTGGGCTCCAGAACCCCGTGATGTATATTGGGATAACCTCGCAATTCCATTTGTTTCGCTCACACTAAGAAGGCTTGTTATTGCTGTTGCGTTTTTCTTCCTCACCTTCTTTTTCATGATTCCCATTGCATTTGTACAGTCCCTTGCGAACATTGAAGGAATTGAGAAAGCACTCCCATTCCTGAAACCTATAATTGAAATGTGAGTATCTTTTTCTCAAGTGTGACCTTATATTCTTAGGAAAAATAGCTGTGCTCGTAATTTGTTTGGTTCACAACGGCATATCATTTAATTACATCATATTAAATGCTTGTAATCTACATGATTGGACAAAGTTATGATATTATATCAGTATAGCTGTCTTTCATCCTCACCTTCTTGCTTCATATCATCTCGGAAGTTCCTTAAACTTTATTTTGAGAAAATTGTGCCTTTTATATTCATGAAAATTTGCTTCACTCCGTATAGACTTAACCTGGCAGCGAGCTACTGACTAGTATTTTTTTTATTGTGCATTTAAATCAAAACAACAGTTCTAATCCTTCTGGTAAAACACTAACCTCTAGGCCAAATTTTAGGTTAAGATAAAGGCAGAAAAGGTATATTTGACATGTAGGAATGGAGATCAGTTGTGCCAACTTCTCTGGCTTAGCTCATACTTTTTTGAAAGAAATAATCTAAGTTCTGTTTTTGGGCATCGGAAAGCTGTAATGCCATCTTATGCCAATTTCTAGTGGATAACAGGAAATGACATTATGGTGGATTCTAGGAAGGGGATGAAAGATGGAAACATGTTGCAGAATAATATTTAGCTTTCTTCAAAAAATGTTATTGGTTTTTTTTTTCCAACCTGTCTTGGATGTTTTCTTTTTCTATGGATGCGAGTCAATTTATTAGAGTTGAATTGTCAAAGGTTCGGGTGTGTTGTAGAATGATTCATTCAATAAAGTAAAATATATGGGGAGAAAACATAGAATATCATTTCAATCCTTTACCAAATTTGTGCTTTGTTTTCCGTTGCTTGAATGCAATTATCCCCTGAAATATGGCGACCTCTTGTTTTTCATGCAGGAAAGTGATTAAGTCATTCATTCAAGGTTTCCTTCCTGGAATAGCTTTGAAGATATTTCTTATTTTTCTACCCTCAATATTGATGCTAATGTCTAAATTCGAGGGATTCATTAGTCTATCAGGCTTAGAGAGGAGATCTGCAGCTAGATATTATATCTTCCAATTCATTAATGTGTTTCTTGGAAGCATAATCACCGGAACTGCATTTCAACAACTGGATAATTTTATCCACCAGTCTGCAACTCAGTAAGTTCTTCTCATATGTTCTACGCTTCCAATTTATTAGTTTATGCAGCATTGGAAATTGTTCTTTTGATGTAGTTAAACATCTACTTGTATGCTTTGTCCATTAGCCGCTAGAGAAACTAAACATCACATGTAAATCTTGATTCATTTTGCATTTTAATTGAATTATGATTCTGCTGTATGCTTTTGTGTTTGATTGTTTAAGTAGAAATTAAACCTTCCGAAGGGTATGTGGTGAGTAGGATGCTCCAAGTCTAATAATCTTAAAAAATTTGCTTCAAGGTGCAGTATTTAGGAATGCATTACATTTCTTGCAATTCAATTAGTTCATAATTACTTGTGAGTTTTATTTTTATTTGACACATTAAGCAAATTTTTGCAGAATACCAAAGACAGTTGGAGTTTCGATTCCTATGAAGGCAACTTTCTTCATAACTTACATAATGGTTGATGGGTGGGCTGGAGTCGCTGGGGAGATTTTAAGATTGAAACCCTTGATAATCTATCACCTGAAAAACTTTTTCTTGGTGAAGACTGAAAAGGATAAGAAAGAGGCGATGGATCCAGGAACTCTTGGTTTCAACACAGGGGAACCACAAATACAACTTTATTTCCTACTTGGCCTCGTCTATGCAGTGGTGTCGCCTATCTTACTTCCTTTCATAATTGTATTCTTTGCCCTCGCATTTGTTGTATATCGTCATCAGGTAAAAATTTGAATCACATCCAGAATTGTCACTCAAACTACAATTATACATGTGTAATGTATGTGCAGTTCGTATTACTAGCACCAAAACATTATTGGATTGTGAATCCTCACTGAAAATAGATTGCTGCATGAAATTGTAGATTATAAACGTTTACAATCAGGAGTATGAGAGTGCTGCAGCATTCTGGCCTGATGTTCATGGACGCATAATAGTTGCAGTAATTGTCTCACAACTGCTGCTAATGGGATTGTTAAGCACAAAAGAAGCTGCTCAGTCCACACCGTTGCTCATTACACTCCCAATATTGACAATATGGTTCCATTTGTTCTGCAAAGGCCGATATGAACCTGCTTTTGTTAGATATCCATTGCAGGTATGTTAAATTCTGCATATATCTTGAGACAGACTACAAGCAGTTTCTGGTGTATAAAATCTCAAAAACTTTCTTGAATAATTTCATCACCTCCTTTTCTGTCATTTCCATTGTTTTGCAGGAAGCAATGATGAAAGATACATTGGAACGTGCCAGAGAGCCAAACCTGAACCTGAAAAGCTTCCTTCAAAATGCTTATAGCCACCCAGTTTTTAAAGGCGAAGATGATAGCGACAGTGATGAAGCACCCGAAGAGTTTGAGAAAGAACCTGATCTGGTCCCAACAAAGCGCCAGTCTCGAAGGAATACGCCATTGCCAAGTAAACATAGTGGTTCAGTTCCATCCTCCCAGCGTGAAGCTCAGGATTATCCTCTACTCTGAAATTGTTTCTGCGACATCAACTTGTGCGTAAATGCGAGTCCTTGGGAGACTAAACTGGTTGATATTTCTTCAGCACAGAGGTTGTACATAGGATAGACCACGAAAAGAGATAGCGAGCTGTGCAAAAGAACACAACACGGAAATAGGAACAAACTCATGTCTTAGGTAAGCAGAATAATTTGTTTATACAATTGTCGTCATAAATTTGGGTTTTTTATTTAATATATATATTAATTATTCTCAAGGTAAAGAATACCTTGTTAATTAATTAATTTCATATACTAGTATTCAAGTATTCAACTCATTCTTAATATACTAATTTAAAGTGACCGAGGAAGTTAAACCCTAAAACAAATGGATTGGGCTTGAAAACTCCACAAATTATGAAGAAATTCAGCTTTGAGTCTATTCCTGAATTAGAAAAATATAAATATAATTATTTTTAAGAAAAAAAGAAGAAGAAAGAAATTAGTTTTCTTCCGATCAAGTTGTCCAATCAAATATCAACAGCAAGACATTAAATTTTATGTGAGGAGTGGCATAGGTTTACTGATTAAATAAGAAAAGGGATTAAAATTATAAAATATAT
>Ga0325411_1009303_pt1 | contig 10521 bp, 5 predicted proteins | sample PopdelMetagenome_13_FD_206181 | JGI IMG/M metagenome (GOLD analysis project Ga0325411, IMG submission 206181) | Populus deltoides microbial communities from Bellville, Georgia, United States - Xylem-PdIQD-R4 | ecosystem: Host-associated > Plants > Phyllosphere > Stem > Wood/Secondary xylem...
GTAATTTTCCAAAATTGAGGGACCAAATTGAATTTTCGTCATCTTCAACCTCCAACTCAGAATTCTCACAGATTACCTACTGTTCTTGCCAAATTTCTAACTCAACATTCACCATTTACACAAAATTATAACTTAAAATCATCATCTTTCAATTCAATCTCTCAAAATCATCCAAATAATCAAATACCCACAACAATTAACCCATAACATTCAACTTAATTCATCAATTAACCCAAAACACAAATTTCATAACCCTAACATTTATCAAAATCGAAATTAAAGCTTAATTAACATATATTTATACATAATCTTACCTTTTTACTTATTTTCTCCAACTCCTTTCCTTTTTCCCTTATTTTCCCCTATTTTCTCTTCTTCTTCTTTCTCACTTCACTCTCTTGTCGGTTCTCTCTCAAAATTCAGATCTCTCTCTCTTTTCTTTTTCTTTTTTTTTTTACTTCCTATTTATACTTATTATGTTTATTCAATTACCACACTACCCCTCATTCAATATATTCCTACATCTAAGCATTCAAGGACTTTATTGTATTTTCCTACTCATTTATTCAAAACATCACAACAGGTTCGTTATTCAAGGGTGACAATGGTCATCATTTGATGTCATTATTACATTGATGAGGGAATCCATATTCATCTTAATCAATTTGTAATAATTCAATATCTTGTAGAAGTTATGCATCACTTGTTTACCACCTAAAAGTTCTAAAATTCAAGATGCTACATGTCGGGCTTTTCTTGATGCAATTTATAGATGACACATACATCCTAAGGATAAGTTCTATTCATTAAGTGAGCATAGATAGGTTCTCTACATGGTCTCAAAAAGGTCTTTTATTTACCCAATAACGATCCTCGTAAGCAACAATATAGGGGCATTGCAAGAAATGGTAAAGAAACTTATGCCCACCTTCACCAAGAAGGCATTCAGATCTGAGTTGGGCGTTTCACGAGCCTGAATCTTGATTGATAGTCATAGGGCAGACCATTAATCTCTCACCTAACCTAAAAGCTTATGTGTGCTCTAAGAAATTAAAGCATGTAATACATAAGGCATTATTCCATATCCAATATATAAATACATGAGGAATATATATAAAAATCCATGTAGATAATAAATGTATAAACCAACCAAAATAAAACACAACAATCAGATAAACAACACAGTTTAGTCCATGAGAAACTCCCCAGTTGAGTCGTCATTTTATCATACGTGTATGGCATCAAAACGATCATCCTCCTTGATTGGGATTTTTAGTGTGGGTGGAAAGAATAAGAAATTATTTTCCTTTATTAGTTAAAAAAAAGTTTGGAGTCACCACCTAATATTTTAATCACTATGAACCTTGAATAGTCTTTAGAGTTTAGATAAGTGGATTGTTTGTATATAAGAAGGATAGTATCACCTCTAGTATACCCTACCTAAGGTAAATTACTTATTTATCTGGATATTACTAAGGCATTGCTGTGTTTTTTTAAAATCATTGGTTTGTCTGTTGATTAAAATAGGTTCATCCCGGTAGAGTAGACATGGCTTTACGGGTTAAGGCTAGCCATTATAGAGCCGAAACATATTTTTTGCATTTTATTTTCTTTTAATACTGGGAATACATCTTATACATAAGTTTGTAATTCTTCTGTTGCTTAATTTCGCAAGTGCACGAATCGTAACAAGAAATAAAGTGATAAGTAAAGTATCGTCCCACGAGGATTTGTAAAAATTACTACTAATTACCAAAATCTTTTAAATTATGATCTATTTGAGGAATCGAATGAGATAGTTTATGAAACAAAAATTAATGATTAAAAACAAACAACCAATTGATTAAATATTAATGAATTCAATTGTATTGGTTCTAAGATTTCTGACTTACCGTAACTATTCCTATGTGAACTTTCTCAATTGAATTAATTACTCCTAACATTGATAATCAGGTTTTTCTAATTTAAACATTAATCTCTCTTGAGTATCAATGAATTATTTCGACAAGCAAATTTCATATACTCTACAAAAGTTCTGAACTTGTCAAAATTTATTAAGTACCGTAAAACCTGTAACGATTACAAAAGTTCCTAGGATATCTCTATCTTATAGATTTCTTAAGGTATTTCAAACAATAACTAAAACAATTATCACTTCTCAGTCTCAAATTGAATTCTAAATCATGCAGATGTTGGCCAAATATACACAAGCATTACACATAGAATGAAATACTCAACATCTTAATGTAATAATTCAATCGAAGAAATTGTTCACATATTCATAGTAAGATTACATCAAAAATCACAGAATAAAAGTCTACTCCATAGTTAAATTAAAGAGAAACAAACTTGATACGATGAACATCACTTAAAAGCAGAGAATGACAGTGGAATGGATAGGTGTCCTCCAACTCTTTTATGTTTTTTCCTCTATTTTTCATCCCTCTTTGTGCCGCCTCTCCTTCTCTCTTTAGTCTCTTTTAGGGTTTCTCTATGTATGTACCTTTTTTCTTGCAGACCCCTCTTTTTTTCTTTTCTATTGTGGCCTTTTTAGCCCCACTAAAATTAAGACAGTTTCCTTTTCTGATTCGAATTCCTTCCTACCCAGACATTGCGGGCGAGATTTGAGGTAGGAAACGTGTGAATTCAAATATCTCTATTTCTGGAGAAATTGTAGAAAATCGAATCTTCTTTCCAACAACACTAATCTTGTAATTTTTGGACTTCTGAGACTTGAGATAAGGGCCATAAACTGAGACAGTATTTGGAGTGCAGGAAGTTCAGGTCTGATTCAATCCCTATTTTTTGACTCGCTTTTTGGGCTTCAAAACAGCAAAACTGAGTTATATGCCCTTCATATGTTTTGTAGACCTTTATCTTAGATATTTGAAAATGGTGACGAACATCTGGAACTGAGTTGTATAGCTTCCTTTGCAGCACACAATAAATCAATGTTCGGTTTTACTGCCGGATTCTGCCTGCTCAGTAACCTAGTATCTGAAAACACATTAATTTCCCACGAGGTCAATAGTTAAAAAAGGGATCTAAAATTCTAATTATCTTGTGCAACACATCCAAAATATTTCAAAATCAAGCATGAATAGTAAAAAATATACATGCTAAAAATTCCTTTATCAAATACCCCCAAACTTGAATGTTTGCTTGTCCTCAAGCAAAAAGGAAACCATGAAAGCAGAGGGCTAAAAGCTCATGATAAGTTCAACTTTCACATTTAAATGGCTCCCTCTTGCAACATTAACTTCTTGACTTAGCTCATAGACAATATTAGATAATGGAAAACTAAGCATTCCTACTCTCTATGGAGACCGCTGTACAAACTTCCAACTCATCCATGTGTTTCATGTGTTTAGCATCCTTAAACTGTGCACAGTCATTCTGTTATTACCTTTTTTCACTCATACAAATAAGGTAGCCAACTTTGGGAGAAACAACACACTTTTACTTGTCTTTTGACAAGGGTGATTTTTTTTTTAATTTATCACTTGTCTTTTGACGTGAATACAAACATTTATAATGAATGCACCTGGTTACTTAACAGGTCATAAACTTAAAATGCATTTGCATACTCATATTTTAAGCTGCCGTTTGACGTAAAAGTAAACATTTATGATGAATATTCCTAGTTACTAAGCAACTTAAGACATTGGAGTAGATACACATCATATACTTATTCATTCACTTTCATACTCATTATCACTCCTTGTTTAATATTTTTCTTAAAGGGTAATAACAAGAAAGCTAGTCACTAAGCAACTCAAAACATTGGAGTAGATACACATCATATACTTATTCATTCACTTTCATACTCATTATCACTCATTGTTTTAATATTTTGCTCAAAGGGTAATAACAAGAAAGAAACAGCACACTTATCTTTTATGCATAACTACACAATTCATATGACTTTACTAGAAAAGTGTACTTCAATAATTCCAAAGAAAATAATCATGCTTAATCCAACTTTATAAGATATTATATGCTCTAAGCCAAGGAATATCATGGATACATCATGAAGCACCTAAAAATGTCAAAGTTGGTCTTAAATGCATATCACTTTTCACCCTCTGTTTTCATAGTCTTAGTGTGCAGTGTCTTTCATAATCAAAGCATGCAATGTCTCCCCCAAACTTAAATATCACATTGTCCTCAATGGAAATAACAAAGAATAGAAAGGCTTACGAATACTTCCATTTGACTATGTGGGTGTGAGCTTGTTGTTGCTCCTGGTTTTTTATGCTTGTATGATCCATCTCTGCAACAACGAATACAGAAATCTTCAATTAACTTTTTCAGCAAGCAACAATGAAGTCATTAGAGTTTGTTAAAGTTGTTAGAGTTAGTTAAAGATGTTACAAGAGTTAGTTATAATTAGTTATTCTATTTTCATGCTGGCCTATATATAAATAATGTAATAGACTATTGAAATTAAAATGAGAAGGAAGAATTCAGTTCATCTTTTTCCATTTCAATATTTCATTATGGTATCAGAGCATTTTCTTTGAAGTTTTTATTTCCATATCTTCATCCTCTCCATCAGTTCTTTCTTTCTCTCTATTTTCTTGGCAATGGCTGAAAATATCAACCCTACATCAGAAATGGATTCTTCCAATCCTTTCTTTCTGCATCATAGTGACAATCCTGGAGCCATAATTATTTCAAAGCCACTCAATAGTGAAAATTATAATTCATGGAAAAAGGACGATGATGATGGCTTTATCAGCCAAGAACAAACTCAGTTTTGTTAATGACACTTTGCCTAAGACATCCAATCTTTATAATTCTCAAGGTTTGGCATGGACTCGTTGCAATAATATGGTTCTCTCATGGTTGCTTAACTATGTTTCAATAGAGATTGCTAACAGCATCATCTACATTGATGATGCATCTGAAATATGGAACGATCTTCAGGATCGTTTTTCTCAGCACAATGGATCACGAATCTTTCAGCTCCAGAAATCTATCTCATGTTTTTCATAAGAAAATAATTCTGTCAGCTCATATTTTACTGATATGAAAGATTATGGGATGAGTTAGGCAATCACCAACCAATTCCTACATGCACATATGGAGTTTTGAAGACTATTTTGTCTTATCATCATCAGCAACATGTCTATTAGTTCCTAATACGATTGAATGAAAGTTATTCACATGTTCAAGGTCAAATTCTATTGATTGATCCACTGTCTTCAATCAATAAGGTTTTCTTATTTGTTGTCCAAGAAGAGAGGCAACAAATGATTTCTTTATCAAGCCTTTCTTTCAATCAAAACACCGCTGCTTTGTTTACAAAGACTATGTCTCCAACTCATTTTGCTGGTAACAAATCTTTTCATATTCGAAAAGATCGACCTATATGCTCTCATTATGGTATTTCTGGTCACACTATGGAGAAATTTTATAAAATTTCATGGCTTTCCACCTGGTTACAAGTTTAACAGAGGAAATATCTAATGCATCTCATAGTGTTAATCAAGTTTCTGAACATACTACTCCTCAGCTGCCTATTACTTATGAACAATGTAAGCAATTCATCAATATGTTCAAACCGTCAATCTCAAAACTTGACTCATCTGTCAACCAAGTTTCCTTATTTGCCAATAAAGAGTCAGAAATCCCCATGCAAGATGAAAGTATGACAAGTACATGTGTTTCTTTAATTACATCTCAACTTTCTACTCTAGATTCAAAACATTCTGTTTTTGCATCTTCTTTGTCTTTAACTCAACAGCCTTCACTCACAAATTCTGCCAAAACTCCTTGAATCATTGATACTGGTGCTGTAGATCACATGATTTGTTCCATATTATTCTTTACAAATATTACTTCTGTTGTTTCCAAATTAGTAAGATTACCCAATGGACAATATGCTTCAGTTACCATATTGGTACAATTAAGATTTCAGAATCTTTTGTTTTAACTGATGTACTTTGTATTCCTTCTTTTTCATTCAACTTGATATTTGTTAGCAAACTAATCAAAAATCTACAATGTTGTGTCATTTTCTTATCCAAGCTCTATTTTGTTCAACACCTTACAAGCTGGAAAATGATTGGAGTGGGTAGAGAAGCTGGAGGTTTATATCATTTGCTGTAAAATCCAGTTTATGTTTACCTAAGAATTCTGTCTCTGTCAATTCTGCAAAATTCGAGTCCAATCATACAATCACTGATTTAGCTTCTGCTAGTTTCTCTGTAAACTCTTCCAATAATAGCTTATGGCACTACAGATTAGGACATCCTTCAGACTCTTCTTTGAAATTACTTTCCCATGTAATTCCTCAAGCTTTACATGAATCTAATAAGACTTACAGCATTTGTCCATTGACCAAACAACATCGTTTATCTTTTCCACATAGCACATCTACTTCTACACAACCTTTTGATTTAATTCATTGTTATCTTTAGGGCCCCTTTTCTACTAAATCTCTTGGTGGTTCTTCATATTTTCTAACCATTATTGATGATCATACCAGATTTACATGGATTCACCTTTTAGAAAATAAATCTCAAACCAAAACTCACATTCAAACTTTCTTTAATTTGGTTGAGACACAATTCAATGCTAAAAACAAGTCCTTAAAGTCAGATAATGGAGTTGAGTTCAACATGAGTCATTTCTATGCATTAAAAGGTGTTGTCCATCAACTAAGTTGTGTTGAAAAGCCACAACAAAACTCAATTCTTGAGCGCAAACACCAACATATCTTGAATGTGGCTAGATCCATTTGTTTTTAGTCGTATTTTCCTTTACAGTTTTGGGGGGATTGTGTTCTTACAATAGTACATTTGATAAACAGGATTCCTACTCCTATACTGCAAAATAAATCTCTTTATGAAACTTTGTTCAAATCTTCTCCATCATATTCCTATTTGCGAGTATTTGGTTGCCTTTGTTATGCAAATACTCTTCTTCGAAATAGACATAAGTTTGATCTTAGAGCTAAGCCTTGCATATTTCTTGGTTATCCATTTGGCATGAAAAGGTTACAAGCTCTATGATTTAAATCTCCATACGTTTGTGTCCAGAGATGTTGTGTTCCACAAAAATATATTTCCTTTTAGACTCAAATATCATATACCTCCTACTGATTTTGTCCTACCTTTGCCTATTCCACTGCATGAATCAGTCATTCATTTACCTGATCCCTTACTTTCAAACTCTTTTCCTTTGAATTCTATCAATGATTCACCTTCTAGTTCAAGTAACATGCACTCTACTTCAGAACCATGTATCCCATCCGCTTCAGAAATTATACCTCAACCCAGTAGAAAGTCTTCTAGGGTAAAACACACACCTGGATATTTGCATGACTATCATTGTCATATTGCAACCTCCACTTCAAATCCTGCACCTTCGTCTACAGCTTCAGGTATTCCTTATTCTCTTTCTTCAGTTCTTTCCTATGATCATTTTTCCTCTACTCGGAAATTATTTAGTCTTTCTGTCTCTGCACTTGTTGAGCCCACATCGTATGCCCAAGCTGTAAAACATGGGGAATGATATGAGGCTATGGATAATGAGATCAAAGCACTTGAACTAAATGATACATGGACTGTTGTTAACCCTCCTGCTTCAAAGCATGTTATTGGGTGCAAATGGGTTTACAAAGTCAAGTTAAAATCTGATAGGACTTTGGAGAGGTATAAAGCCAGGTTAGTTGCCAAAGGATATAATTAGTGTGAGGGGTTGGATTACTACGAAACTTTTTCTCCTGTGGCTAAACTCACCACCGTGAGAACTCTTTTAGCAGTTGCAGTTGTAAAGAAGTGGCATCTTCATCAATTGCATATGAATAATGCTTTTCTTCATAGCTAATTAGATGAAGAGGTATACATGTCCTTACCTTTTAGATTTAACAAACAGGGGGATTCCAAAGTATGCAAGCTACACAAGTCAATCTATGGCCTAAAGCAAGCTTCCAGGCAATGGTTTGCTAAATTTTATTCTGCCCTGATCGAGTTTGGGTTTATACAGTCCAAAGCTGATTACACTTTGTTTACAAGAACTTTGAAGGGTTTATTCATTGCGTTATTGGTTTATGTTGATGATATAGTTGTTGCTGTTGATAATTCAACTAAGGTTTCAAAGTTTATCCAACTGCTTAATGATAGATTTAAGCTAAAAGACCTTGGCCAGTTGAAATATTTCCTTAGTTTAGAAATAGCTCGCAATGAGTTTGGCATCTCTGTTTGTCAGAGAAAATATGCCTTGGAAGTTCTTGAAGATACTGGTATGTTGGCTTCAAAACCAGTACACTTTCCAATGGAACATAATGTGAAATTCTCTAAGGATTCTAGCCAATTCTTAGATGATCCTACTTCATACAGACGGCTTGTTAGGAGATTACTCTATCTCACTATCAGCAGACCTGACATTTCATTTGTTGTTCAGGTATTAAGTCAATTTATGGACAAGCCTAGAGTTCCTTATTTAGCTGTAGCAACTAGAGTTCTGCGATTTATTAAAGCATCTCCAGCTCAAGGGTTGTTCTTTCCAGTTATCTCTAATTTACAAGTGAAGGCATTCTGTGATTCAGACTGGGCTGGTTGTTTGGATTCCAGAAGATCAGTAACAGGGTACTGCGTCTTTCTTGACAATTCTCTGATTTCTTGGAAATCAAAGAAACAAACCATTGTATCTAGGTCTTTTGTTGAGGCTGAGTACAGAGCAATGGCATCTACTTGTTATGAGGTTGTATCGCTTCGCACTCTTCTTTAAGACCTACAGGTTCCACCTTAAGCTGCTCTCCTTTATTGTGACAGTAAAGCTGCTCTTCACATTGCAGCAAACCTTGTCTTCCATGAACGTACAAAACACATTGACATTGATTGTCATGTGGTTCCAGAGAAGATTCAGTTAGGCATTCTGCGAACTTTTCATGTTTCCTCCAAACACTAGCTCGCTGATATCTTTACTAAGGCTCTTGGCTTCACTCTTTTTTATGCTTTAATGTCCAAGATGTGCCTTCATAACACTTATTCTCCTTGATCTTTTTATGAGTCTCATCTTGAGGGGGAGTATTGAATAACAACAGCTCAGTCTTCACGCCAGCAATGAAGCCAGCACCTCTGCCTTCTTCACACTAGCAGCAACAACAACGAATATAGCATTCTTCAGTTAACTTCTTCAGCAAGCAACAATGAAGCCGTTAGAGTTTGTTAAAGTTGTTAGAGTTAGTTAAAGCTGTTACAAGAGTTAGTTATAATTAGTTATTATGTTTTCATGCTGGCCTATATATAAATAATGTAATAAACTACTGAAATTAGAATGAGAGGTAAGAATTCAGTTCATCTTTTTCCATTTCAATATTTCATTAGATGGTGATAGAGTTTGAGATGGTGGTAGTAGTCGATGTAAAGGAGAAACCACCGCTGATAGATGTTGAAGAACTGACTAACGGTTGGAGCCGTGAGGAGCTGCTGCTTACAGGGAAAAATATAAGGAAATGTGTATTTTTTATTTCCATACATAGATTTTACCAATTTTTATTTGGGCATTTCATTCAAAACTTTATGATGGACTTTCTATGGCCACTCATGGAGTTTTTTAAAAAACCTAAAAGGATAATTTATTTATTTATTAATTTTTAAAGAAACTTGATTTCATTCTGAAATCCAAAATATACCAATGAAATTGAAGAAAAATACTTTTTGATTTTTTTTATTTTTAATCGGAAATTTGTTGGAAAATTTAAAATTCATCATCCAAGAATTTTTTCAAAAATTGATTTCCCTCCCAAAAAATTTTTCCATCCTAAATTCGAAACTTTCCAACTAGAATTTTCATCAAAAGTTTGAAAACTTGCCCGAAATTGGTTTTCTTTGAAATTAAAAGTACAGATTTAAATAATTTTCCACATCATATCCGTTGTAATGTGTCGAGTTTGAGTGTTGTGTTTTGTCTATTATATTACAAACAAAAACCAATCTTACAAAGGTGACATTACTATAACATAAAAAATACAAAGACCCATTTTAGGTATATTTGGATATAATTTATTTTCTAGTTTGGAATGAAATTAACTTCGTCGACTGGCACAATTACTTTCTTCTTCTTCTTCTTCTTCTTTCTTTCATATCATTGAACTGTTACCATTACTAGGAGGCCATCAATGGAGTTTAAAGTTTCTATTTTAAGATAGAAAAGGAAGTATATAATATTGGACTGCTCTTAATTATATTATAAAGTCGTCATCCATCATTATTCAATGAAAACAATGAGTATAAAATAAAGCTTACCTAAAGGAAGGGATTAGAAACTACAAAGTCAAATTAACGCTAGGGCAATCAGCAAATGCATTTACTAGGTTCTTTTTCAATAGAAAGTTGAGAAGGTCGAGACATTGAACATTGATATAAATTTAATAATCATCTGGGGCACGTGATGATCATATAAAAAAGAACCACCTCTGCACGTATTTGGTGATATATATATATATATATATATATATATATATATATATGGTACAATCTAGTCTAGGTTTATATTTTAACCGAAACA
>Ga0325411_1009304_pt1 | contig 10520 bp, 9 predicted proteins | sample PopdelMetagenome_13_FD_206181 | JGI IMG/M metagenome (GOLD analysis project Ga0325411, IMG submission 206181) | Populus deltoides microbial communities from Bellville, Georgia, United States - Xylem-PdIQD-R4 | ecosystem: Host-associated > Plants > Phyllosphere > Stem > Wood/Secondary xylem...
TGCCTACTGTCCTCAAGCTTCTGCTAACCTTCTCTCTATCAATAAATTTTGTAACGATAATAATGTTATGTTTGAACTCACTGGTTCTGATTTCTATGTGAAGGACATCCTGACGGGGGACACGCTTTTGTAACGATAATGGATTGTATCCGATCAACCTTCGTCAACTTTCTTCTTCCTCATACCGTGCTCTCACAATGACTGTTGGAGTCAAGGTTTCTTCCTCCACTTGGCATTGTCGTCTGGGTCATCCTTCCATGGATATTCTTCATCGTGTCATTTCCAATTTTTCCCTTCCAGTTAGTGATTCCATCAATAAAAAGACTGTATGTGTGTCTTGTCAACTAGGCAAATCTAGACAATTACCGCTCCCCTTGAACTAATCCATTCTGATGTTTGGTCTAATTCAACTCCATCTCTGGGTGGTTGTCGCTACTATGTTATTTTTATTGATGATTTTACTCGTTTTTGTTGGATGTTTCCTATTTCAAATAAATCTGATGTTTATTCTACCTTTGTTAAATTCAAGCCTTTAGTGGAAAAACAATTTAAGTCCACCATCCGACAATTTCAAAGTGATAATGGTGGTGAATATTGTTCTACCCTATTTAAACAATTTTTTATTAACAATGGTATTTTTCATCGACTGTCATGTCCACATACCTCTCAACAAAATGGTCTCGCTGAACGAAAACATCGTCATATTATGGAAATGGGGCTTACTCTTCTTGCTCAATCTGGCCTATCTAAGAAATTTTGGGTTGATGCTTTCCTAACTGCTATTTACATAATTAATCGATTACCTACCAAAGTTCTTGATTATTTATCACCCTATGAACGTCTTTTTAACCATCCACCTGATTTCACCTATTTTCGAGCATTTGGATGTCAATGTTTTCCATGTCTTCGTCCTTACACATCTGATAAATTATCATATCGTAGCACACCTTGTATCTTCATTGGTTATAGTCCTCATCACAAAGGCTTTCGTTGTTTAGACCCTTCCTCCAAACGTGTCTACATATCTCGCAATGTAATTTTTGACGAAGAAAAATTTCCAGCACAATCCATTCTCACAGATCCTGTCAGCTGCATTCCCTCCTCAGGTAAGACTTCAGGTTTGTCCTTCACTCTTCCCTCACATATTTCCTATTCCTCATTTGATCTTTCTCTTCCCTCTGCCTCTTCTTTACCATAATCATCTCCTGCATATGGTTCACCCGTCCTTGCGACATCTTCACCTGTGTTAATTCCTCATCCCTCTGTTGGTTCTCAGGATAGTGCACAGCTTAATCTTCAAGCTGCAGCTCTCTCCCTTCCAGAGTCTTCTTCTAAAATTATCACCAGATCACAAACTGGTAATCTCAAACCTCGTAGGTTTCCTGGTTTTCATTTATATTCTACTCGTCACCCCCTACAAGCATTGCATGCAGGTTTGGTTTCTCCTGAGCCACGTACCTATTCACAAGCAGTATCAATACCCGAATGCTGTGCAGCAATGGATAGTGAATTTCAGTCCTTATTAAAGAATGAAACTTGGTCACTGTGCTCTCTTCCTCCTGACAAGAATTTGGTTCCTTGTAAATGGGATTTTAAACTCAAAAGGCGACCTGATGGCAGTATTGAACGTCACAAGGCTAGGCTAGTAGCTGTTGGTTATCTACAGAAGAATGGGATTGATTTTCTTAAAACATTCAGCCCAGTCATCAAACCTTCAACTGTCCGCATGGTTCTTGCTCTTGCCATTTCTTTTCAATGGGACATTCGGCAGCTTGATGTTTCTAATGCTTTCCTTCATGGCTTGCTAGAAGAGGAAGTTTATATGTCCCAGCCTAAGGGTTTTGTGGATCCAGCACACCCCCACTTTGTCTGTAAGCTTCATAAATCCATCTACGGGTTAAAACAAGCTCCTCGCGCCTGGTTCCATCATCTGTCCACTGCCCTGTTGGCTCTCGGTTTTCACAGTTCCCAGGTTGATCCTTCGTTATTTACCTATCACTTACAGAACATCCATGCTTTTCTGTTAGTCTATGTGGATGATATTCTCGTTACCTCTAATGATCAAAATTTTGTTAGCAGTCTTATATCTCAACTCCAAGTTGAGTTTGCTATGAAGGATCTCGGGCAGTTAACATATTTTTTGGGCATTCAGGCTACACGAACTTCTACTGGTTTACATCTTCGACAAACAAGGTATATTATAAATCTTCTGGATCGTGTGCAATTAACTGGTATTCGTCCATATCGTGCTCCTTGTGTATCAGGTTCTAAGCTGTCTAAATTTGATGGCGAACTTCTGTCAGACCCCTCTGAATATAGGCACACGGTTGGTGCTCTACAATATGTTACCCTCACACGCCCTGATATATCTTATTCCGTGAATCAACTCGTTCTTCAACATGTCCCCACCTCTCTAAAACATCAGTGGATTATCACTTTGTCCGAGAAAAGGTGGCCAACAAAGACATCCTTCTTCAACACGTTCCCACCTCTCTACAACCTGCAGATATATTTACTAAGGGACATACAGCTGACCGATTCTGCTTTCTCTGAGATAAACTTGCTATAACAGATCTCCCTGCCAGCTTATGGGGGAATGATAAGGATAAAGCTTATGTTAATGATAAAGATAAACCTCAGCATGCAGAGGCTGCCGAAAGACATTGAGTTCTAGTGCAATTGTATTACAACTTTGATTCCTGTTTATCCTTAGCTTCCCTTCTGTATCAAAACACTTGTAATTAACGATGATTATCATGTAACAACTTTCATATATATATGGCTGAGAGAACACAGTTTCTCTCAAGCAATTACAGAAATATTTTAAAATCTTTCAATACGGTGGTACTGCTTTCATTATAGGGCCTTAAGAGTTAAGGTGAAGACGACATTAGACTATACTGAATCACCAAGAGAACACTTTTCCACAAGACAAATGCAAGTCCAATATAACTTTTTTTATAAAAGCAGAATTTATTTCTAAAGCACAAACAAAGCAGGGGGACCCTTCTTAACCTTTTTCATTCAGAAATTAGCTACCGAGCCTCCAGCAATGAGGTTGACGTTTCATTATTTGAAGGTGATTCCGCCTGGCCGGATGAAGAATTTGCTTCGACTAGCTAGACCTCTATATTTAAAGAAGCCTGGTTCTTTGGGCTTAGGCAATACACTCTCTCCACCTGACGTCAAAACCACAGAAGCCATGCTCGGCTTATCCTCAGGATGCTGTTGCATGCATAAGAGGCTAATTTGGATACATCTCATGACTTCTGATAGATTCCATGATTTTTCAGGCAACCCATCTACTAATTCTAATTCATATCGCACTCAAATTATTAAATAGCTCCGTTACTTGTGTTCAAATGGATCAAACTCAGACGTAAGGGGAAGAATTGTTGAGTGCAGTAGTGAGGTAAATATTCAACATTGAAAAGAAATGGAAAAAAGGAATGTTTATATATAAGATACATCTATATGATGTAATAGTTAGAGATAGTGTGATCTTAACACTTAAACCCTCATATGCGTAGGCCCAATACGTACATGCTTCTCCATAAACACAGGAAGCTCTCCAACAAAAAAGTTACTTCAAATGCAAAATTCCATTTAGTCGGTTGAACTTAAAAAAAAACTTGAAAAAGCAACCTAATTGAAGAATGACAAACTCTTTTCTCGGGCCACTATCAGTTGAAATGATAATTATCCAAGAAGTACAAAAGCATGCAGTCGATTTCACCTGAAACCTTTTTCACATGTCGAAAGTATTGTAATCTTATCTAAGTTTGTTCGTTCAGGATAAATCAAATGGAAAACAAAAAGGTTAACACAAACCAAGTAGGTAGATGGTGATAGACAAGTTTCAAATTGTAGTTCAGGTCATGTTTCACTACAAGATTTCACAGTTTTACCGACGGACCGAATCCGTCGGTATGAGATTCAAACTTTATCGGTAATTTTTTTACCGACTACATCGCTAATGGAAAGTGTCCATCGGCATGTATTTTGTCAGTAATTCCCGCTTCCATCAGCAAGATTGTTGGGAAAAAAATTCACAGATGGTTTTATAGACCGAAAATGCACGCCAAAAAAAATTCTCGTTGGAAATATTTTGTCGGTGATAGTGGCATACAAAGTAAATATTTTTCAACTCTTGGTGCAATACCAACGGATTGAATCCGTCTGTGAAGACGTCAGTGATTATGGCATTTACAGTAAATATTTATCAACTCTCGATAAAATACCGAGGGAATGCTTCCATCTATGATGATGTCGGTGATTGTGGTATTTCCAGTAAATATTTTTCAGCTCTCTGTAAAATACCGACAGAAACATTCCATTTGGAAATCCATCTGTGATGTTTTTTCAAAAAAAAATTTAAAAACAATTTTTAGAATAAATTATATAAATTAATAGTAAAAAAACCAATTATGTAAATAAAATTGTATTAAACATCAAAAATATAAAAATAAAGCTAAATGATATTCATCCAAATATTCATAACAAATTTAATGTGTTTCCCAAAAAAATTTAAACTAGAACAATGGCAGAGCGGGAGGAGGAGGAGGAGGTGGTGGAGTTGATCATTCCCGGGATGAAACAGCCAAAAAGAAGGCGTACATGTATCATCACCTATCTTTGATCTAATGTCCATGATCATTTGGTGGAGGTGTTGATAATCCGCCGAGAGTTGAGCGTATTGTTGTTTCAAGGCCATGAACTCCTTAGACTAGGTGCTCGATACTGATTGGGAGCTTTCGATGGTTGAGGCACTACAGTTGCCCGCAAGTTCTCGACCGTAGTATTGGAGAGCCCATACACCTGATTTTTATCGAGTCTACCGGATGATCCTACTTCTATCCACAAATCCGGATCGAGATCCAAATGGGTTGAAGGATCGTCCCCATGTCTCTCCCTCAACTGGCTACTATAGGTCTCCTGAAAATGAAAAAAGAAATCATCATATTCAATTCAAGAAAAATAATAACTTATGAAATAAAATAGTTGAATGAACATACCATGAAGTGTTGAGCGTAGTTGTCAATGAACTGTTGCACCTCCTTTTAGCGGTCTTCACTCCGCACGTGCGTCTATACAAACAACTTTATTGGGCTTGGCTCATGTCCAAGAGACATAGCCTGTAAGAAAAAAAATTAATTAAAAATATATTTCATTTAAATTAATCTTATCATCTGTTTTAAATGTGCAGCAAATGGAACGGAGTTGCCGGTATGCGTTGTCATCGAACCATGAATTTGCCGGTTCCGGTTGCCAGCACCGGATTGTGAGCGTCGTGTGAACCACATAGACATCACGTGCTCAATATATTGTGACCATATATCTCTTGGGATGTATAGTGGTTTGAAATCCCTCCAAACCGCCACGTCGTTTCAGCCTTATAGTCCGTTATCTCTCGCGTTTTTTGGCATTGTTTTGTGCTTCATACCAAAAATCACGCAACCTACTTCCCTAGTGATAAATTAGATTTTAAAACATAAATTTTTTTTAAAAAATATCATATTGTTTTCGATGTTACCTAGTTGCCGCATGATTTTCCCACACCCTCCTCACAATATTGTCAAGCGTGCTGTCCTAGTCAAATTTGTGTTGTGTATAAATAATTTATTTAAAATAAAAATAATAATTTATTTACAATTATAATAATGATTTATAAAAAAAATAAGCCGGAAATTAGAAATTAACACCAACCTCAAATTTGTCAAATCATGCATCGATATAAGGTCTCCATTCAGGATGGCTGGAAACCTGACTCCATTGAAATAATGGAATCTCCATTGACAATTTAAATGTCGATGATATTACTTGGGTGACCTCAATGTTGAACCTGAGAATAAATTAAATTAATGAAATATTGATTAGTTGCCCATAAATTATGTAATAATTAAAAAAAAACTAAAACCGAAACAAACTTACATTGAAAGGTTGTCCTTCCAATGTGCCTCGTACTTACGAGTGAATTGATTCCGCTGTGAAGGCACACCGCCTCTATGCTGTAAAACCACGCTGGAAGAGGCAGCATCGCGATTCGGCGCAGATGCCTTTTCTTGATTGGCACCTAAGGACATATCATCCTCACTACTAGAAGAACTAGTTGCGACCATATGTGAGCGACGAGCTGTTGATTTCGTTCTACGCAACTATATAATTTTATACGAATAATTACATAATTAAATTCGATTATTAAAAAAAATCGGCAACACCTCCCCTATACTGGAGACCACCCAAAGTTTTCAAACCTGCAAACATTGGCAATAGCCACAACCAATTAATCCCATTCAAAAATCTTGTATATAACAATTAAAATTAATTGAAATAATTAAACACATATCATGCAATAATAGAGTAAAATTGAGATAAAATAATTAAATTCATTCCTATATATTCAATTACTAATTACAAGGTAAATTCAACAATAACAATTAAAATTCAATAAAGTATTCAATTATTATGGCAATACAAACAATAAAATATATTCAACAAATTAAAAAAAAAATATAGACTTTAGGAATGAAAAATGCTTACCTTAATAATGTGTTTATTTCAAGACTTTATTTACATTATAAAATCCACCAAAACAAAAAACACAACAAAAAAAACAATAACCAAAACAAAGAAAAAATTAAAAAATTAAATCATCAAGCCTATTAAATGGAAATACATACCTTTTAATTTGCTGAAGATTGAACTAGAGATTACAAGCTAAAAAAACAAAAGTTTTGAAGGAAATGAGAGGAAAAAAAACGAAAACGAGAGAATGAACAAATGAAGCCGAGGAAAAATGAACTGAAGGGCCGGTTTCTGGGATTTATAGCGCAGTTTTACCAACAGACTCACCCACGACATATTTAAATAATATTATTTTTAATTATTTCGTCGGTGACTTTTCAAAATCCGTCGATAAATTTTGAATTTCGCACTAAAAATTTTAAATGATCCTCCAGAATTTTCGTAGTCCGTCAGTAAGTCCTTCTACAATTATACGCTGTCAGTTATTCTGTTGGTAATTTTGGAATGCCGACAAATGCCAACGGACTGTATCCATCGGTATCAATGGTGGTGATAGTGGCATTTCCAGTAAATATTTTTGTAACTCTCTGTGAAATGCCGACGGATTGTATCCGTCGTTGATAGTGGCATTTCCAGTAAATATTTTTGAAACACTCCATGCAATGTCGTCGGACTGTATCCGTCGGTATAGACATCGGTGATCGTGCACCGTGCATGAAAGATTATGTTTGTATTGCCTATTTACCTTCCTGCAAACATTTAAATTACAAACTGCCCGTCGCACAAAACAGTAACAACAGTTAACACTTATAAAATAAATAATTCATGTTACAATATATCATCCATAATATATATTACATTATAAAAAAATGCTTTACACTTTCCTTGATTCTTATAGTTAGTTAAAACTTTCTTCTTCTTCATCGTCAATTGAATAGTCATCAGCTCCATTGAAATCTTCAATATGAATATCATCATCATCTTCTTCATCGACATTTACTTGTGTGCTGGAGCTTAAAACAACATTCAACTCCTCTGCGTCAACATCAACAAGACTATCATCGAAAACTTGAAAATTTGAATTTTCTTCCATGTCAATCAAAGGAGCAACTCGATATGGTTCAACCAACTCACTAACTTGAAAGATTTCATCTCGCACACTTGTGTCTTTGTTCTCATCCTGAACAACCTCGACACGACCCCTGGGTTTCATTTTTAAAATGGATAACCAATCAACTCTTGATCAATCATTTCTAAAGGAAGCGGTGTATGTGTAATAAACTTGTTGACATTGCTTTGCAAAAACAAAGACATCGTTTATGTTGCGGAGTATAGTTTTTAAGTTGATTTCGACTAGACCATAGTAAGGATCTACTCCGATTCCTCTGTCAGTTGTGTCATACCAATAGCATTTGAATAAAAACACTATATTCTACTCGCTATAATATTGCAATTCGACGACCTCTTTTAATTTACCATAGTAGTCAACTTCAAACTCACTATAAGTCGATCGTTTAACATAAATACCGTTTTTGTATGTCTTTCTTCCATGCCCGTATTCTTCAGTATGAAACACATATCCATTGAAAAAATACCCGTTGTAGCACTTAACTTTTCTTTCAGGGCCCAGGCTTAGTGAAGACAATGAAATAGGTGCACTCCATCCCATTTGATAAACCTTGCATATCATGTACAACAATGAACAGTAAATGAGAATTTTGTAATGACATACAATAACTTTACAAGAGATAAGGAGTTTGTGATAGTACTTACATGTGTTTTGAACCACGTGGCAAATTGTTCATCTTGTAATTGAAAGATTTAGGATTCAATCAGTTGTGAGTTATTGGATAGTAAATATCGTCGATGTTGCCTGCAAGGTTGTTTCAAATTATATGAGTTTATGATATCACAATATATAAATAGTATATTCTTAACAAAGTTTAATTAGTAGTACGTATACTTACTGAATAAAAGGTCCCAGCTCATCACAGTTAAATAGAACATAATTGTGTGCTTGTCTAAACTCTATTTCAGACAAATATCTTCCCCTTACGACATTTTTAGGTGCGGGTCGTCCAGGATTGGAGAATATTGACAAGTTCCTATTGGAAGGCACTTCACCACCATCATCATGCTGTGAAACACTATTGATTCTCATTCTCAAATGAGATTTGAAATAGTACGAGATAAATGTTGAGACCTCCTCAACAATATAGGCCTCACATACCGAAGCCTTGGAAGGCACTTTTGCCTCAAACGGTAAATGTATGCGGAGATGCTCCATTAAGTCAAAAAATAATGGAGGGAATATCATCTCAAGTTTGCATAGTGTCTCAAAAAATGAAAATACATGCGTGCTCCAACCAAAAACCATTCCATAAGCTGGAAAATCATTGATAGTCCACATCAAAGCCACCCTCATAACAAAATCTTGTTTCCTTAATATATCATAAGTCAAAGCTCCGGAGGACCACAACTGCATCATTCATCAATCAATTGTCGAAGACAAAAATCTATATTCCGACCTAGGCTGCTCGGACCAGGTATGACAGTAGATAAGAACATGAACTCCGGTCTCATACACATCCTTGGTGACAAGTTATAAACCGTGAGTATGACTGATCAACAAGAATAAGGAGCAGCTAATGACCTGAATGGATTGAATCTGTCTGTACATAACCCAAGATGCACGTTTCTTGATTCAGCTGAAAAGTGAGGATGCACACTATTAAAGTGTTTCCATGCTTCGCCGTCAGATGGATTGCACTATCTATTTTTGTTGCCAGCGGGATGCTTTTGGTCGCCTATTACATCTTCAAAAGAAAGGCAAAACTCATAGGTAAAGTTACTTTGATTGCTTTTAGTAAATGAGCATCTTGTTTTTTGCGAGTTTAATAGAAAGGAACAGCTTTTTAACTGGCTTTGAGCTTATCGTTGGTTAGACTTTCGAGAATCCGAGAAGGTTCAATGGATTTACAATTCGAATAACTGAAATGGCTACATGATTTAGCCTTGATTAGATAGTAGCATTCATGAAAATTACAGAGTGAAGTTCAGTGTTTCCTCAGTTTTGTAATCATGGTCTCAACTGTTATCTTTGATCTGAACATTCAAAATCTTAGCTCATTATTCACTTCTCCTCGTTTATCATGTATGTGATTCCCATTCTCCACTGTCTGAGAAAACAGGAGGCAACAGAGAAGAAAATGATCAGATAGATAGTGTGGACCAAAGGAAAACTTGGAGCTACCCCTATTCCAGTTCACTACAATAGCCAAAGCCACCAACGGCTTTTCATTCAACAACAAGATAGGAGAAGGTGGTTTTGTACCTGTGTACAAGGTAAATTTCTCAAAATGACAATTCTAGTGCCCAGTTTTATTGAGATAAGCATAAGAATCTTGGGATACCATTTTCTAGCGTACTCTAGAAGATGGCCAAGAAATAGCAGTAAAAACGCTATCAAGGAGTTCTGGACAAGGATTAAATGAGTTCAAAAATGAAGTTATACTGATTACAAAGCTTCAGAACCGAAATCTTGTAAAACTTCTTGGCTGTTGCATTCAAGGAGAAGAGAAAATTCTGGTTTATGAATACATGCCCAACGGAAGCCTTGATTCCTTCATTTTCGGTACTTTTCTAAACCAGACAAGCTTTGTTATCCTATCGTTACATATTTTTTTTGATAGTACCTATCGTTACATATTTCTTTGATTTTAATACAATCAAGCTTGTTTCTAAGTGTTTAAGTGGCATGTTGCACTCACAAACACTTACAGATCAAACAAGAGGCAAACTGTTAGACTGGTCCAAGCGTTTCAGCATTATATGTGGTATTGCTAGGGGGCTTCTATATCTTCTTCAGGATTCCAGATTGAGGATTGTACACAGGGATCTTAAAGCAAGCAACGTTTTACTTGATAAGGATATGAACCCAAAAATCTCTGATTTTGGTTTGGCCAGAATGTTTGGTGGAGACCAGACGGAAGGAA
>Ga0325411_1009305_pt1 | contig 10520 bp, 9 predicted proteins | sample PopdelMetagenome_13_FD_206181 | JGI IMG/M metagenome (GOLD analysis project Ga0325411, IMG submission 206181) | Populus deltoides microbial communities from Bellville, Georgia, United States - Xylem-PdIQD-R4 | ecosystem: Host-associated > Plants > Phyllosphere > Stem > Wood/Secondary xylem...
CATACCATGCTATCCCCAACTTTATATCTTTCTAGGTGCGCACAAAAGAAGCCATTACTAATAAATGTGACCTTCTTTTTCCTTTTTGCCTTCTTACGTAATTGTGACATATATCTTTGTTATGGTTCTTAATGGGGTAATAATTATTTTTTAAAAATATTTTTTATTTAAAAATATATTAAAATAATTTTTTTTTATTTTAAAAATTTATATTTAATATTATTACATTAAAATAATTTTTAAAAATTTAGTTCTTTAAAACATGACATGGCCGCGTAAAAAAACCATCATTTCTCATACCACGTCTCATACCGTAGAAAATCAGTTTTTTAGCGAACATATGCAATCTCTCGCTATTGTCTTCATAGCAAATGAGCTTATTAGTAGTATTAGAGGTTGTTTTTTAAATTTTTTTATTAAAAATAAATTAAAATTATTTTTGCAATTAGTAGAATTTCAAAAAAAAAATCAACTTCATGGTCTAAATGTAAGTGGCATACACGTCAACTAGAGTTTCATAAAAATTTAAAAACATTTGTTTCAAATTATTTTTTTATATATTTTTGAATGATTTTAATATGCTAGTATAAATAATAATTTTTTAAAAATTAAAAAATATATTATTTTAATATATTTATAAACAATATAACTCTAGCCAAGAAACCATAAAGAGGTGTTTGAGAACATTATAACAATTTTCTTTTAAAATATTTTTTTCTCAAAAATATATCAAAATAATATTTTTAATATTAGTACATTAAAATCATATAAAAATATTAAAAATTATTAATATAAAAAAATTAATTTTTTTTAAATATTTTTAAAACTTAAAAACAAACTTAAGAAATCACCATTCAGAACGAACGTGTGGTATCGAAGAAGGAAAGGGGCACGGACGAACCGCTCAGTGTCATCGAGGCTTTATGTATTCCTGGGAATCCCACGAAGGTCAAGCTGCTCGATGTCAGAAAAGGACGGCATTTATGCCTTGTTTGTTTCAAGGAAACCAAATTCCAGGAATTCATTTTCCTCATTTTCCAATGTTTGGCAACCATCCAGAAACTTGGTCAAAGGAAAATTAATTCCGGTCAACGAAAAAAACTTACTTTACCTTCAGGAAAGTGTTTTCCTTTCCTTGTCAAAAGGAAAAGACTTTCCTATCTTTACTGATAAAACACATCTGAATCCCTCTCTGCATCTCTGTCCAAAAACAATTGAAAAGCAAGAAGATTTGAGAATCACACTCTTCATTTCAGGTATTTTTCCCTCAAATTTCTCTATTATTTTTCTCTATTATTTCCTTTATGTTTTTATCTTCTTCATATTTTTTAGATCTGCAAGAATTATAGTAAAAAATCCTTGATCTTGTTTGTCTGTTCCGAAAAACACTACACATTTTCTCTATTTAATTTATCTTCTGCCTGTATTTCTTTATTTAATTTATCTTCTGCCTGTCAATTTTTTTTCCCATACCCAGTTTTCTTCTTCATCTCCTCGTCACAGTAAAAAATGCTCACAGAAAACCCAACCAATTTCATCACAATCAAGCCATAAAAAACACATTTTTTCTTGTACATTCGGCAGCTTCTTGAGAGAAATAAAAATCCCCAAACAAGTCCCAACCAGCCCCTACCCTGTTTCCCCGTCACAAGATCCAACATAAAGAGAGTGACGCAAACAAGAGAGGAAACTGTTGGGTGAGAGAGGGATGAGAATTGGGGATGGGGAGCAGATCAGTGATAGGCGAAAGAGAACCGAGAGAGAGAGAACATAGGAATGGTGATGGTGTCCTGCCCCTTGAATCTGTGATGATGTCCTGCTTCTTCAGAGAACAGGGGAATGGTTTGAGAGAATCGAGAGAGAGCAGGGGAATAGAGACAACCGAGAGAGAACGATCAGTGATAGGCGAGAGAGAACGAACAGTGATAAGCGAGAAAACCCAGTGGAATGAGGGGAATTAGAGGGGAATTTGAGAAACCGAATGAGAGAAACCGATTGAGAGGGGAATAAAAAACCGAATGAGAGAAACCGATTGACAGGGGAATGAGAAACTGAATGAGATGGGAATGAAACCGAATAAGAGGAGAAACCGAATGATGATGGGAATGACAGGGGAATGAAACCAAATGAGATGATGTCTTTAATTAGTTATTGGAGAAAGTTAGAGATAGGCGAGAGAGAATAGAGAAAACGATGGGGTTTTTTTTATAAAGCAAAGGTATAGGCTGTTTGTTCATGTGATTGTAGTAGAACGCGGCACAGATCACGAGAACTAATTATACTATATTTGTAATTTTAGTTATAAATTATGTGTTTAATAGCGTAATGAAATATAATGTAATACAACTCTAAGTAGGTATTGTTCCTCTAAAAATAGAGATTAAAAATAAAATCTTTCTAATTTATAACTGATGATTGGGTTGATTAGTATTTATCCAAAAAACCCATCAAAATATTTTTGTATCTATTTATCTTTTAAAAAATACTTCATACAAAAAAAAAACCCAAATATATAACTCTTACCATAAACTAATTTGGCTTTCTTCATATGAAAAAAAAACTTATTTTAAGTTTTTAAAATTGAAAAAAATATATTAATAGGTTTTACTTAAAAAATATTTCACATGCTTATTTCTATATAATATGATATGACATATATAGTTATATTTTATAAAATAAGCTATGTATGAATATAGCATATAATTAAAAAAATTCATCATTATACTTTTTAGATTTCATTATTTTACTGTAAGTGATTAAATATTTACATTAAATATTTTATATATATTAAATAAATTTGAAAAAAAAATTAATTCATTAATAAATTATTTTCCAGTTCATTTTTCATAAAATAATCAAGGAAAGTGTTTTCCAGTTTATTTTCCATAACACTGCTAAACATTAAAAAATACTTTTCCGAAATTTACTTTTTAAAAATTTACTTTTTTCAAAAAAAAAAAACTTTATGGAAGAAATTGAACTTTCCTCAAAGGTTGCCAGTCCAATTTAAATTTGAGACTTGAATCCAAAGCAAGAGCTAAAGGACCTGTTTTCTGCGGAAAAGAAAAATCAAAGTGAGGGTTGGTATGCATCAATGTCATAAATAGGGTTTGTATTGTAAAGAAGACTTTGAAAGTTGCTTTGTTGACCCTGCAAAGATGAGAAGAATACTCGGAAAAAAGTCCTCAAATTAATTCATCTTTGCGAGCCACGGCGGCTCGTCGTTAGTGACTTCGGAAATTAAAGTGGTGCTTCCGATGCACCCTGTGAAGTGCTCGCAATGATGAATTCAAATGTGTAAGCAATATGGTTGCTAGCACCATTTGCTTTAAAGTAAAGGCCGGATTTTTAGAAATTGATTTCAGTTTAAAAATATAAAAATAATTAAATTTATGAAAAACCAACTGAATTTCTAAAACCTCGCTTAAATAATATTTAAAAGTATAGTAATAGTTATTTTTTAAAATATTTCTTTTACAAGAAAATATTTTACAATAATATATTTTTTTAAAATTATTTTTAATATCAAAACATTAAAATAATCTTAAAATATAAAAAAATTAATTTTTTTTTTAAAATTAAATTTTATCTAATCTAACGTAATAAGAAACTGGGGCTTAGATTTGGAAGAAGGAAAGGAGAGTAAAGAAAAGCAACAATTGAGAGTGATAGATAACAATAAATAAATTGTTTTTTATTCAAATTAGAATCGTTATTTTCCATGGACTATTATCGCTAAATAGTAAGTTGCTCCCTTTCGATTTCCACGTGTCATGATAAAAAAAGGCTAGCTTGATACCTGTTTTATCTCCTAAAGAGTTGCTTCTGCAAGGACGAAAAAAACAAAAACAGAGACAGAAAAATCGTGATTAAACTTGCTTTTTAGTAATTAGGAGATGAAAGGCTTATTGCACTTGCGGGATCTTTTATTTTTATGATTAAGGGTATTCTAAAAATTAATTTATGCCTTGATTAAAACTAATTTTTCTCTTTGAAAAATCTTAAGAATATAGTCCTAATTCTGGTGCATCTAAAATGAACTCTGGGAAATCGCAGAAATACACATTTTATGTTCATGGTTTATGTTTTCTTTTATTTCAAGATCTGTGCTTGTTGTCTCTTCCTCTATACCCTTCGTGAATTATGTTTATTGGTCACCTGAAATTTCAGTGATATGTCTTCGTTGTCAAATCCATAAATATAGCACCTTGGTTTTTATCCAGAAGAAAAGGACTAGATGGGCGTGTATGTGTCTGCATATTTATATGATTGCAAGTGTATACATTTTTTTTCTCTACTCAGCCCAGCATCATTTCATTTTCTAGACTCGTTGTCTAAGATCAGACATTTATTCACTCAGCAAGTGTTTACAATTCCCCCCCTAGTATGTTTCATGTGGGAACCATGATCTTGAGAAAATTGTCACTGTAAGTTTAAACAAAGTAAAATAGCCGACGGTGCTATGCAGAAGTTGCAGTACCGCAGCTTGACTGGACACCAGAACCTGTTTTTATTACTAACACTGGAAAAAGATATAGATATACATGTATTGCTTACAATTAACAGTATATTTTTGGGTCTGCTACGTTCCTGGAAAAGAGAAGTGTTAGGCATTGTCGTCACATTCTCCTTCAAACATTTCAGTGCTGCTTCCAGTGATTACTGGAAGTGTTTATAGTCATATTTGTTTGAGGTGCATCTCGATATTAATGGAAATATTTGATTTTCTCTTATCTTATACTTGTACATTGAATTGTGAACTATGTTTGGACATAATTTTTGCGCAGGTGGGTGGGATGGGGGGAGATTGAATACTTAGCCATCTTTTTCTCCTTTTTGGGGGGTTTTACTTAAAGATTATTGGAACCATGAACTAACATAACAAATGTGATCACGGATCATCCAATACTTTCTTCTATTTAATGAAAATCATGGTATACTAGCCTGTTGATGTGCTGATTTTGTTCAGGTTAGACAAAGATGTCATGGTGTATATTTGTGATGGCCGTGGGGTTAGAGATATATATGAAACAGATGGAAGTGGTGCAACTGCAGCCTCAGAACCCCTTGCTGTTCTGGTATGCTTTCTTATACTGAATCCAGGGATCACGTCGTAACATTTGTTGATACTTGGAGTATGTAACTTGAGCAGTTTTATGAACTCCCAGTTGTCATGAAGGCTCTAATGATTCAACCTGATGTCTTCTCTGTGTATGATCGGTCACAAACTCTCACTCTTTCAATTTCCAATATAATATGGTTGCAATATAAAAGAACTGTTTTGCATGTGATCAAGCTTCTGCAAATTTCTTCATTCTTACTATTTGTTCTCCCGTGGTATTAAGTTTCCACCACATCATCATTGTTTCTCCCTGTGTGTTTGGGCAAAGAGCTTTACTTTTCAGGGATTTTATAGTTACGTGCTTGATTTCCATATTTTCATCACCAAACCTTTGTTCCGGAACCACTCACTCTGTTCTGAATTTCAATTAGGTGAACAAGGGAACTGCAAGCGCAAGTGAAATATTGGCTGGTGCATTGAAAGACAATAAACGTGCTGTTTTATACGGAGAACCCACATTTGGGAAAGGGTAATCACTTCTGCTTCTACAACATCTATGAACTATACCATCTGTGCCTAACCCGCGTGTTAATCCTGTTCCACAGCAAGATTCAATCAGTTTTTCAGCTATCTGATGGTTCTGGCTTGGCTGTTACAGTCGCTCGGTATGAGACACCTGCTCATACAGGTATTGATAAGGTTTGTCGCGATTCTTTATGCCAGCATCTCTCTCCCTCATTCTTGGTGTGATTCCAGACCATCCACTGCCTAAATCTTTTCCGAAGGATGAGGGGGGTTTCTGTGGCTGCCTCCAAGACTCTGAATCTACTTGCTACGTGAATAGGGGGTAGCTATTTGCAAGATTCTTGTGTTTTGACATTATTTTTGGGTTAAAGACTGCATAATTCGTTCTCAAGTGGAGTCAATTCATTCTTTTGGTGCTTCATTGATCCTTGCTGGTGTTAGTTTCGCTCAAGCAAACTTCATCTTCAGTATACTTAAAAAGGATGTAAAAACAGCCTTTATTTAGTTGCCTATGAAAATGAAAAGAGAAAGTTTCACTTCTGATATTTCTAGTTTTTGCCGAGTCCAAACAAGATACCTGTCTTTAATTGGTCATGGCTGACATTTGGTTGAAACTTGGATGCCCTGGTGTGCTCTTTCCCTGTTCTTTAGAAATTTTGAACTCAATCATAGTTATTCACGTGATGGTTGAAATATTTTGGCACACAGTTATTCACTTACTCGTTTCCTCTTGGCTCTTTGATAATATAATTTTTATTGTCATGATGAGAATTAAAATTGTAGAGAAAATATGAGAGGAGAGCAATTTGCACGGACTGCAACAATTCTCAACTCTTAAGATGGCACTCCCAGTTTCTCACTGTGAAAAGAAAGTAAAGCTCAAAAGCAGCTTAATAACTACAAGAAAAGAAACTTCGGAGGAAGAAATTTATCCGCCTCGAGCAACGATGACATTCAATGACAAGTTTATTCCAAAAAAAATAAACTCAGGTGGACACTATATGTGGAATCAAATTGAATGAAAGACAACTATAATATACGATGGAGGAATCTTCATCATCTCAACGCGAAGCTGTTATATATTACCTCTGTAACTGTTGATTCTTTGACCTTCCCATCTTGGCTTCAGCTGATTCAAATTGCAGGGAAAGCATTCCGGTATGAACAGAAACAATCCCGCCCTTTGAATTTTTGTAACTGACCCTTCTTGTTTGCAGGCATAACCAAAACCAAAACCAAAGGCTTGCATCATTCGAGGCTAATTCGAATGATGAAAAACATTAAAGCATCTTTGTCCAGGAACCTAAAAATGGGAAAACAGCAATTAACAATCTCAACAGCAAGGGTGTGTCACTTTTTCTCCCACTCATGCTCCACTTGCCATTCGCCAATGGTTTCTTTCGAGGCTGACGTTTCCTTTGAGGTGCTGTAGCATCAAACTCGTCCCAACCACCAAAGTTGGGAGCATCTTGGTTATCTTTATTAAAGGAACCATTATCATCAACAACCCAAGGACGATACCCCATTCTTCCCTTTACAGCTCCCTCCTTGTCTTGTTCTTCATCACCAATATCAGCATCATTTACAGTGCTGCCAGTTGTTTTCCTCCTCCTTCGGGCCTTGCGTTTCGGCTTGCTTTGAGTCCTCCCTAGTAACTTCTGAAATGCAAAAGTCAGTGCTGACTGTCCAACTGACAGTGCTAATACCATGAGAAAGGCTTTCGGGCCAGTAGCAAGCAGCGAAGTTATGACGATAGGTGGAAACATCCAACCATAGGATTTGGCTAGCTGCACTGACCAAAGAGCACAAACTATTAGAATTGCGTTACTGTCAATACTCTGATAGTTGAATTACATTAATTTTCATCTCCAAAACTTCACAACTACAGAGTACAGACTCAACAATCCATTCATAAGTTGCAAACCTCGAACTAACTTCATGATGATGTCTTCTTGTCTGAGGAAAAGCTAGTCACTAACATTGAACTGGAGTTTGAGAAATCAGGATTGCCTAGATACTAGTAGTCACATTATTTAGCAACTGACGAGGTAGTAGGTGTCAGCCAATAAAATCGTTGGTACAGCTAACATGACTACTCGTACAAAGACAGACAAACATTTTGGTAGTTACAAATTAAGGATAAGAATTACCTGAAGAACCCACAAACTGTCAATAGCTTCCTCCAAGATGCCGGGAGGCTCTTCTTCTTGGTCCGACCACCACCTCCGCTTCCTTTGCTTCCTCTTTCTCGTAGAACCACCCTTTTCATCTTCTTCTACTTGTACTGAATCACCGTTTTTGTCTCGAAACTTGAACTTAAAATTGAACCTTCGCGTTTCAGCATTCGGGTCCCAGCGATTATTGCTACTGCACCTGGTAGTGGTGCTATAACAATGAGAGTAGAAGAAGAAATAGGGTTTCTTCAATTTCCATAATGAGATGAGAGGTTTTTGAGAGTAGGGGTTAGAGCAGGGTTTCGTTGTTAACAAGACAGGACCAGTACCTCTGCCGCACCCACTAGCAAAGGACTCCATTTCCAATCGCTACAGGTCCTCCCTCCATTTGCCACGTTCTCTTTATCCCCTCGTCCTCCATCAGATATAATAAATCTCCATTCTCTTTGCCTACATAAACATAAACGAAACTTAACCAATGCGTTAAACGATGTCGTCTCTCCTCTCTCCTGATGCTATAGCTGTCTTGGGGGCCATAGTCAATTGTCCAAAACGACATATCAACGGCTTCAAAATTATTAACAGTTGGGCTCGCGCCTTGGTTAAGGATTCGGGTTACCGGGTCCTTGGAGCAATTCTTTTGGGTGAAAATGTTTTTTTTTTAAGTTTACCTAGATCTCATTTAGATATGACTATGACTAGGTTAATCAAGTATATATTAACCCACTAAATTACCTGGGTTTGATTGATTTAATGTTCTAATCGATTAAAAAATAAATTTTACCTAAACTTGAATTCTATTCTGTTAAAGTAATTCAGATCAAACATAAAAAGAGGCTAGAATTCTCAATAATATGTTTATTATGAGTGCTTAAGTTAACCTAAATACAAATGAATTATATATAGGTTAAACTGAAAATACTATTCTACCCTTAATAAATAAAACTAGATAAATATTACTTAACATCTCCCCTCAAACTCACGATGCGACATCTACAAGCATCAAGAGTTTGCCAACTAGAAAACAAAAACGAGATATGGAATGCGTCTTGGTAAAGAAATCTACAATCTGCAAAGAAGAATGAACAAAAGGCAAAGTAATGGTGTCATGCTTGAGATGATGACGAGTAAGATGACAATCGATCTCAATGTACTTTCGCTCATAAAAACCGTGTTATGAGCAATCTAAATAGAACTCTGGTTCTCATAATTCATAGGAGTATGATGAGAAAAGAAAACTCTCATATCAGCAAGTAACCAACGTAACCAAACAATCTCTTTGGTAGTAAATGCCATGACAGAAGCTGAAGGAAAGTCAAAATACCAGATCTTGCAGAAGTAGAAGACAAAATATCACTCCAATTTTTTATTTTTTATTTTTTATTTTTTTGCAGAAACTTAACTCAAATACCAAATTTCAGAAACGGAAGAGAAGACGAAATACCAAAACAATTGCAGAGACAGAACAGAAATACCAAATTGCAGAAGCTGATACCAAATTGCAGAAACCGAAGAAAAGACGAAATACCAAAACAATTGCAGAGACAGAACATAAATACCAAATTGCAAAAGCTGATACCAAATTGCAGAAACCGAAGAGAAGACGAAATACCAAAACAATTGTAGAGACAGAACGGAAATACCAAATTGCAGAAGCTGATACCAAATTGCAGAAACCGAAGAGAAGACAAAATACCAAAACAATTGCAGAGACAGAACATAAATACCAAATTGCAGAAGCTGAAGAATCTAAAATAAAGTTTCAGATATTAATTCTTCAGCCGCAAGCACAAAACCTGATCTTCATCCTCCATCTTTTAATAGGTTAAACAACCCATGTCTGATGTTTTGAAAAATGGATATGAAGTTAAGCTTCAAATGAATGCATTGAGCGTGTTGGAACATCCTACAGGGAATGAAGTGGATGTTGATAACGATTTTGATACGAGCAATGGCTTTGACATTGGTGAACATGATTTCTACAAGGGCAGCGAGTTCCATAAAATTAACAAGCCAAGGGTTCGACAACTAGGCTCTGATATCATGTTAAAGTAATTCAGATCAAACATAAAAGGAGGTTAGAATTCTCAATAATATGTTTATTATGAGTGCTTAAGTTAACATAAATACAAATGAATTATATATAGGTTAAACTGAAAATACTATTCTACCTTTAATAAATAAAACTAGATAAATATTGGGTCCTTAAAGCAATTCTTTTGAGCGAAAATGATTTTTTTAAAAGTTTACCTAGATCTCATTTAGATATGACTATGACTAGGTTAATCAAGTATATATTAACCCACTAAATTACCTGAGTTTGATTGATTTAATGTTTTTATGGATTAAAAAATAAATTTTACCTAAACTTGAATTCTATTCAACTAATCACCGAATCAACTCACCATAACAAGTTTAGAAAGGTTTGAGATTGCGTTTGAACATATTTTTTTTAAAATTAATTTTTTTATATTTTTTAATTATATTCACGTGTTGATATCAAAAATAAATTTAAAAATTTTAAAAATATTATTTTAATATATTTTTAAATAAAATATAATTATAAAAAAAATAATTATCAAACACCATCTTCGTGACTCTTCGTGACTATGGCTCTGCTAACGTATTGGGATAGGAAAGATTACATGTAAAGGTTTTACAACTCTATATTATTAAGTAATTGTTCTGGAACTGTTTGATTACGTCTTGAGATAGAAGATACATAAATATTAAGAATAAAAACTTGTTTAATTAAAAAA
>Ga0325411_1009306_pt1 | contig 10520 bp, 5 predicted proteins | sample PopdelMetagenome_13_FD_206181 | JGI IMG/M metagenome (GOLD analysis project Ga0325411, IMG submission 206181) | Populus deltoides microbial communities from Bellville, Georgia, United States - Xylem-PdIQD-R4 | ecosystem: Host-associated > Plants > Phyllosphere > Stem > Wood/Secondary xylem...
ACATCTTTAAAAATTAAAAACCCAATAAAGATTTAAGATCTAAGAGGGATTTTTCATCAAAATAATGATAAAGATCTATGAATTTTCCCAGTTAAAAGATTTAAATAGCAAATTTATATAAATAGTGTATAACACTGATATAAGGAGGATTTCATACACAAATAATTTTTTTAAAAGAATTGAACAATACATTAAAATAACTCAATAAAAACAAATTACATCATGAGACAAAAAGATTACATAAAGAGCTTGTCCTTCTATTTTACTATCCATTTGCTTGAAATGGACTCTATCAAGTAAACAATGAACTCAATTTAAAAAAAATTAAAATATTATCAAACACAAATTCAATTATTTATTAAAAACTAATCAAAATTAACCTACTAACTCACAATATATCATCACTTAACCACTTCAACTATCACTAATAGCACCAATATTACTATCACAACAACAACCACCACCGGTCCACTATCTTTTATCAATATAATCTTCATTTTATAACAATAACTTTCCTATATCTCCACCATCAATTAATAACCACCATCTCACCGCCACCACTACTAGTCATTGCCACCACCACTAGTTGTCATATCATAACCATTGCTAATATCATCAAACCATCATCACTACAAGTGATATTATTACTACCATTACAAATATTATCATTACAACTACCATCATCATCATCATTATCTCTATCATAATCATCATAAACCTTCTTATCATACTATCATCAATAAATAATAACATCAATTAATACCCTAATTGTTATCAGTTATCCATCATTTCTTCAATTCAAATTTATTCAACCTAAATTAATACCTTTAATCATTATTAATCCCACACAAAATTAAAATTTCCCAAATTTCTACCTTAACTAGAAAATTTATTGTTTTGGGATTAAGAGGGGGGGTGAATTTAATGCATCACTAATATTAACAAATAATGCAAATTAATTCAAATAAATAAAATAACCAACAATATAATTAAAGTGCTTAAAGTAAAATGATAAGGGAGAGAATTTGCAAACTTATTTTTAACATGGTTCGACAAGCTTACATCCACACCTCAAACATCAAACCATACTTGAGTATTATATTCCTTCACTGGTCCAAGTTCAAGAGTACAATAGTCACTTGATGAATCCACACTAAGATTTTTGCAACACTTGATAAATCCACACTAAGAGTTTTTCCTCTTGAAGATATTCTACCTTCAAGATTTTTCACCAATTGATGAATCCACACTAAGATTTTTTCACTTGAAAATATGTCATCTTTAAGATTTTTCTTGCTTGAAGATGTATCTTCTTCAAGATTTTTTCTTGGTGAAATTACCTTACAAATACCAAGAGTTTTTATCTAACTCTCAAAGATTTATAAGAGTGATTTTATTATCACTATCGCACGTGTGCGGCGTCGCGACGATCGTCCACCCTTATATGTATCGTGTCTATCTGGCAAATATGGACAGACAAGGAATTCTTGTCTTTTATCAGTGGAAAATGGAATGAGAGTTGCCACCTAGTATTTTGGTATGGAGACTGGTCTCGAATATATGCAATTGGACCCTCAATTGAGCAATAAATGTTCAGTTTCTTCAATTCGACCCCTGATTCGGTCAATGAACTTCAATATTTATGCAATTAAGCCCCTGATTTGACCAAATCAACTCTAAAAAATTATAATTTGACTACAGAACTTTAATTTCTCCTAATTAAAGCCCAAATTGACTTAAAATCCATTTTTTCTTGCAATCAAACCCTCCATAAATTCAATTAAACCTTCAATAAAATTTAATTGAGTCCATAAACATCTAGTTTTGAACTTTTCTTCCTCAAAATTGAATTTTCTTTGTCAATAGAGCTTTCATCAATCAACAAAATACTATCAAATTTCAATCTTTGTATTTTTGAACCTCCTTAACCAAATTTTAGCCATTTTCAGGGCGCTCCGACATCCTCTTCTCACTACTATTATTTTTTGGATTTTTTTTTTATTTTTAGCTTGAATATGATTTTGATTTTTTTGGAAGAGAAAAGATGAATTTGGGGAATAACCAAAAAATGAGTTATGATAGGTATTAGCACCCTAACTACGCCCTATCTAGGATAAGCTGCATTATTTAATTGTCTGATATATGCTAAGATTTTACCGTATTTCTAATTGTTGATACATTTTACGTATAAATTCATAATCCCTGATACTAAAACAAAACAAAATATTTTTGTGGAGTTTTTGAAATATTGACCAAGTTCTCGTGACTTTAATAAATTGGTTACAAAATGCATGCCAAAACATATTTTTTTGAAGTTTTCTTTGTCGTATGAAAATACAAGGTTTTTTTAGCTTTGAGAGACTTGGCCGTATGCATGAAAACAAAAACAGTTTTTTTTTTACGAAAACCGGGTATTTTAATACCAGATTTGTATGTTTATGGTATAAATATATAAACCAATATTTAGAAAAATTTAGTAGAAAAATATGTGGAAAAGTCACAATTCTTTCAAAATATTTTTTTTGAAATTTTTTAGAATTGGGCTAGGTCGGCGCTGTCGGCCCATTAAATGGTGGAGGATCTCTCCACTGTTCACATGCAATGTGAACAGTGGAGCACCCAAAGAAGAAGAAGAAGAAGAAGAAGAAGAAGAAGAAGAAGAAAGGGAAGGGAAAGAGGTTGACATGCGGTTGCTCGTGCTGCTGCTGGTGACTGTGGAGGTGGCAGAATGCAGCTGCTGGTGGCAGAACTGAAGCGGCTAAGGGTTCCTTTTTTTTTTTCTCTGTTTCGGTTTGGTTTCTCCTATGCCTCTGCTGGCGGTGGAGCTGTTATCAACAGCGGCTCAAGACGGTTCTCGTGGCAGCGACGAGGAAGGTGGTGGTGGATGATGATGGCGACGACAGTTCTTTTTGTTTCTTCCCCTGCTTTTTTCTCTCTCTTTATTTTCCTTCTCTTCTTCGTCTCGGTTTTTGTCTTTTCTTTCTCTCCTCTCCCTTTTCAGCTCTTTCCTTTTTTGTATTTATAGGAAAAAAAACATGGGGAGAGAGGCCTACTATTGCTGTCCAGTCATGGCATAAAGGTAGGGTGGCAAGGGTGGCTACTGTGCAACCGCCCCAGGGGCACGTCCTCTCTATTTCCCCACCGTGGTAGGCCACGAGTCAGAACTTAGGCAAGTGGGGGGTCTTTGTCGGCGTCTTTTTGATGTTTTCGGAGAAAGAGGGAGAGGAGAAAAGTAGGGGAGAAAATTCTTCTTCTTCCTCTGCCTCGCGCATCCAGGGAAAGAAGAAGACCCACAGTGCTGTTCAAAACGACACCGTTTGGGGCTTTTCTCTCTCTTTTTTGAAACAGTGGATGAAACGACGCCGTTTTATCCAAAACACACCGTTTCATTTTAAAGGAAATGACGCCAAAAACGTGTAAGAGTCTAAATCAATCCTTAATTTTTGATTTGTTCAGTCAAAGTCCTCAATTGCAATTAACTCTCTTAATATAGTGGATAATACAACTAAAAAATCTCGTATCTCTATATTTCACAAGATAACACTTGTATGATTTGAAGATTTTTAAGTGTAGTAAGAATGAGATTGAATACTCTTGTACTAGATTATGAAAGTTTAATAACACTAATTAGAGTATAATCAAGGATTGATATTTTTATAGTGTTTTTGCACTTAGAATAACTTGTATATGATATATGTTTTGAATCCCTCACTAATTTTATAATTAGATAAGTTATATATATCCTCTAAGATAACCACTGAGGATTGAAATAGTCAACCGGCTCATATTAGTCAAGCCAATTGGTCGATTAATTCCTGTAAAAATCCCAAGTGTTTATCATTGATGAATAAGTGGTTGAACGATTCATTTGGTATTACCAAACGGTCAATCGATTCATGTAGAATTTTATTTTTATCAATTTTAACATAAGTGAATTCTTAAAACTGTTTATTAGGTTTTAATCAGTCCTTTTAAATATATGCATTCATTTTAATTGTGCTATGAAGATAAGATATACAAATTTACATAAAACACTAAAATGAATACTTAAATTCTAAGTCTTCACTTTGCTTCCTTCTTGGATTTTTTTTTAATTGATATCTTCATGAAATCCTTTATGCTTATTAATATGATCTTTATATAAAACTTGTTTAATACTTATTTTCAACCAAACATATTATTAGTCTAATTTTTATTTTATTGTTATCATCAAAATATATAAAAACATAAATGTGTGGTTTAAAGGTCAACAAAATTGACACAAAATAATTGTTATCCATTAAACTTCCCATCATTTTTTCAATTGTAACACATCTAAGTTACAAAATCACTTTTAATTTCATCAAGTGACAAATTAAACCCATTTCTCTCATGTTTCAAACAAACTCTAAAATACAAATCATACATTAATACAACAAAATTATGATTATAAAACAACCAAGACATTTAAATATACAAGCAAATTATAAAAACTACAAACAAGTTTTAATAAATTAACTTTAAACATAAATGGGTTAAAACATAAATGGGGGGGTATACTTGATGGAGTGAAACTTAACAAGAAATGAAACCAAGGGAGGGAGGTTGCATTGGTGTTGACAGGTTGGGCGAGTGGATTTAAGAGGGGGGTTGTTGAAAATTTAAAGAAACAAAGTTAGGGTTTGAATTGAAATTAAAGAAGAAGAAGAAATAGGGGAAAAGAGAGGACTCTGGGGTTTTAAATCGTTTTAAAATCACTGATAGAATTTTTATAAAAACAATTGACACATTAGCAATATTGACATAATCTTTTTTATTCCATCTCTATCTCTGTCAAAATAAAATCAAAAGATTTATTGTGTAGAGTTCATGTTGGGCAGGTAAAACAACTATATAAATATTGGAAAATTTATGAAAATTACATTGTTAAAATATAAATATAAAAGAATTAGTAATATTTGATATGAAATTAAGTACTTATAATATAACTACATAAAATTCGATTTATAACATGCGTAGCTCACCCTCTGATTCACTGATTACTAATTAGCTATATCATTGTTCCTTAACAATTCCACTACCAAAAAATTGAGTGACAAAACAACTATTAAAATTGTTCAAAACTAAAAAGATACAATGTATTTACTTATTATCGGCCCATGTTATATTGCAGAGTGGATTAAATTTTTATTGAAAATAAAAAGATATCTAATCGTTGCTAATATATTTTCTAATAGAAAAATATTTTAAACCGTAGGGGTTGACTTGATAAAATCTTGTTAACTTGGTGGATCCAAAGAAAACCCGGAAGATCGGTAAAAATATAATTTGACTAAAAAAATTAAGATTACTTCTCTCTTTCTTTTGTAATATTGAGACAACAATATATTTGAGTGATTCGAGTAACTTCGAGTTACCTTATCAAATTCAGAACTTGGATCATGAGACCATGATAATTCCATATAAAAAAAATCAAAACAAATTATGAAGCTTAATTTCTTATCAATCCATCGTTGAAATATGACATTAAAAAAACTTAATTAAAAAATAGGACCTAAAAAAACCTAGGTTTACCTATTAAACTCGCGTTCCGAGTCAAGAAACTAGGATAACTTCATAGAAAGTATATTAAGATAAATTATGAAGCTCAACTCCCAATCAACCGATGTTTAAGGATAAAATTGAAAAAAAATCAATTAAAATGAGAGGATAAAAAACAAACCAAGTTAATCTTGGTTAATCTGCTAAATCCACGATCAAGTCATGAGACTATGATAACTCTATAAAAAGAAAATTAAAACAAACTATTTATACCACTTTTTAACCGACCCGATGTTGAAGGATGAAATTGAAGAAAAATTAAATGAAAATTAAAGGACATAAAAAACAACCCAGTCAACTCGGGTTAACCCACTAAACTCATGACTCGGGTCATGAGATCAGAATAACCTCATAAGAAATAAATTGAAACAAATTATAAATTTCAATTCCCAATCAATCTAACATTGAAGGATAGGATTGAAAAACAAGATTTAATTAAAAGGAATAGATAAAAAAAAATTAAGTCAACCTAAGTTAACCAATCAAACCTGAAACCTGGATCATGAAACTAAGATAATCACATATAGATTATATTAAAATAAATTATAAATTTTAATTTTTTTAAAACCTAATTACAAAAAAAATGAAAGGATGGTGTTAATCAATGTCTCTAGACTTATTTGTACTGTTGACATTAAAATGATGATTTTATTGTTATTAACAAAAAAAAATTGGTATGGTTATTCGGAGTAATTCAATATTTTTATATATTTTTTCAAGGTATTCTTAGAAGGCTCATGTGGATAATGAGTTTTTATATGGTGTTCACGATTTGTTTTTTAATTTTTTTCTTGATTTTTGCACTTAGTTCTTCAATTTTTCATAATGGTATTTTAATTTTTTTTATTTCATTCTTTATTTTATTATTTATTTTATTTGAAGTTATTCATAAAATTGGATTTTTTTAATTTTATAATATTTTAATTTTTTTATTTGTTAGATTCAGTACCTATTTTTTTGCTATTTGTTTTATTTAGGATGATATCTAATTTTTTTTTACAATTTCATTCTTCAATTGTTTTCTATCAGATTTGATCCTAACTCTTTTGATTTTTTTTTTACTTTGGTAAATATGAAAAACTAATTTTTTTCCTTATGATTTTATTTTTCAACATTAAATTGATTGCGAATTGATCTTCTTGATTGAGCTACAGTCTAGAATTTTACGGGTTGCGAGTTTAGGTGATTAACCCAGGTTTCAGAGATTATTTTTTTAAAACTTATGTTTGTATAGTTTCATATTTTAACATTTATTTAATTGAAAATTTGACTCTATTTTTTTTTTGCTCTGATGGCCAATGCGACATCTTTCATTGTCTATGTACAGATTTTCACAGTAGCATTAGAATCGTCTCGACAAGTGTTTTTTTGGTGGTGGGGCGTTGTCCATGACAGAACGACGATGAGTCTTCAATGAGTTTTGCTTCATTCTTTTCGTGAGAATGATATTGTCAACTTATTTTTTATAGTTAATTATTTTTTTTTTACTTTATTGACCATCAATGTTTTTTTTTAATTATTTTATTAAATCAACCAATTTTATTAAACATAATCAAAGTGAATAACATTAGTCATAGATTTTTTTTTCTTTAAAAACGCTGGTATTGCTTGCACATATATTTTATTTTTACATTAAAAAAATTTAAATCACTTGTCAATGAGTTTTCTATTACGATATAAACTACAAACTTCAACGCTGACACTTGAGAGCTTTCCATCACTCAAATTCCATGAAATCCAAAACTACAGTAATGAACTAAATTCTACTTCCAGTCTATCATCATCACCATCTAGCATTTCCTACATGTTCATAACTTTGTGTACCCTTGGTGTCATTTAAGCCAAACAACGTACATTAACTAACAATCACCGAACTTTCTTACAAAAATAAACAGAGAAAAACCAACCCTTAAAGGGATTCCAATCTGAGGAGTGGCAAGACCAACACAAGGAGCCATGAACACTTAACCATTTCATCAATTATCTTTTGTATCTTATCCGACCTAATGTCCTTAGGGTCACAGCTATATATATCAGCCAAGTTGGTTTTCTTCTTGTCTCCCAGACCCAGAAGCTAGCCAACCGGAGCAGCAAAAAGAAACGAAGAAAAACATAATAGTTAGGATGAGTACTCCAAGGTCTTAACCATTATTCAAAACACAGATCTTCATCAATTATCTTTTGTATCTTTTCCGACCTAATGTCAAAATTTTAGCATGTGTTATTTTTATTTTTATATTAAAAGGTAAAATAAAATTGAAATAAATGACATGGAAAATAAATGAACCTTTATATATTTTTTGGCCAATGAAAAGTTGACACATGAGATGAGATATTTAAAATATCTTGTTATAAATGCAAGATCTCATCAATAAAAATCAACTAATAAAATAATATCATGTGACATTGAAAAAAGAACATGAAAGCCCCTATAAACCTCTATAAATAGAGTGTCTTACCTTAGAAAAAGAGAAAGAATTCTTGGAAATACAAATTTTCTTAAAGGCAAGCTTTTTAAGCAAGGAAGTTCTTTCTTCAAGTAAGGAAACTCTCTCAAAAGTTCTCAAACCTTCTTCATCTACGCTTGAAGTCTACAAAGAATGAAGCTTTATCAGATTAAACCTATACGTCCCATTAGAGTTCTTCAACAATACTTTGAATACAAATCAAAGGTACTCTTCAAAATATCACATCATCAAATCTCGCTTCGCAATACATGCCTAAATTCAAGTTCTTGCAAAGCATAAATCTTGGCTTGACTTCATAAATAAATCAAGTCATCATATATTAAATTCAAGGAAAGAAACAAATGATTGTCTTATTCTTTTGAAATAATATTTTAGATAGAGATTGCACCCGACCATATATATTTAATAAAATCATATATTTGTATACATGTGCTTGTTTAATTTCAAGTACTTAAAATTGTGTCTACAAATTTCAAGTGACTCGTTGGGAACATCTCTACCTCTCATCTCATCCCATCAAGAAAGAATTTTCAACGAACTCTCAACGGCATCTGGGAGCAATATGATCACCATTGTTGCTTCCAAAAGCAACAAGGCTACTGATTCAAGTCGCCAACATATCATTAAAGATTTTTCAACTCCGTCATTGAAAACAAAATCCACCACTGAGTTGTATGCACAAACTAAGTCGACTCTCAAGCCGACATCAACTTCAGATGCAAGAGGGGAATAAGAGCTCACTCTAAAGCTGAAACCACAAGTAATTCCACTACAAAAGTCAAGTGGGGCGTGTGGAATTTTCTTTGGCACTCAAGGTGACTTCGACAATTCACCTACAGAAACTTTTCCATGCCAATCACCAAGTAAGACTTTGGGTTTTGGTACCATGTCAGTGATGATGAACAAGACTACCTCTTTAGAGGATCAAGTGGCTAACTTGACAAAACTCGTCGAGGGGCTTTCGACTTCACTCAAGATAAAAGACAACGAGATAACAAAGTTGATGAACAAACTTGAGAGCATGAACGAAGGAAGCAAAACCTCGGCTACCAAGGCTTTTTAAGTAGATCAATTAGATGTCATTGAGGATTCTACAATCAGAGTTGCAAGGAATACACATGGTATTACTAATGACATCTTCACCACAAATCAACTGAAAAAACTTATCAAGGAAGCCATCACGAACTAAGTAGATCAATTAGATGTCATTGACGATTCTATAATTTAAATTTTTTTTATTTTTTTATTTGCTTCAAATTAATATGTTTTTAAATTATTTTGATACACTAATATCAAAAATAATTTTTTAAAATTTTTAAAAAATATTATTTTAATATATTTTTAAATAAAAAATATTTTGAAAAGCAATTATAACCATATTTTCAAACATACTTTTCGACGGGGCTTGCTTGCAAAATATTACTATGAGCCCTAGAGGGTAGGACTCGCTGGAACAAAATCAGCAAGGATATAAATACAAAAATAAATAAATAAAAATTACAAGGACATATACCTTTCTTGTCACCAATGCTTTAGGAGATTATACAAAGATGATTAGCGACTTTTTTCGCTGTTGCTATCTGAACTAGAGATTGGGTTCCAAGCCATACTCAAAGAATAAGCATTTGAGATCCGGAGAGCAAGCTAACGCACTTCATAAAAAAAAGACATTATGCACGAGTTCAACAAGAAATTGGATACCTGTTAGAATTGATGCAGGCGACACGAGGAAAATACGGGTAGTCGCTAGCAAGGTCATTTATTGGATGAAAGGTTGTGTGACGATGCTGCGCTATAGTGAAGAGAAAGAAAGAAAGAAAGAAAGAAAAGGAGCCCTCGATCACCATCGACACAAGACAAGCTGAGAATTAGCAGACGCCCTCTAATTACTTGTAGTAAACAATAGTTGAATGGGGCTGGACAGTAGCTCGCATCCCTGTCATAACAGTAGCTGTGGTGGGATGACCTGATTCGAAATATTATTTATATACTCGGATGATCATAGAAAATAAAGGATAATTCAAACCATTGAAAGATTAAATTTAACATATGTTTTAGTTCAAATTTATATGAATATTTAATTGAGATTTATTAATTAAATTTTATTTGTTGGTTTTAATTTAATTATTGTTAAAATATTTTTTTTAATAGGCTTAATCGCTTGTTCTACTTAGAGTTTTAGTACTTATATTCTATTTTTTAAATGTTATGGTGTTTTGATAATTAATTAAAAATATTGCAGAGTTATACATTTCCGATCATTTTTTTTTCTTTTAATTCTTAGCTTTTTTTCTCTCTAAAAGTTTATTTATTTTTTCATTATTCCGCATCATGTTGTTGATTAATTGAATGGAAATATGCAGGAACTCACCAACATCTCTATCGGGCTTAATCAAGTCTCTTTCAATATCAAGCTCGCGCCATCCATCATGCAGTTGCAGGCATAATATCATCCAAAGCATGACTTCAGTA
>Ga0325411_1009307_pt1 | contig 10519 bp, 6 predicted proteins | sample PopdelMetagenome_13_FD_206181 | JGI IMG/M metagenome (GOLD analysis project Ga0325411, IMG submission 206181) | Populus deltoides microbial communities from Bellville, Georgia, United States - Xylem-PdIQD-R4 | ecosystem: Host-associated > Plants > Phyllosphere > Stem > Wood/Secondary xylem...
CCCACCAGATCGCTTTAGTATAGGAGCATTCAAAGAACAAGTGGTTGTGATCCTCATTGTGGCGGAGACAGAGTGAGCATCCATTGGGACCATGTATACCAAACCGATGAAGTTTATCTTGAGTTGTCTAGTTTTCCTTTGTCAAAGTCTACCTTTTAGGCTTCAATTCTGTCATGTTGAATTTTCCTAAAGTTGGAGGGATGTTCCATTTATATCAGAAAAAAATGGTGTTGAAATCCTAGATTAATCTTTGTGGCATCCAGATCGACTTATCAAACTATCATTCTAGTCTAACCTCCATCTTATTTATCTTATAATAACTATAATCCAGCCTAAACACAAAAAGAAACACAGCACGACCAAACCCATCCTTCATCCATTTACGTCAAAATTCATTGTTGTCGATTTTTGAATCATTCACGATACATCATCTGGTATCAGAGCATTAGTTGCGATCTGTGGTAGGAGCGAAACACACAAGAAATTAGTCCACATAAAGGGTCCATTAGGGTTTATTTTTAGTTTGGAGTCACTATAAATAAGGGCATAACCAGACATGTAGGGTTACACCATTTTCAGATCAAAAAACTTCTTTTGTCGCACTTGTTGTGTGTTGGTGGGATAATCTCCCTTTCTTGGTTCTATAAAGAACTGAAACGACTTATTGAAGAACAACTTACTTCGTGGCGTCATCCTTATACTTCTCGTTCGCGAATCAATATTCGTTGGGTGGGGGTTTTCCGTTTCTAATAGTGTTGGTGCCTAACTATAAGTTATCTTTGTGTCACACTCCTATCAAACCTGATTTACTTGGCTTTCCGGGAATTGATGTCTCTGCGTATGGGTTGCGTGACCACGTGATCACGAGGTTCGCATCACTAATGATATTGAGAGAAGAATATCTTGGTATTAAATAAGGATTGATCCATAAAGAGATGGCGTTCAAAATCATTTTAGTCGTGTTGTGATTTCCAAGATGAAATTATTCTCAATAGTTGATTGGGATATTAATTGGAAAATGCATATTGCAAAGAAGTCTATGTCTAAATTTTATGTAAAAAAAATGTCATGAAAATTATTACCTATTATTGTTGTAAATGTTATTTGTTATTTTCAAGTCCATAGGGATCATGTGAGGAGTGATCTTAGCTTAGTTATCTTTTTCTATGTAATTATGTTGTAATTCAAGACACTTATCTCCTAAACTTAAAATGTAGTATTGATCCGTAAATTCAGATGTATGACTTTAATCTAATGATGTAATTCTAAATACCTATTTTAACTATGCATGTTTATAGTTGAAATTGAATCCTTCACTTGAATTTTATTATATGACATATTTTATGTAATGATAATATGTAGCAATTGAATTATGCATGTTTTCTTTAGTGAACTTGAATCATGCCAATGATCCATTGGAGGTGTCAATTGGGTCAATTACAAGAGTTAGGGCAAAGAAGCTTAAAGAAGCATTGATGGGCTTGTACAAAATATATGAAGCAAGATGGACCTAGAGAAGGTTGGGACATCTAAGAAGCATGAAGGACAGCCTCTAATTCAAGTCTAAAAAGAGCACAATTCATGTGGAACAAGGGGCTATGTGTCCGACCCCATACCAACCTTGTTAGGCTTATTTTTTCCTAATGATACAAGGATAGAAAGTCAGCAATTTATTTTCCTAAATAATCAAAGAAGTTTCGACAGATCTGATTCCTAAATAGGGAATGATTATTTAATTCTTTTCCTAGCCTAGGAAGGAAAGTAATTAAATCAGGAACAAGGGGGGAATTTATTTTTTTAAATGTCCTAGTTAAATAAGGAAATCCAAGCTAATTAACGACCTAAAAGGGGCGACTACCCCAGTTTTCCAAATCAGATTTCTCCTAGCTTATATGGGACTTCAATAGGGCAGCAAATCTGATCCTATCATATTTAGGATATTAAATTGAAATTTATTATTGTTATTATTATTTTCTTTCTAGTTTAGGGTTTTATTTTTATATTATTTGGGTTTAATTGTAAGTGGGCCATATATAAGATCATATAAGGGGTTCATTAGAGTTTGTTTCAGTTTAGAGTCAGTGTAAATAAAGGCATAACCAGATATGTAAGGGTTACATAATTTTCAGATCAATAAATTTCTGATTTGCTGCACTTTGTGTGTGTATTGGTGGGATAATCTCCCTTCCTTGGTTCTCTAAAGAACTGAAAAACAACTTATTGAAGAACAACTGACTTCGTGGCGTCATCCTTATACTTCTCGTTCGCGAATCAATATTTGTTGGGGAGGTTTCTGTTTCACATTCCTATCAAATCTGATTTACTTGGATTTCCGGGAATTAGTGACTTCGGCTATGTCAGACCATTCTCCTATGGTGGTAAAGGTTACTGGCAATGATCAGAACATAAAGAAACCATTCAGATTCTTTGATATGTGGATGGATCATGACGAGTTCATTCCCTTGGTGAAGAAGGTATGGGATCAGAATTCGGGGGGTTGTCTAATGTATCAGCTGTGTTGCAAACTAAGAAAGCTAAAGCAGGAATTAAAACTTTCAATATGACTCACTTCTCCAACATTTCAGATAGAGTCAAAGATGCAAAACACGAAATGGATAAGGCTCAACAAGCTCTTTATACAGCGCATGAGAATCCAACTTTGTGCATGCGAGAAAGGGATGCTGTTCGTAAATACGCTTCTACCGTCAGGGCTGAAGAGAGTTTTTTCAAACAGAAGGCAAGGATACAATGGCTTAGCTTGAGGGATCAGAATACTAGCTACTTTCACAAATCAGTAAATGGAAGACATAATAGAAATAAGCTTCTATCACTTGCAAGGGAGGATGGAGAGGTTGTCGAAGGACACGAGGCAGTCAAATCAGAAGTAATTGAGTACTTCCATCGTGTGTTAGGAGTGGATTAGATCCCTAGGGTTCTGAACGAGGAAGTTGTGGAATCAACAATTAACTTGAAACTGTCTTTGACACAACATCTTGTACTAGCACAAGATGTAACAAGAGAGGAGATTAAGCATGCTATGTTTAGTTTGAAGAACAACAAAGCCCCTGGTCCGGATGGCTTTAACGCAGGTTTCTTCAAAAGAATATGGCACATAGTTAGGGAAGATGTAATAAACATTGTTAGCTCCTTCTTTCAGACTCGTAGAATGCTTAAAGAAATGAATGCTACATCCATTTCCCTTATTCCCTAATCCTACGAGGTTGACAGATTTTCGTCCTATATCTTGCTGCAATACAGTGTACAAATGCACTGCTAAGATTCTAGCTGGGAGAATCAAAACTGTTTTGCCATCCTTAATAGGTCCGTATCAAAAAGATAACTTGTACCTAGGCACCACCATTATTGAAAACAAAAACCCCCCATCTAATGAATATTGATTCGTGAATGAGAAGTATAAGGATGATGCCACAAAGTTAGTTGTTCTTCGATAAGTAATTTTTTAGTTCTTTAGAGAATCAAGGAAGGGAGATTATTCCATTAACACACACACAAAAAGTGTGACAAACAAGAAATTTATTGATCTGAAAATTGTGTAACCCTTACATGTTTAGTTACACCTTTATTTATACTAACTCTAGATTGAAACAAACTCTAATGAACCCCTTATATGGACTTATATGAGGCCCACTTATAATTAAACCCAAATAATATAAAAAAAACCCTAAACTAAGAAGAAAAGAATAATAACAATAATAAATCCAAATTTAATTTTCTAAATATGATAGGATCAGATTCGATGCTGTATAGAAGTCGCACATAAGATAGGAGAAATCTGATTTGAAAAATTTGTATTGCTGCCCCCTTTAGGTCCTTGATTAGCTTAGATTTCCTTATTTAACTTGGACAAATAAGAAAACAAATTTCGCCTTTTGTTGCTGATTTAATTACTTTCCTTTCTGGGCTAGGAAAAGCATTAAGTAATCCTTCCTTCTTTAGGAATTAGATCTGTCAAAACTTCTTTGATTGTTTAGGAGAATAAATTGCTGACTTTTTATCCTTGTATCATTAGGAAAAACAAACCTAACAAGGTTGGTATAGGGTCGGACACATCAACCTTTTTTTCCACATGAATTGAGGTTGTTCTTCATGCTCCTTAGATGTCCCAAGTTTTTCTAGGTCCATCTTGATCCATATGTTCTATACAAAGCCCATTCAATGCTTCTTTCAACTTTTTTGCCCCAGCTCTTGTAATTGGCACCTCCAATGGGTCGTTGGCATGATTACGCTTGGTGTTGGGTTGATCGTCATCATCTCCTCTCTCTTCAAAAGGATTCGACCTCGAATTATCACCTATATCAAATAGAGTAAGATCAAAAATATTAAAGGTAGCACTAACACCATACTCACATGACAAATCAATTTTATAAGCATTGTCATTGATCCTCTCAAGGATCTAAAATGCCCTATCACCTCATGGTTGTAGCTTTGATTTCTTATGGGCTGGAAATCTCTCCTTGCGCATATGCATCCAAACCAAATCACAGGCTAAAAGACAACATGCTTGCACCTTTTTTTGGCTTTGGTTGCATACACACGGTTCCTCTTTTCAATCTATTATCACACACTCTCATGGAGTGTCTTCACCACCTGTGTTTACAATTAAGAACATACAAAGAAAAAAGAATTAAAATTTATAATAAATAGAAGCATATAACAACCACCATTTAAGATATTGATACAATCTGAGCAACGAAAAAACAATCAAATTTGAATTCTGACGTAAAATGTGCAACTGTCCAGTTTCAAAGCAACAATTATAATTCTCAATCCGACTGTTGAATCGAGCTGAAATTCTACGTGGAGTCTCCTATCTTGGCTTAAAATTTCAAGTCAATCAAAGTTCGGGAAGGCATGGCAATACTAGTCAACAAAGGCTGTAAGAATTCTGTTACTTACTTCCTTTTGAGTTGTGGATTTTCTATTTGGCTAGTATTCTTTTCCTCCAAGGATGTGTGATGTGCTTCATGGGAATTACAATCCATCTCGTAAAGTTAAATCTAATATGCAAGAGGATTCAGATGGTCCAATGACAAGAGCGAAAGGGAAACAACTACAAAGGGCCTTGACGAGTCAAATTGGAATGATTGAAGCTGCGTCGGAGTTAAAAATCAGCAATCAGTTTGAAATTGGTTCAAGGGTGCTTATTTGCCTACAATTGGAACTTAGAGATTGGAAAAGCCCTTAATGGTTCTTTTGATGCTGGGCTACTTGAATTTGGGTTGATAATGCAAATAAGTGAAGGAATTAATATTGTTTTTGGTCAGAACAGTAAATGAATTTGAACCCGAATTTGAAATCATCTATTGCATGTGAAAACAAGACTAATCTAGGTCAATTTCAAGTTCAGAACGTGATATTTGTAGATTGTCCAACCATGATTGCATTGGACTTTTGTGCAAGAAGTTATAGCCATTTTAAATTTGGTCTGTTTATGTTTTAATTAAAGTCAGAAAATATGTGCTAGTTACTTAAATTTGGTCTGTTTAAGCTTGACTTTTGTCATGTTAAATTTGTCTAGTTACTTTGTCAAAGTTTGGAGGGATGTTCCAATTATAAATATAGTATCAGAATATGTAATAAACACTTTTTGGCCAAGATTTGAAACTTAATTCACAGAATTAAGAGTTGTTCTTCCGAATTGATTTTGTGAAGAACCCTACTTGACTTACCACTCTTTAATCACAAAGAGTGTGGCGTCGAAATCCTAGATTAATCTTTGTGGCGTCCAGATCGACTTATCAAAGTATCATTATAGTCTATCCTCCATCTTATTTATCTTAAATCACTGTAATCCAACCTAAACACCAAAAGAAAGACAATACAACCAAACCCATCCTTCATCCATTTTCGTTAGATTCATTGTTGCTGATTTTTGAATCATTCATGGCACTTCAATGTGGCAACTGGTTTTGGGAATTTCCAAATCTTGCAAGGATATTTAATGGGCAACAACATAGTTTCCATGTGTGCTATGGACTCCGTTTCCATGTGTGTTGTGGAATCCTTATGGTGTATGGAAATAATTATTCTATCTTTATTATAGTACGAATCTATCATTAAATAAGTTTCCAAGTCAACTTAGAATACTTTGCAAACAAGGAAACTAAAGAGTCCTAACTTCATATTTGATTTATTCTCCTAGCTTATATGTGATTTTTAAAAGGCAGCAAATCTGATCCTATTATATTTAGAATATTAAATTTGGATTTATTATTGTTATTATTATTTTATTAGTTTAGGATTTATTTATATTATTTGGGTTTAATTGTAAGTGAGCATCATATAACTCCACATAAGAGGTCCATTAGGGTTTGTTTCAGTCTAGAGTCAGTATAAATAAAGGCATAACAAGACATGTAAGTTAGACAATTCAGATTAATAAAACATCTTATTTGCCGCATTTTTTGGTTCTTTAAAGAAGTGAAAAATAACTTATCAAACAACAACTGACTTCGTGGCGTCATGGTTATACTTCTCGATCATGAATTAATATTCGTTAGGTGGGGGTTTGTGTTTCCAATATTTCTAGTGCCTAGGTACAAGTTATATTTGTGTCACACTCGTATCAAACCTGATTTACTTTGCTTCTCAAGAATTGGTGTCTTTTCGTGTGGGTTGCGTGATCACGAGGTTCGCATCATTCGGTATCAGATCTTGGCTCCATTAATCAGGTTATATCCTTTTATTTCTTGTATTTTTCTTTTTATCTTATGTGCTCTTTGTTTCGGGTTTGATCTTGTTTCAGATCAGTTTCGGTCATATTGTCTTCTTCCTACGTTATTCTTGATTAGTTGCGTTGAATTGAGTCTTTTGGGATTAAAAAATAAAGGTGTCATATTGTTCTTTTTGTCCAAAATTTCTTTTTAGAGTAAAAAAGAAAAGAAATTTCAGAAAACGTTATTTAGGATAAAGGGGTTTATTTCACTTCTATTTTTTATCCACCGATCAAACCATATTGTAAGTGTGTTAAAATTGATATTGTGGTTATTATTTAGGGTGAAATCGCACAATATGTGAATTTTCAACTCATTTGCACATTGTTTGGAGTTTATAAGGAAAACAAATTAGGGTAAGGATGGAAAAGGAGCAAGTACGATAATCACACCTAATATTATTCAAAAAACAAAAATAGAAAGATGGTTGAGAAGGGTCAGCTAAAATAGTGATGTCTAATAGTCGATGAAAAAAATGACATAAGGTCAATGAGAAACAAAATTAAAAGATGAAACAAGTTTGATGAGGATTGCAAAAAACACAATTTAAAAAAATAATGGACTTTATAAGGAAAGAAAGTTAATAAAAAAATGGAAACGAAGTTGCTATGAAAATTAAACCAAATATTTTTCATAGAATAAATTAAAGAGATGGTTGAGAAGACGCAACTAAAATGGCGACACCGAATAATCGATAAGAGAAATGACATGAGATGATGACAAACAAGATTAAAAGGTAAAGCAAATTGGACGAGTATTACAAAATTAGCAAGAAAATGGGATATAAACTAATTATGGATAAAAAATCAAGGAGTTTATAAGGAAAAATAATTAGGGTAAGGATGGAAAAGGAGCAAGTAAGATAATCAAGCCTAATATTATTCAGAAAACAAAAATTGAAAGATGGTTGAGAAGGGTCAGCTAAAATGATGATGTCTAATAGTCGATGAAAAAAATGACATAAAGTGCTGACAAACAAAATTAAAAGATGAAACAAGTTACATGAGGATTGCAAAAAAGGCAATTTTAAAAAATAAGGATATACAGTGATTATGAAAAAAGGGGATTTTACAAGGAAAGAAAGTTAAGAAAAAGATGGAAATGAAGTTTTTAAGAAAATTAAACCTAATATTTTTCAGAAAATAAATTAAAGAGATGGTTGAGAAGGGGTAACTAAAATGGTGATACCGAATAATCGATAAGAGAAATGACATGAGATGATGACAAAAACAATTAAAAGGTAAAACAAATTGGACGAGCATTACAAAATTAGCAATAAAATGGGATATAAACTAATTATGGATAAAAAATCAAGGAGTTTATAAGGAAAGAAAATTAGGGTGAGTATGGAAAAGGAGCAACTAAGATAATCAAACCTAATATTAATTAGAAAACAAAAATTGAAAGATGGTTGAGAATGATCAGCTAAAATGGTGATGTCTAATAGTCGATGAAAAAAATGACATAAAGTGATGACAAACAAAATTAAAAGATGAAACAAGTTACATGAGGATTGCAAAAAAGGCAAATTTAAAAAATAAGGATATAAAGTGATTATGAAAAAAAGGGATTTTACAAGGAAAGAAAGTTAAGAAAAAGATGGAAAGGAAGTTTCTAAGAAAATTAAACCTAATATTTTTCAGAAAATAAATTAAAGAGATTGTTGAGAAGGGGCAACTAAAATGGCGATACCGAATAATCGATAAGAGAAATGACATGAGATGATGACAAAAATGATTAAAAGGTAAAACAAATTGGACCAGCATTACAAAATTACCAATAAAATGGGATATAAACTAATCATGTGAAAAAAATCGAGTTTATAAGAAAACAAATTAGGGTGAGGATGGAAAAGGAGCAACTACTATGATCAAACCTAATATTATTCAGAAAAAAAAAATAGAAAGACGATTGAGAAGGGTCTGTTAAAATGATGATGTCTAATAGTCGATGAAAAAATGACATAAGGTGATGACAAACAAAATTAAAAGATGAAACAAGATTGATGAGGATTACAAAAAAGGCAATTTAAAAAAATAAAGATATAGAGTGATTATGAAAAAAAGAGGACTTTATAAGGAAAGAATGTTAAAAAAAGATGGAAAGGAAGTTGCTAAGAAAATTAAACCTAATATTTTTCATAAAATAAATTAAAGATATTGTGAGAAGGCGCAACTAAAACGGCGATACCGAATAATCGATAAGAGAAATGACATGAGATGATGACAAACAAGATTAAAAGGTAAAACAAATTTGACGAGCATTACAAAATTAGCAATAAAATGGGATATAAACTAATTATGGATAAAAAAATCAAGGAGTTTATAAGGAAAAACAATTAGGGTGAGGATGGAAAATGAGCAACTAAGATAATCAAACCTAATATTATTTAGAAAACAAAAATAAAAAAATGGTTGAGAAGGGTCAGCTTTAATTAATCAACTTTATCTTAATTTTCTTTCTAGATTCTCAAATATATTATCTATTTAACTGCATCATGTTTTCCTACATTAGATTGTTGTTGTGTTTTTTGTCGTCGTATGATGTCGTTCTAAATAACATTGGAGAGAAGAAAGCATTTAACCATGTTTTTATTTTTTATCTAGGTCCATGGCAACCCCTATCCATTGATGCATGCAATAGTTTGTTAAACCTGAATAGCTAGATTTGATGGGAAACTTAATAGTTTTAATTGCATTTTTATGAATAATCAGGTTTGTTTTATGTGTACAACTTTTAAATTTTCATTTCTGGCATTACTTTTATTATCGGTTAAGTTTCTTCAAAAATTTGATACAAGGTGGGGCAATCCATGGATTAAGAAAAGCAAGGGATATTCTACTTTTCAACTATTCTATTATTAAAGGTGAGCACTATGAGATCAGAGGATTAATTTTCTAGTTCCACAAAAATCTTTAATGAGCTGAAATATAATTTCCAAGAGTGGCAAAGATTAATTGATGTTCCAGAATCCTTTTCTTATAAGCACTCATTCATTCTAGCTACACAAGGAAAGAAGTGATGGTGGTATTTAATGATAAATTAGTTATTTTTTATTATTTTCTTTCAAGTTTGGGCTTAATTAAAACTTTATTTTGAGTTAGGATCTAAGGCTTGTTTGGATCAAGTTATGGGCTTTTCAGTATAGGGTTTTTGGGTCAGTTTTGTATGTGGGTCAGTTCAACCCGCAAGGATAGATCCATTAGGGTTACTTTTAAGAACTATTTAAACACATGTAACCTAAATTTCATCAGCTTTGATGATTATTACTTATGAATTTGTTTAGTTTTAACATGTGAGAGTTTTAATTCAAGTTTTAATTTTGTCGTAGAAACACTACTCTGAGTGAATCATAAGTAAACTACCTTAGAATCAATTGAAACTTTATATTTTGTCTACAGAGGGTGAGATCGTACCATATATTAAATTTGGGCTTATTTGGATATCGGGTTCTTGAGGTTTTAACTGGAGGTTCAATTCTGCCGTAAATTGATCATACAAGGGGTTTGGATACCTAGACATAATAGAACGACCTACAAACTATGAGATCAGGGGATTTTACCATTGTTATAAAACCTGGCCCGACCTGACGGGTCAACCCGGGACCCGGGCGAACCCGGATGAGACTCAGTTTGTTTTTTTTTTCAAATATGGGATTTGAAACCCATTAGTATATACTCTATGTTCTCATGAAAAAACCATGTTCTTTCAATATGGGATAAAAAGCCTTTTGGTTTAAATACTTCAACTTAAAAGGATAACATAGTATCTTTTCAATGTGAGAT
>Ga0325411_1009308_pt1 | contig 10518 bp, 6 predicted proteins | sample PopdelMetagenome_13_FD_206181 | JGI IMG/M metagenome (GOLD analysis project Ga0325411, IMG submission 206181) | Populus deltoides microbial communities from Bellville, Georgia, United States - Xylem-PdIQD-R4 | ecosystem: Host-associated > Plants > Phyllosphere > Stem > Wood/Secondary xylem...
CCGAGTCAAAAACTATGGCTAGAGAGGCTCTTTTCAAATAAAATTATAAAATCTCTTAAAACCAGGAACCACAGCCGCAAATATTAGCCCGTGGTCAAAGCTTTGACAATCAGGTCATCAATTTTGCTAATATATTTTGAAATCAATGTTTTGCCTTCGCTATTATTCATCATTGAAGGGTTGATTCCACTCCTACAGCGTGAGCCAGAAAGCCTCGAAGCCGACCGACGCCTAAACTTGTCAGGTAGACCGTATTCTTGTAATGTCAACAGTTCGTATAGTATTGTATTTTTATAATGTCTACAGTTCGTATAGTATAGTATTTTCATGCCAGTCACTCACCTTTCTAGATTTCACTTTCGGGGCTCGATCCCCCATGCTCTCTCTTTAGGATTCATGTTTTATAAAAGATATTTATATAAAAGCTTCTATCATGGATTTGGCTTGATTGTCTTTTATTTATAAATTTCTCCATGTATAGATATATAATTATTATTTTTATTTGACAATAAAAACATTCTCAGTTCATAAAAAATATGCTCCCCGCATCGATTTGGTATATATATTCAAAAAAATAATAATTCATATGAATATATAATTATATTTGATACTTCATATGAGCACATTGCTCACACCAAACATTCTCAGTGGCAAGTGGTAGATTCCATCAATAACACGTGGTTTTTGATATATTCTCCACCTGCCAATATCTTCGATCAAGAACATATTAAAACATGAGCTGTCAAGATCATGATCCAATCCATTGTTTATTTATTGTACCACTAGGATAAAATCAAGGACATAATCGAAATGATTTGTGTAAAACTGGGTACAGGTCTGAATACAGAAAACATCTGGGTACAGGTCTGAATACCAGTACGGGTCCACTGCGGCGGCTTTCAACAGTTTGGTGGGCAACGCGCTCCTTGTAATACCGTGCACTTTCTTTAACTACTTTTCAAAACATTTAAAGTATAAGCACAAAAAGACACTCTCTCTCTCTCGCTCTCTCTGTCTGTCCCCATATGAATTATGATATAAATATCTTCTCACCAACTCCTTAAAATCTCGGCAGAAAAGTTTGCACCACATTCTGGGCTCAAATTTGTCACTTGTTGATCTTTAGCATCTCATCAGATTCGATTCATTTCCCAATTCCCATATTTCAGGTTTGCGTTTCTTTTTATTGAAGATCACTTGAGAGTTTGTGACTAATCTTAGTTTGCTTGATTTTTTGTTTTGTTTTGGTGAGTTAAAGCTTTTTTTTCATTTCTTTTATATTACAACTACGTTTTGGCTTCGATAAAACCAAGGAAAGAGACTGAATTCTAGCGTTTTTGTGTTTGGTCAAAACCAATAACCTCGGTTACAGGGCCTCTGAGAAACAAGTTTTTAGTATCTCGATTTTGTAGCCAATATTTTTGTGTTACTGGATCAAATCAGGAAAGGCGGCGCTGGGGAAAGGAAGCAAATCTTGATATTTCAAAGAGATGGGATCCGGTCAATGGATGGTAGAGAAGAGATCTGGTTTAGAAAATGATTCGTTTCTAAAGGAACATGAGACTGCGCCTGAGAGTGGGTGCCTTTCAATTATTGTTCTTGGTGCTTCTGGTGATCTAGCCAAGAAGAAGACTTTCCCTGCTCTCTACAATCTTTATCGCCAGGTAATTAAAGGGAAATCCTTTTGCTTGCTAATAAAAGATACGGTCTCTTGTGAATCTAGAGAAGTTTTATTGATTTTTTTTTTATGGGATGTTGGGCAGGGGTTTCTGCACCCAGATGAAGTCCACATTTTCGGATATGCAAGGACTAGGATTTCAGATGATGAACTTAGAGATCGAATCCGTGGGTGAGATATCTTGCCTAGCCTCCGTCTTGTGTGCCTGCTTCATTCTTGTGTGCATGTGCTCTATCAAATGTGTTCGTTTTTTACTCCGGTTCACTGTGATAGAGTAAATAATGGGCAAGGTGCTGGGATTTGTGTGGTTCATACCAGGAAGAAAGTAGGGAGCACATAGTTCATAGATGTACTTGGTGACCGCGGCTATGTTTCAGCCATTTTTTTGGGCTAAAGGTTATTGATAAGTATAATGAATATTGCAAATGACTGGGATTGAACAATCATTTCAGATATCTTGGCAAGGAAGCTGAAGTTGTATCAAAGTTCTTGCAACTGGTTAGTCTAGCTCTTTCTCTGCGTTGTTTTTTTATTAGTCTGTTCCGGCATGCACCACTAAAATCTTTTTTAACTTCGCAGATCAAATATGTAAGTGGTTCTTATGATACTGAGGATGGCTTTCAGCTATTGGATAAGGAAATTTCACAGCATGAAGTATCAAAAAACAGTGCAGAAGGATCATCTCGAAGACTATTTTATCTTGCACTTCCCCCCTCAGTGTATCCAACTGTCTGCAGGATGATCAGAAAATGTTGCATGAATAAATGTAAGAATTGCTGATCTAATTTGCTTTTGTGGCTTCCAATATCGAATGGAAACATTTTTTGGCCATTAACTTTACAAAGCCCGACGCTCTCTCTTTTACCATATCCTCTTTTACATCTGGTATTTCTTGGAAGAAAAGAAAAGGTACAAGAAGAAATTCATTTGCCTGAATGCCACTTTTGGAATGGAAAAAAACAAAATAAAAGAAAGAAAGATAGAAAGCGAGAACTGCCCTATTTGTGCACACTGACAATTAAATTACCTTTTTTGACCGCCTTGCATTTTCTTAAGAATGTCTCTTCTGGGGGTCTTAAAACTTACATTCCAGATTGGCATAACTGGATGCCCCTGTATTATGCACAGCCATCACTGGATCTGCTAATGGTGGAGAATCTTCATATGTTTTTGTTTCAGTTTATCCCCCTAAATGAGATGATGTTTTCTTGTAGCTACAATTATAACATTGATTCATTTATCCTTGAAAGCTAATTGAACTTGCCATTATGTTTGATCCCGATTTGGTTAGATAAATTGTGCTAGACTTCCCAAAGCCATCGTTCAAGTAGCTGTGTCAATTTTCCAGTGTTGCTGCAGACCAGAACTTCTTGTGTTTATCTTATTGACTGCTGTTCTTGTAATCCTTTCCAGCTGATCACGGTGGATGGACTAGAATTGTCATTGAGAAACCTTTTGGCAAAGATTTGGAATCTGCAGAAAATCTCAGTGCCCATATTGGAGAGTTGTTTGAAGAAGAACAACTTTTTCGTATCGATCACTACTTGGGAAAAGAATTGGTGCAGAACTTGGTAAGATACATAGAAATATTTAATGCTCATTGTTCATAAACGTTGATATCTCTTTTTAATCCTTTTTGTTGCTTGGATTTTGTAGCTAGTTCTCCGTTTTGCAAATCGCTTCTTTTTACCTCTTTGGAACCGCGACAACATTTCCAATGTTCAGGTGAGCATCTTTTGTCATTGTGTGCCAGACAAAAAAAAAAAATAAATGCTAATGACGAATATGAAATTATAGTTGATAAGTTAATGGTTTGGAAAACACTTCCTAGCTATGAATTCATGGCTTTCAACGATCATCTCAAAACATCAAAGTATGAGAGTCTTCTTCACCAATGTATCTTCTGTTAATTAAATGCATCAGTGCATCATAAATGTCAACCATCATCTCCTTTGTTGCCTTTTCAGATTGTGTTTCGGGAAAATTTTGGAACTGAAGGTCGTGGTGGATATTTTGATGAATATGGGTATGCTCAGTAAACACCAGTTTCTTGTACAGTCCATAGAGCAGGATCTCTTACCAAGAAACCACATCTTTTTTTCTTTGGAAAGTGTTCGTTCTGTAATAACAAGTAGTATACGTAATTTTACTTTCTTTACGCTGGTTTTTCTTCTAGTTTTTGATTCATATCTTCTTGAAAATTAGCAGGGAAATATTTTCTTGAAAATGCAAGGGTTTTGGAAACTTTTGTTTTCTGTTAATTTGTATTGTTGAGCTCTTTGGGTGTTTTGTAACTACAAAATCAAGAAGTCACAAGCAGTAACCTTGTTTTTCTGCTGCAGGATTATTCGTGATATTATTCAAAATCACTTATTACAGGTATGGGAAATGGGTTTAAGCTGGACTGTTATATGCTTCGTCATCTTTTTTGGAGTCTTAATAACCCCTGCATGTAGGAGAAGCATTTTTTCTGGAGCATTCAGATATATAAATATTGTCTACTTTAGAATTTGTTTTTTCTCATCGAAATAGCTCAGCCTTGTACTTGGGCATATCTTGTTGGTATTCATTTGAACTTGGGATCATGAGCAAGTAGCACCAGTCAAGAGAAAATATGAGAAAGGAAATGAGTTTCATTCGTGGCTAACTATTGTTCTACTTATCACAGATTCTTTGTCTGGTTGCCATGGAAAAGCCCGTTTCTCTCAAACCTGAATATATTCGGGATGAGAAAGTGAAGGTGAGCATCAATCAGTTTCAGATCATCAACTATCTCTCATAATCTCCTGATATTTATAATCTGGAAACCTTTAATGATAATCATGAACCAAAATGCTTCAATTTGTTAGTTCCCTGAGGGATGAAAAGCATTAATTATTGAACCTCTTAGGAGTCCAATTAGACCAAAGCATGTCGTTTAAAGTTAATTTTCTGTTGTGCTGTCATCTGTTCCTTCAGAGGTTGATGCTCTGAGTCTTAAGAGTACCCTTTCAATTCAAATACTTATTGTTCAGTGACATTCAGGTTCTTCAATCAGTACTTCCAATCAGAGATGAAGATGTTGTTCTTGGACAGTATGAAGGCTACAGGGATGACCCAACAGTTCCTGATCAATCAAATACCCCAACATTTGCTACTGTTGTTCTGAGAATACATAATGAAAGATGGGAAGGTATATTTACTTTAGGATCCATTTACTCTGCTATTTATGGAACATTTTCACAGTTCAGAGGAAATGATTTCTGAATCTCCTATTTTGGAACCTTAGATATACTTCAGACATCAGATTGATCGAAGAAGCAAAATAGTTTGTTCTCATTGGTGCTTCCATACTTTGTTTCTCAGGGGTTCCTTTCATACTAAAGGCAGGAAAAGCATTAAATTCAAGCAAGGCAGAGATACGTGTTCAATTTAAGGACGTTCCTGGTGATATATTCAAATGTATGACTCTGGAACTTTAGAGTTCTGCATCACCACTTCCTCTGTGGTCCATGTTGATTCCTCTGTGGCTCATTTTTTAGAAGTTATGATGGTTCTTTTTGATAAAAAAATAAAATAAAAATGTTTACCTATGTATAAAATGGATTCCCTGCTCCCAAATACGTTAGTTTGGTCCCTGTAAGCATCTTATTGCTTGACCTGTGTCTAATTTTGTAGGTCAAAAGCAAGGAAGGAATGAGTTTGTAATACGCCTGCAACCCTCAGAAGCCATGTACATGAAACTTACGGTATGAGTCTAATTTGGTAATTGCATGCAAAGCCTTTCTTCCTTTGTCAAATTGCATGAATGTTTTGTCTAGTAAAATGGGACATTAGAGCTAAAGAGATTCTGCATTACCTCTCTGAAATATCATCCTATGCGTCCCTTTAGTTGTGAGCTGAATGCTCGAGACATCATAAATCTTCAACCAGAGATTATACACTAGATCTTAGGTATCTTTGTGCTTGCCTCTGAATTTCTCTCTGCCACTCATGCAGGTCAAGCAGCCTGGACTCGAGATGTCTACTGTTCAAAGTGAACTGGATTTGTCATATATGCAACGTTATCAAGGGGTTCCCATCCCGGAGGCATATGAACGTCTGATTCTTGACACGTATGACTCCTGCCCTTTGGCCATATTTTTTCAACAAAATATATTTTAGTGCTACTCTTGTCGTGAGAGTTCATAAAGATGCTTGAATTAAGTCCAATGAGCTTAGAAGCTTTAGCGTTATCTAAGAACCAAGGATAAAAATAACAGAACTGGTAACGAGTATTGATTTTGGTTTTGCAGAATTAGGGGCGATCAGCAGCATTTTGTTCGCAGAGATGAATTGAAGGTAAATTTTGTTTCAGCTTCGTAAAATATCTGGACTGAAATGGGATATCAAAATCTGATGGTTGCTCCATTTCAATCATCAGGCAGCATGGGAGATCTTCACACCCCTTCTGCACAGGATTGACAATGGTGAAATGAAGCCAAAGGAATACCAACCAGGCAGCCGGGGTCCAGTCGAAGCAGATGAGCTGCTGGCAAAAGCTGGTTATGTTCAAACACATGGCTATATCTGGATTCCTCCTACATTGTAGAAATGTAGCCTGCATGGAATAAGCTGCTGTGCAGTTTCCCTAAGAATAGTATAATTTTTAGTTATGAAATACTACCTGAGGTGTTTTATGTACTGCGGCCGGCCTTCAGCTAAGCTTGTTGAGAGAATTTGCTTTGGCATGTGAGCAGTCTCCACTCGGAATATGTATAATAAGTACGTGTCTACGTGAGGAAATAAGGAAATAAAATTGCTTTAAGCCGTTGCCAGTGTGTAATGATATTGTAGATTCTCTCTTCGAGCTTTATTAATAATTTTAAATTCTCTCTTATGTTTTTCAACGTGGCAAGCTGTGATTAGCGTATTATTTGTGTGTTAATATATTACGATTTTAACCACTATTCTACTGTCATGTATTATAAAATTAACATGTAAAAGAGAGAAATTAAAAGATTGATACGAAGCTGAAAAAAACACATGGGAAAAATCTTCAACTCAAAACTTTGAATCACTATTGTAATAATCTCAAATTTTATTTTATTATATTTACAAGAACATATAGCATGTCTGTATCCCAGGCGGAGTTAGGAATTTTTCCCGAGCTATTAAATAAATATATAATTTTTTTTTAAGATCAATTATTAACTTATGTACATGAATTTTTAAAATTAACAGTAAAATTTTAATTCAAATACACTACCCAAAATATTAAAAAATAAATTTAAAAATACATATTAAATAAATATATAATTTCTTTTTAAGATCAATTATTAACTCATGTACATGAATTTTTAAAGTTAACAGTAAAATTTTAATTTAAATACACTACCCAAAATATTAAAAAATAAATTTAAAAGTACATAAAATTAAAGTGAAAGTAAAAATAAATCCACTATTAAAGTTACATCCTTCGATGTTCGATGTTTTGTGGAATATAATTTATCTATAATCGAATCTGAATCGATATTGTAACAATTCCTCAATCGGGATAAAATAACAATTTCATGTCAACTGGAAAACAAAGTAATTAAATTTTTTTCCTCTCTCAATTCCTCTTTCCTTCACTTGATTCTTCCTTAGATTAGTGTTTTATAAGTTAGACTTTGTAAGTTTACAAGGTTATTATATTATTTTTCTTATTTTTTTTCTTATTTTTTTTTTTTATGTTTTTCCCTTAGTTTTCTCTCTTCCTCTCTCGCTTTTTCTTTTCTTATTCTGCTTCTGCCTAGTCGGCAACATATAAAAGAAAGGAAGAACTAATTTGTTTTATTTTTTAATAGCAAATAACCATTTTACCTCTAATAAGTCATTTTGCTTTTGTTTGATGTTTTTTTGTTAGCACTACCAAGCTCCATTCATCCTAAAATTTTAACCAGATTTTATTCAATATATTTTAAGATCCCTAATAAAAATTTCAGCTCAATCTGATGGTCAGATTAAAAATTATGTCCAATAACGTAAAACTGATTAAATTGTGATTTTTCATCAAATTTCTAAATTTCTTCAAAACTTCTGAAATTTTAACCCAAACCAAAGCATTATATTAGAAGGCTCCATACAAATTTTCAGAATTTTTTGATAACTCAATTAAAAATTACGAATTGTTTTTTACATAAAACTAGTTAAAAAAATATTGATAAAATCTTGACCTAGGCTATAGCCCACCCAAGCCTTTAACATGCATCTGTCCTTATGTGTGTATATATAATTCTACTAAATCTTTTTCAAAGTTTTCTTTATATTTTTCTAATATCAAGTTATTATCAACTTAATAATTTTTACAACCTGTTTATTATTCCAAAATGTTTCAAGTAATGGCACAATTAACTTAGTTATGACATAAAACCAACACATATTCATATTAATGCAAATCGAATTTAAAACTTAGATTACATAAATATAGTCATTTGGGTTCAAAAGAAACTAATTAAGATACATCAACCATATTTAATTTAGATTTATACACTACTTGGTCATAAAATTATATTACATAACAAAATATACATTGATTTCATAAAATTATAAATGCAATATACACTACTTGTCATGATGCTGTAAAGCACCTGAAATTTATATAATACTCAACATAATTAGTATATACATAAAATATTTACTATTATTATTTTTACATGTAATTATTCATAATTGATACAAGTCGCATGACTTAAGAATGCAATATCTTCTCTTGCTAAACCAACATTTGTTTCATTTCTACATTATGAATTTCTTTGATTGTCCATTAACCAGGTACTAGTTCTAGTAACTAGAATATTGATATCTTCATTTTTTCATTAACCAGGATATTAATTCCATTAACCAGAGAATTGATATCTTCATTTGCCTATTAATCAAGACACTAGTCCTATTAATCAGGGTAACTAGTTTCTCAACCACTCGTTAATCAGGGCGTAACTAGTTTCTTCAACAATTTATTGTTTATCATATAAGGTTACTATACATTTAAAGAATAATTACAAACACAATTAAATAATGCTATAGTTTTAAGGTGTCGAATACTTACCTGATATCTGAGCGCGTGAAATGATCTCTTGTTGTTGAGTTGGTCCTGCGGCCTCTTTTATACGAGCAGGAACAATATATCATTTGTCATTCATTCACAATAAAAGTCATTTTTATTTTTTATACATATTTCAAATTCTCTATGACATATACTCATTCAATCACAATACTAAAATCCTGTATAACTATTAACTCTTTCAAATTATTAAAACATTCATGTTTCACATTTAACATGTATAGTTCTGACTTAATTTCTATTTATCAAGTCATCCTTTTAATTCTCATATTCTTCACACTTACAATTCTATACTCATCACACAACAATCAAAACTTTTAAAACTATTATCTTTAATTAAAAAAAATCTATAATATGGTTGGTTCTAAAAGCCTTATTCCTTTTTATTTATAAATTTAATTTTCATCTCAAAACTACTCATTAACATTTATTTCACATTTCTATAATTCAACTTGTAATCTTAGTCATATCTCTCACCAAATTCTTCTCCTTTATAATTCTAAGTTCATTAAATATTTAATAACAACTAAATAATTTTATTAAATCCATTCCAATCCACCATAAATACATCCACACACATTAATTACACACAACTACACAAACATTTATTAAATTTCCATGTTCCTCGTTTTTCTCCAAAATGATCGATCCTGGTTCTCTCTAAAACACCCAATTATTTTCTTCAATCATTCATTATTTACATCATTTACAACATATTTCTTCACAATTTCATCAATTTTATATTTTCCCTAAATTTTCTTCTAAGAACCCTTATTCAAAAATATAAAACTTATGCCTTAAATCCATTTCTTTTCATTCAAAATTGTTTAAATTATTAGAACTTCTTACCCGACAATAAAATGGATTTCGAAAGCTCACTGGTCAAATTTTTTTCCACTCTTTCAATTTTCATCCTCTTTGTCATGAGTAACAACCCTAATTTTGTACTCTCCCTCACTTAATTTCCTCCTAAATCTTTGTTTGATGGATTGGTTGGTGTTTCACACTTCCTAACTCATAAATCTTACCTAATTTCTAATTTTTTTCTCAAGAATTTTTAGTGTTTAGCTCTCACAATTATTTTCTCTCTTTCTATTCTTTATTTCTAGTTATGCTGAAAATTTAAGGAAGAAGAAGAAGTTGAGTTTTGCAGCTTTTAAGTTCAAATGATTATTTTACCCTTGATGAGCTCTTTTAAATTTCTGTTCGGCTGTCAATATTTCACGTAACCTTTCCAAACCTGATTGTCCTAAAATTTTACCCTACTATAAATCAATATGTTATAAGACTCCTTGTAAAATGTTAGCTCGGTCCAACGATCGAATTGAAAATTGTGTTTAATAACGTAAAATTGCTAGAGAGATGATTCTACACTAAAATTTGAATTTCTTGTTTCATTGTTCTATGTATCGTAATAATATTCCACTAAATTATTGAGACCATCATCTTATTCTAAAATATATTTATTTTATTTTTTCACCCTTAGGTACATTTACGGCTTATTATCGTTTCACAATATTATTATTGGTTTCTAACCAAGATTTACACCAATATTTTATATATATATATATATATATATATATATATATATATATATATATATATATATATCTCGCTAATTAGAAATCCCAATATTCCTTTAACACTATAAAATTTGTAACCGGTGATTACAACTATTTTTTAACATTAGTTTATTATAAATTATTTTTATTTAATCAAATTGAAAGCTTATATCATAAGTGATGTAATCAAATTTTTAAAGAGATATTATTTTCTT
>Ga0325411_1009310_pt1 | contig 10517 bp, 11 predicted proteins | sample PopdelMetagenome_13_FD_206181 | JGI IMG/M metagenome (GOLD analysis project Ga0325411, IMG submission 206181) | Populus deltoides microbial communities from Bellville, Georgia, United States - Xylem-PdIQD-R4 | ecosystem: Host-associated > Plants > Phyllosphere > Stem > Wood/Secondary xylem...
TAGGGTTTTGAGTCAGGGAGGTCCTTCTATTGTGAAGGTTTTGAGTCGGCGGTGTGGTGGATTGCCCAACACTTTGCATCAGATACATACATACTGCATGGAATGCAAGCTAAATATTTTCGAGTTATTGATATGGAAAATAGGGTTTATTTCAATTGCTCAGTCCATGGTAGGTTATTTGGAATTTTTAAAATTGAATTCAATTCTAAAGGTTAATTTTATATATATATATAGTTTGGAATATTTTTAAGGATATTAATTTGAATGCAAAAAATAGAGTTTTCTATAATAATTCTCCTTGAAATTAATATTAAAAACAATATTCCAAAAATACTCTTAACAACATAAACCCTATTTTTTAAAAAAAAAATAAAAGAAAAAAACATTGTCTCTTTCCTTTTCTTTTTCTAACCCTTCCATCTCTTCTAACATCTTCAGGATCAATTTTTCCATCACCTTTTAAATCTGCATCTATCACAAAATGTTAATTAACCAAATAAGCATGAAGCAGTGAAGTTTGACACGGCAAAACCAAATTGTACCTTGTCCACAATTGTTTCAACAACATCATTGACAACAATAGTAAGCTGTTAATTGTTAAGTAAGCTGATTATGTTAAGTCTATGTTCTTAAATTGCATGTTTTATTTAAGTTGGTGATTTAATTAAGAGAGATTGTGCATTCCATGTCCTTTACATTGCCTCTAGGAAATTAACCTGTTAATTGTATATTAGACAAAACATTTTAACCGAGAACATGGACGATTCTTAATAACAAGATAAGGCTTGTTGGACTAGAGAGATGTTGCATGCTTTTTGTGATATATGTATTAAAGCAATTGAGCAAGGTATGCGACCCAACACACATTTCAACAAAGCCGGTTGGAAATATGTTATGAATTGCTTTAAGGATCAAACTGGTCATGCATTAACGAAAGCACAATTAAAGAATAAGTGGGACGGAATTAAAAAAAAGATTGAAGAATATAAAAAAGGTTGATTTCTGAAATAGGAGTAGGCTGGAAAGCTGAACTTGGAACAATTTTGGCACCTGATGAGTGGTGGACAACTAAAATCAAGGTCTGTTTTTTTTTCAGTATGTGTAAAGCTGTAATAAACTGTTTAATTGAGTGTTGTTACACTATTTTTGATGCATTTTTATCTTGATTATCCCAAGAAAGTTTATGCATGCTGGCATTGATCCCACATTGTGTTGTAAATATGATATCATGTTTACAAACATTGTTGCTACCGGTTAGTATGCTTAGGCTCCATCACAGGGTCTGAATTCTGATAAAGATGGTTTCGGTGAAAGGTGAACTAATGCAGTTAATGAGGACCCTCATCTAGAGGAAGGTAGTAGAGATTCTGAGGAGGATAGTCTACCAAATTTTGTTGACGATGTCAATAATATGGTTGTTGGTGTCACTTTTGCCAACAGCACAAGCAATCCCACTGGTAGTAGTGGGAAGAGAAAAGGTGTGCAACAAAGTTCACAAAAAAATGAGAAAAAAAAAAGAGGTGCCGGGAGGGGATCGCAATTGTTTTCGTGTTTAGATAAGTTGGTTGATAGTGTGTCTGCCAAGAGTGAATGCACATCGAGTGGTTTGGATAAAAAATAATGTAGCATAGAAGAGGTCATGAAGGAGTTTCACTCCATTGAGGAAGTGGTTTTCGACAGTAAGCTATATTGTTTTGCAATTGAGTTTTTTATGGTTAGAAGTGTATGAGGGAAATGTGGGTAGCAATTGGTGATATGGACCGAAAATTTCAGTGGCTGAAATTAATGTTCGATCGAAGGGCAAACTACATACCTTGATGTAAGTGTACATTTGATATAGGGAACACTTACAGTTATGTATATTATTGTGTGTTATATCTAGCGGCAAGTAAATTTTATTGTGTGTTATATGTTTTAGTAAGTATTGCATGCATTTCATATTTGAAGTGTTGTTTGAATGTTGAGCACGCTTATCATGTTTGGTTTTTATTTCAATGAATCGTTAACATATTGTATGGTTATGTATTTTTCACAGTTAAAAGATTACAATACCAATCCTTATGGCGAGGTGCACTGCATGAGGTGTTGTTGCGGTTGTGTTGTTGCCAAATGGTTGATGCAAACGGTTCTTCCATTGCTGTTTTTTCCAGGTTTCTAATTTGTAACGTATGCTATGTTGAGCAATTCCTTTGTATTTTTAGCCGTAGGATTAATGGGTTATGTTTGAGATGTCTGTAACAGTTGTTGGTGTACCTATTACAAGCTGTAATTTTAGGTTTCATGTTGACTTCTATAGACTTGTTTGAATGGCTGAAAAACTTTGTGTTGAGTTTGCTTTTTCAGCCTTGAATTGGATATTGTAATTTCTCGGATTTGATGGTTGTTTCTGAGTTGAATGGCTGCTAATTTTTTTCCTATGAAATAGGAAGTAAGCGTTAAACAATAATTAATTTTTTTTATGCAGGGAAGTATTATCTCGTTGATTCAGGATATCCGAATAAGTACAGTTATTTAGGTCCATATAGAGGAGAGAGATATCATCTTCTAGAATTTCATCGACAAGGACAACCGCGAAGTCGGGAAGAACTATTCAACCAAGTCCATTCATCCTTATGATGTGTAATCGAACGTACATTTGGAGTTTGGAAGAAAAGATGGCGAATCTTGCAAAAAATGCCTGAGTTTCCTTATAAATCACAGGTTAAAATTGTTGTCGCAACAATGGCGCTGCATAACTACATTCAGCGAAAGTCGGGCAAAGATGTTGCATTCAACGAGTTTGATAACCATCCTGATTTTGTTCCTCCTTATACTTTTCCCGATGTCGTTCCACAATCACAACCACATGGGCACCAGAGGGCGTCGCGTATGGATTATATTCGTGATGACATTACATGTAACAACCCTAATTTTTCTACATTCTTTTTCGCGATATATTGGAAATTTTCAGGTAATTTTTTTTTGTGATATACAGGTTCCACCAAAATTTCTACCAAAATTTCGGCAGAGTCTCCCCTATACTGGTAGGTCCCAAGTTATCGACATATACCCTATTTACACTTCTAATATCTCATATCTCATAACTCAAAATCACGACCCAATCATCCTGGGTCTCAACCCAACTCATTATCATCAACACAACACATCTTGTTCAATAACATCATATAATATAGTTCAAATGAAAGATTCAATTTCAACTATAAATATGCATGGTCAAATAGGTACTAAGAGTTTAAACCATTAGAGTAAAGACATACATTCAAATTTACGGATTAATATTACATCTCAAGTTTTATAATTTACATAGTTAAAAGCAAAAGATATCTAAACTAGCATTACCCTTGACGCGACCCTGATGGACCTGAAAATAGAAATTAACATGTACACATAAATATAAAAGATAGTAACAAGCAATAAGAATGGCAGACAATAATCTCTATGGAATTTCTTTTGATATATAAAATTAGGCATAAACCTCTTTTACAACATATGTTTTCCATATATTACCAATATCTATCTAACATCCTATCTCATTTGCCAAGAATAATTCCATCTTGGAAATCTCAACACAACTCAACGGTTTGCGAACACCATCTCTTTATAAATCAATTCTCACTTGATAGCAAGATATTCCTCTCTTGGTATTATTAGCTTATCTCATTCTTTTGGAATAACTAATCAATATTTTTCCTTTTCTGAATTTGTTGCTAGAAGGTAATCGCTGAAACTAATAAATCTCATTAGTATCATTAGTCTTCTAATATTGAGCTAGACTAATCAATTTAAGAAATACCGGCACCGATGAAACTTCATCGATACCATTAGCAATCCAAACTTAGATGGCTAATCAATGCCATTTGATTCTTCCATTCATACCGAACCCCTTTTTATTTTTCTTATTAACATCATATGCATTGTAACCACGGTTGCAAAGTATCATTTGCACACAATCTTAGTTATTGACACTACGGTCACTAAGCAACCTTCACATAACCTTGGTCACCCTCATCACAGTGTCAAATATCAATTTATGCCCTTAGCCACCATCATTATGGTGTTAAGTATCATTGTAATGTATCCTTAGCCACAACACTATGGTAACCAATTATCTATCAATTCCCCTCCAATCTCCAAGTCATTGTGTTTACCCAATAACCACATTAATTAATTTACTTAATATGTTAGTCATATATTAATTATTTTACTCATAACATTTAGAATTTACTATTTCTAACTTCAATCAATTAATTCACATAATCTTTTCAAAACTTAACTATCCGGCTAACTCATCTCGATTGCCAATAATTCTGGTAATTTCATATAATTACCCACACTTTTGGTTAACCTTCCTCAATTACCAATACATCTGGTAATTCCATACGAATTACTCAGCCTCCAACTAACTTCTTTTGTTAGTCAATCAATCCTGTAATTCCATACGTATTACCCCATATCCATTTAACTTTCTGGTTAATCAATAAACTCGGTAATTCTCTTAATTGTCCAAGAAATCTGGCTAACCCATCTTGGTTGCCAAAGTCAATCCAGTAATTCCATACGAATTACCCAGCATCCGGCTAACCTCTTTTGTTAGCCAATCAATCCGGTAATTCCATATGAATTACCCATCATCCAACTAACCTCTTTTGTTAGCCAATCAATCCGGTAATTCCATACGAATTACTCATTATCCAGCTAACTTCCTTGTTAACCAATAAACCCGGTAATTCTCTTAATTACCCAAGAAATCTGGCTAACCCATCTTGGTTGCCATAATCAATCCAGTAATTCCATACGAATTACCCAACACCCGACTAACCTCTTTTGTTAGCCAAATAATTTCGGTAATTTCTCTTAAATTACCAATAATTCTCATTTGTAATAATCACTCAACTTATTCATTTGTTTCATTCTTTTAACATCAATTAAACACACAACACAAATATTTAAGAAAACTAATAATTATAAAATAAGATGATGAATCACCTACCTAGAATAGGTGCACGTGCTGCCATTCCATGCAATTGTCCAATCCCCATAGCTTTCCCTGTACCACCAGGGATTCAATTTTATCAACAATACAACCAATATCACATCTTCATTTAATTCTCATTCAACTAGTATTCTCAAACTAATCACAAGGAATTTTCTTTAAGATCTCATACTCTTACTCATTTTAATGTTTATATTCATTCTTATAATTTTGTTATCAAAACCATCACTCAACAACAATTCCAAACAACGATTAAAAATTGTCTAATTCCGATCAATTAAGCTTAACTAACCCAGAACACTATCTAATGTCTTAATCGTAACTAAAGTTGTAAAACTCAGTTTTGGGCGTGATTTATCTCTATGAAAGGCTAAACATAGAGATACAACTTTTATGAAGAAACCAACTCCAAATTATTTTGTTTTAAGGCTCAAAATCAACAATCACAATAGCCCCTTCTTTATAGCTAAAATTTTGGACAACGAGGATTTTCATTCCTTGGAAATCCTTTTCAACTTCCAACTTATTTTCATGCAAAAGCAACATCATCCAAGGTCATTTGGCATCATTAACTCACAAATTCAAACCAATTCTAAAGCAAAACATTCAAATAATTTCCCTACCTCTACAATATAGCAAAATTAGACCAAAATAAGGAAACTCATTCCTTTTGAGATTTCTCCTATTATTATTATTAATACAACAAAATGATGAACTATTCATCTTCTTTCGCTTTCTCCTCGTGCGATTAAACATATACGGCAAACCCTAACAATTAATATTCTCAGATCATTATCACAACGATAATTTCACCCTACTAATTGGGATCCATGACAACCTTCATTAACTAACCATTTGCTAAAAACACTTATGGCTAGCTTTAAATATGTTTTATTTTCCAAATTTCTTTCATTTCAATTTCTTCATGGCTCCACCCCATTTATATCCACACAACCAACAAGTTAGCTTTCTATTCAATCAACATATTCATATAACAATGTTCCTTACTATTCTTACACAATAATCATTCTTCCCCTCATATAAAGAATACACAATTAATCTATAATAATACTAATAACAAGAACATATTTTACCATTACATCTTCCATAAAACCTACACCCACACAATTCTAATTTCATCAAAACATGTATTTAATCAAGCTTACTACATTTTGCCAAAACTAGCAATAGATTCAAAAGGCAATAAGTCATCAACCTCTGTTTATTGTTTCAAACCCAACGATCAGACTACATATCATAGAGTTGTGCATAATATATCTCAAAATCATAATGATCCAACGGTTAAATCTCTATAGATCTAACAAAAACCGAGCTTACCTGAAAATGGACGAGCTACTGTTCAACATGCACGAAACCTTTTCGAAGAAATATTTTCCAATCTCCACCGTCCAGAATGAAGGTCACATCGAGGTGCACCACATATCCAAGAATGAGCATGATCCAACGGTGGAAGAGAGAGAAATCGGCCGGCGACCAAACTGCCCTGCAGGTACATTTCCTTTTTGTTTTCCAGGAAATTCCAAATGATGATTTCTGTCAAACGGATTGTGTTCCTTCGAATTGCTCTGGTCAGTTAGTAGAGGAGTGTAATGAGCGCAACATATCCAAAAATAAGCATGAGCCAACGGTGGATTACAGAGATATGGCCACCGGAGCATTATTGGTTTTCTCCAAAATCTGCAGCTCTCTCCCCTTATTTGTTTTTCTCTATTTTTTTTTTAAACTGGTGGCCTCTTTGCAGTTTTATAGGCACCTTTGTTTTTCATAATTACAATTTTGTCCATCTTTCATGCTTTTATGTATTTTATTTTATTTTTCATGTAAATTATCTAGTTTATTTCTGTTTAAATTGCTAGTCTTTACCAAACTCCGATTGGGATGAGATATTTAAACAAGGTAGGAAAACATATTAATAGACTTCATACAAAATTTCATCCCGATCCGACGATTGGATTGAGAGCTCTACTTCCTAATGTAAAATTGGTCAGTTCATAACTTTTCATAAACAATCTAGATTTTTCTTGTTCAATCTTCAAAAAAAAAATCATATCAATTATCATTCTAAACCTTTAAAGTTGTTTAATTATTTTGGAATGTATTCATTTTAGGATTTCCACCTTTATTTATTTATCGGGCTTATTATCGTTTCAAAATAACATCACTGATTTTTAAGCGATGCTTGCACCTTCAGTCCTACCCTTTTCATTGTACTATCCTTTATTATAATGTATTCTTTATTACCTCACTTATTTCCTAAAAATATTTTGCCATTTTTCTCATTATTTCATCCATCAAAACACGTTACCAGTTTCTCTATCCTTATGAATTCTAAACCAAAATTCATTTTATGAAGGTCATCTCTTCCATTATATATTATTATTTATCTATTATTTCTAATATTGGTTTCCATCACTCATTGAAATATTATGACTTTCAGTCTTACGTTTACATGAGGGTTTACCCATCTACATATTTAAATTATAAATTTCCAGGGGGTTTCACATTACAAATTGTTTGATGGGGCAATAATATTTATTTTATAATAACAAATAATGATTTTATTTTTTTGCCGGTATGTATTTGGACAAAATGTTTTATTTCCTCTTAACACAAAGAATTATTTTATTTATGTCCTTTTTAGTCATTTTAAGTACAATATCAACCGCAACCACAGTTTTAACCAAACATGTTTTTACCACAATAAAATCAAACTACACGTTTAACCAAACACACAAAATATATATATAAACCACAGAAAAAGTGTTTTTTTTTAAATCACTTTTTTCCAACCACAACCATAACAATTACAGCAAAAACAAATACTCTCTGAAGATCTGATGTTTTAGATTAGGCAAGAATTACTGAGGCGACTATAAAACAACATTATATTGCTCTTTTCTTGTTTTCAAGCGCGCAATCCTTCTTGTTTCTCTTTTATTAACTGTGTAGCATCAACCTAGCAGTACTTTTGTTTCTTTGCTAACAGTGGAGCTCCACATAGCAGCCCAGGTATGCACGTCTTCATTCATCCTTTTGTTTTATTACAATTGCAGCTTTTCAATCATATCAACATTTTTCTTACTTTTTTTTAAGGCTTTCTCTGCTTGAATAACTCCATGATTTGTTCATATTCAATGAATGGATCATATCTTCAATGATAAATGTATTTGTCTCGTGTTGAATTGTAACTCAATATTATTATTTTTTGACATTCTTTGGGAACTTGGATGTAGGTTAACCGTCTGTCTTGAGGTTATAGGTGAGTTGCTTAGGTGGTTTGAATTCTCCAGCTATAATATTTCACTGGACTTGGTGCTCGAAGAGTTGTTTATTAACAGTCAAAGCTACTTTAATTTTTTTTTTAGACATCAACAATTTTTACAATTCATAACTTTCTTTCAAACATTGGAGCATCACCTTTCTTTGGCTCTTGATCAAGGGAAGTTCTTACCCCTTTTTTTATATTATTTTTTAGGACATATAAATATAATGGGATTTATAATCTTGTTCCCCGTCTCTTCTTTCAAATATGCATCTAATATGCGTACTTTTATGTACACATGTCCTTTTTTTAGATGGTGTTTTTCAGGATTTCTTCTTCTTCCTCTAAAAGGTTCTTAGTAATTGATGAGAAGTATCGTCGGACAAGCCTTCGTGTATATGAACCGGCCATTGGTCCATTTGCTAAGAAGTGGTCTTCCGAAAGCATCAAGCATTTGACTTCATGGTCATTGAAGACTTCTTATGAACTTTATGGCCATGGTGGTTTGCCTCAATCAGTTTTACAACTTCAATCCTCCTTTCCACATTCAACAACTTTTCTAGTTGATCTGCCGTCATTAGACTATCGTAAACGTGATGGAAATGCTACTTGCAAGGATTATTTCCCAATCTCCAATGCACTTGAGTATACTCCCAAGTATTGAGAATGGACATAAGATATTTTGAAACACTACGAGCCAATCCTCGATAGGGCACATATTCGAGATACTATTTTTGCCTCTCTTTTTACATATGAATGTTATCCTTTCTTTCTATAACCATTGGAATGCTGCTACTAACACATTATCTACCCCGAACGACGAGGAGTCTGTGTCACTTTGGGAATTGAAATCATGTAGCGGTCTTCCTATTTTTTACACTTTTTATGATGAAGTCATCCCTTTTGCTGATGAACTTAATGAAGCTGACAAGAAAGGAAGTTCTTTTCTTCCAAAGAGCTGTAAATACCTATTTATCACCTTTCATAAAGAATGTCAGACCATTGATGGTGACTATGTAATGACCCTTCAAGATTGGGTAGATTTCTGGTTTCAAGATGACTTGAGATACAAGGTACCTTTTTCTATGAGTAAGTCTAGCAAATCGAATAAGACTACTTAATATCCCTTTAAAGAGCTTAATATCCCTTCTCATATTCAGGATGAAGTTTATTTAGCGGCTTTTCTTTCATGTTGGCTATGCAAATTTGTATTCTCTAGCAAAGACGTTGGTTTCATTCTTCGTAGTACTTTCAAAGTAGCCTCCACGATAGCAGTTAGAAGGAAATTCTCTCTTGCGATATCCGTTCTAGCAAGTATCTTCAAAGGTTAAAAGGAAGTCCAATTTGCATTAAATGTGACCGTGCGAGACACCCTTTTCCTATTCGTTTTCTCAGTAGTTGGCTTGCATAAAACATTTGGCACCCAGTAAACAACCGTTAGTCCTGCCAAGTTAGTTGGGATGACAAAATATAGCGGTGTGGGGTTGGCAAAAAATTTCAATGACTCTCAAGCTAATGCTCTTTTCAGAAATCCAAAGAGAGTCATATTGCCTGCATTACTTCTCTTGACCAAAGTTGTTGTCTTGTGTCATGATGACAACTTGTCGGTCCTCAAGAGTGACTATTTTATGTGTATTTGATCTGGCTATTTGACTCTTCGTTATGATGATACTTTTATTATTGAGTCTTATTGTCCTGATAGATTCAGTAGACAATTTGGGTTTTGCCGACATATTCCCAGTGACTTGTAAGGGAGAACTGGAGTAAAATGAGAAATGACACACAATAATTTACGTGGTTCACCCAATTTGCCTATGTCCATGGGCAAGTATAAAAGGATTTTACTAAGTAATGTGAGAATTACAACCTCTCTCTACTAATAGAAGAACAACTGAAATCTCTCAATTATTAGGAGAAAACACCTTACTTACTCTCTCATAAATACCTTATAATTTTATGAGATTACTTTTCCTTTCTTACTTTTCTCTTCTTCTTTTATGTTGTGTTTAAGGCTTAAATACATTGTTTATTTACATGCAAGCATCCAGCCTTGGTCCTGCGAAAGACAAGAATCAAGTGGCACCAATTCGTGCCATATTTATTGATTTAGGCAAAACACTAATTGGTGCCCACCTGTCTTTACAATAGTTGACAGACCTCGGATTCTAAGGAACGACATGTCGCCTCTGAGCTCGTCTTCCCATTTTTCTTTTCTGATCTATACCTCATTGCAAATATCAC
>Ga0325411_1009315_pt1 | contig 10511 bp, 9 predicted proteins | sample PopdelMetagenome_13_FD_206181 | JGI IMG/M metagenome (GOLD analysis project Ga0325411, IMG submission 206181) | Populus deltoides microbial communities from Bellville, Georgia, United States - Xylem-PdIQD-R4 | ecosystem: Host-associated > Plants > Phyllosphere > Stem > Wood/Secondary xylem...
CCACAAGAAGTTTTGGATAGCTTGGAAATTGTCCTAAGAATCGACAGGAGACAGGGTGATTTGCAAGACATGTTATCAATTCTTTCACTTCAAGTGCATACATATTTATATAGTACTAACTATTGCAAGAAATATTATCAACCAATCCTCTTCGCCCATTCCCTCTTCCGAATAAAGAAAAAAAAAATGAGTCTCAGAAACATTTATTTCACTCTCCTGGTTGCCCTTTTGGGAATTATGGCATCAGCTGTTTTTATCAGTCCAAACCTTTCTCTTTTGCACCAACTCATTGAACTTGGTTTGGCCACTTTTTCATCGCCTATTATTGCAACTTTCATTCCATATAGCATTGGAGGTCGCCGTCATCACCACCACCATAATAAACACCCTAGTGATGGAAAAATAGTCAACATTTGCGAAGATTTCCCTCCTGACTTCCCCCCTCCAGACACCAACACAACCTCAACCATTTGTGTCGATCGAAACGGATGCTGTAATTTCACAACAGTTCAATCAGCTGTTGATTCGGTCATGAATTTTAGTCAGAAAAGAACCATAATTTGGATCAATTCTGGCATTTACTAGTAAGTTAATTAGTTCTTTATTTATTTTATTTTAAGTAGTTGATAGTCAGGTGGTATTCGGGGACCAACTTGCTCTCATCGAGACTAAATTCATCTTTTCGATCTGATCGAAGGATGGTGTAAGAGAATTCAAGAGAAAATACGTTGTTGTGGATTATAAGCAGAACATTGGGTTTGCTTTCCTGTTTTTCTCTTTGAAGTTACTAAACTTTATCACTATGATTTTGTTGGCCTGTTTTAGTGAGAAAGTCACCGTTCTAAAGTACAAACAGAACATTACATTTCAAGGACAAGGCTATACATCAACTGCAATTGTATGGAATGACACTGCAAAATCTTCTAATGGGACATTTTATAGCGGTTCTGTTCAAGTTTTCTCGAACAATTTCATTGCTAAGAACATAAGTTTCATGGTAAGATATGTTAGCTCAACAGCATGAAACCACATCGTGTCGTGAGAAGACAAGTAGTAACATTTTTCCTTTTTCATGCTAGAATGTGGCTCCAATTCCAAGCCCCGGTGATATTGGAGCCCAAGCAGTGGCGATGAGAATCTCTGGAGACCAAGCTTTCTTTCTGGGCTGTGGATTCTTTGGAGCACAAGACACCCTTCATGATGATAGAGGTCGCCATTACTTTAAGGATTGTTATATCCAAGGCTCTATTGATTTCATCTTTGGCAATGCAAGGTCACTCTATGAGGTGACTTAATTTTTATCTGAAGCAAGCCTTCCTGCTATCTAATTCTTCATTTTAATTACTATTATAAATTCTTATGCATGCATGCTATGAAACTAAGTTGAAAAATTACACCTCCTGATATAATTACGAGAGATTAATCACCATGCTCAAAGTCAAAGAATGATAAAGGGTGCAAGCAAGGAACTCTATTAATTATGATCTCAAGTACTAATTAAGGCTATGTCAAAGGACATTGGCTCCATGGCCAAGTAACATGACATTTTTGAGAGGGCCGGGTGGTCTTGCAATGAAATCATGGCAAAACATGACTCTGCTTGACAAAGAGTCCAAGAAATATGCAGCTTGATTATAGTCTTGTGTATAGAAAATTCTTTATGTATCAGGCATGAATTGGCAAGCTCATCCCCCTTGTATACAAGAGATTGTTCTGTCATATATTAACTAAAAATTATTTGGCAAGCTCATCCCCCTTGTATTAAGAGATTGTTCTGTCATATATTAACTAAAAATCATAGAAAAAAATAAAAGAATTAGTACTGATTTGAGACAGGGAGCACCAAACCATTGGAGGCATGGTTTTTATTTATTTATTTATTATTATTATTATTTACCATTAAACCTCTATAAATCAGTATCTTGGGACTATGCAAATTTATTTATTAATTGATCGATTTATTATTTAAACTTCAAATTTAAATCGGTACCGAATAAAAATATATATTACTTTATCAGATTATACTGTATTTAATTAACACCGTATCTAAGCTCTTAACACTGGACATTTTCTACAGAATTGCCAGTTGATTTCTATGGCTAACCCAGTAGCTCCAGGAGCAAAAGGCATAAATGGAGCAGTAACAGCACACGGTAGAATTTCCAAGGATGAAAACACAGGTTTTTCCTTTGTAAATTGCACCTTAGGAGGTACAGGAAGAATATGGCTAGGTAGAGCTTGGAGGCCATATTCCTCAGTCATTTTTTCATACACTAGCATGACTGATATCGTTGCGCCTGAGGGCTGGAATGACTTCAATGATCCCACCAGAGACCAGTATGAACCATAGAATCAATATTTACTCAGATTTCCCACATGATTAAAGTAATTAATTAACTTGATTACATGATAATTGGTAATTAATATATATCATAACATATTTTGCAGGACTATTTTCTATGGAGAATACAATTGTTTAGGTGCTGGAGCCAATATGACTTTGAGGGCACCTTATGTTCAAAAACTTAATGATACACAAGCTTCTCCTTTCCTCAACGTGTCATTTATTGATGGAGATCAATGGTTACAATCATTTATTAATTAATTCTTAAATATAAAATATTTTTATCTCTTCAGCTGTCCAGTTTTTAGTTCACATCAACCATTATTATTTTGAAGAAAGATATTCATACAATATGTAAACACATATATTTTTTAATGAATAAAACACTTATAGTTGATTACTCAGTCAAATTTCTTATAATTACCTGATTTTATATTTTTATTTTTCAAACTTGAAGGCCAGATAACAAGATGGTTAACACTTAACCCTCTTAATTACTTATCCTGTAGATGTTTTCATTGGGAATGGATGATCCTCTGGGGGTCCTTCCACAACTCCACTTACTCGTAGGATTAATTAAAAACATTAATCTTTTTAATTGCTCAATAAAGCTCGAACTCTTAAAGTAGCAATACATTTAATTTGCCGTTTATTTGCAGTTTATGAAGACAAACAAATAATAATTAGTTGTAGATGATAAAAAAAAAAGGATTAACTGTTATGGAAAACATTAAAAGATAAAAGCAATTATTTAATTAATTATCACTCAAAGGAAAGGAAATCAATTATTTAATGAACAATCTTGAATATGATTACTCATAATTAAATATTTTATAGCAAATATTTATCATCTTATCAAATTTACAATAAGTCACCTGTAATCTATGACAACAGCCTAAATCATTAGCCATGTTAGAAATTAATAGGTTATGGAAGTCCAAAGGTACGAGGTGGTTAAATGTTTTCAAAAATGGTCATTACTTTTTAAGTAGTATACAAAAAAGTATAAGATGTTTCTAAAATAAGCAATATCCTCTTTCACTGATCATTGAAGAGCTTTTTGCTCCATTTGTTTATGTAATTTATAGTATTGTAACGTATGCAATGTGCTATACATATACGTATACACACAAACACACACACCCATGGAATCCTGCCCCTATTCTACCTAGCTATAAGATAAAGAAAGAAAAACTTGGAAGGATAGGGTTTATATTCAATTTGCAGTCATTGCCATCTCCCACCATCAGTATTTTTGACCTACAAGAGATAATCATTAATAAGCAATGGGAAAGGTGTTGAGTACCCTCTTACTCTTCTTTTTGTTCATTTGTTCATCAGATAATAGTTTTTCATGTTTTGAATATATGGATTATTTTTATGGAACCATACCTTTTAGGGAAAAAAAGATGGTAATGCAGCACAAAATGGAGCTGGCTGCCAGCAAAGGAATGGAGAGGCAGCCGTGACGCCACATGAGGAGCACAAAGAAGAAAACAAAGTAGAAAACAAGGGAAGAGAAATTGTGTTGAAAGCTTACATGCATTGCCAAGGATGTGCTGATAAAATCTTATATATCCTGAAAGGATTTGAAGGTAACTGATTAAAATCTTATAACTTTGTGTGTTTCTTTTCATCTTTGTCGCTCCATTTTGACTTGGTGGGCAAATCTTTAATGGTCAGGTGTGGAAGAAGTTAAGATGGATAGCAAACAGAACAAGGTAATGGTGAAGGGACCGAAGGCTGATCCATCGAAAGTTTTGGAGAGACTTCAAGGAAAATACAGTAGAAATGTTGAACTCATATCTCCAAAACTAAAACCCAGTGCTCAAGATAAAAAAGAGCCAGAAAAAAAACTAGTGGTAAGACGCAGCTCGCGCAGACATATAATAATTTATACTGAATTTAATATTTAATAATTTTATATTTTCGACTTGTTATTGACTTGGATATATGGATCGTGTAGCCTCAACTAAAGATAGTGGTGATGAAAATGAATATGCATTGTGAAGGTTGTGCTCATGGCATCAAGAAAAAAGTATTGAGAATGGAAGGTAAGTATACTTTCCATCTATCATATGTATTTTCAGTAAAGATGATCCTCTTTGCTAGTTCTTTGATTCCTCCATGATTATTTAATAAAATAGAAACATATTATATTAAATTGTTGAGGAGTCAATTGAATCTTAAGCTATGGTTAATCTTTTCTCTCGATTTCTTTGTATAATAATCTTGTATATGATCTTTTTAATTATGTCAGGAGTTTCAAGTGTGGAGCCAGATATGAAGAATTCTCAAGTGACTGTCAGGGGAGCTTTCGATCCACCAAAACTTGCCCAGAAAATGATGGAAAAGCTGGGGATTCATGTTGAGATACTAAAGCAACAGAACCAGGCAGCACCGAAGGATAAAAATAACAATAACAGCAACAATAATAAGAATATGTTTCACTATCCTCCTCAAAATTCCCAAGAATATGTTTATCCTTGTCCAATATTCAGTGATGAAAATGTTTTTTCATGTTCAATAATGTAAAAAGAATTTCATAGTTCTGCTATAATTGGTGATTCGATAAAAAAAAGAAAGAAATCTTCTTATTAGTTGTGAAATTGAATTGAAACGCATGTTATTGATCCATAAATGTTGCTCACATTTATATACTTTGTCATCGAAATATATATTTTTCCTGTTGCATCTTTTGTCGGTACTTATTGTTGAGACTCCCAATGTCAAACATATTACTTTCAATCAAATTCATCCGGTAAAAATTATAATTTTTATAATTTTTTAAATATATATTAACATTAAGTAAAATAGTTTCAGAAATAAAATTAAAATTACGATCAAATTCTATAATTACTATGTCATCATGCAATCTCCTTTAAATTTATGTAGTGTTGTTAAATAATATTAAACACTAGTTTTTCAAGTAAAACACAATTTAAAAAAATAGATTTTTTTTTTACTGGGTCGGACGCGGTCCAATGAACAGTGGAGACACTGTTTACTTCTTGAAGTCAACAGTGCCGAGTGAATTAATATAGACACGGTAGGGGGAGAAGCAGCTCTCAACTTCTTTCGGCAAATCGATGGTTTCAGTGTAAATTATACGGGTCCCACATAAATAGTAAATTAAGTTTTAACATTACCAAATATGTTGTTTGTGCGGTTTGCTTTAAAAGCTAAAGCTGCCGCGTAAACGAAGGTTGTCAATTCCATTTCGGTAGGTGTTTTGTTTTTTCAATTGGAATGGAATGTTTCAATTTTAGAGTGTTTCGGCGTGCCGTTTCGGGAATGGTTTCAGCATAAATTGTATGGGTCTCATATATATATGTGTGTGTGTGTGTGTATTCAACAAATATAATTCAAATTCAAGATAAATTAATTATAAATTATGAAAATATTTATAATTTCAATTAATTAAAATTAATTAGAATTACAATATTTCTAAATAGTCAAGATTAAATAGATTTTTAACTTAAAGTAATTCAACTTAAACAAAATATCAAAATATTATGAAAGTAAAATGCTTTAACACAAATATTTTAAATATAAAATTAGGTCAATGTTATCAAGACTAATAAGATCTAAAGTATCCCTTATTTTGCTCAAATTCCTACAAAGTATAAACATGAAAAACAAAACAACATGAATATAAGCCATATATAATAGTGATAAATCTAATTTTAAAAAATTAATATCATTGTTAATGAAAATAATAATAATAATTTTCAATATTATTATTAATATCATTGTTATTTAAAATAGTAATGAAAAAGAAATTTTTATACTTGGGTGATTTAATTAATTAAATTGAACAAAGTTCAATTTGATTCAATGGTTTTTTAAGAACAGAACGGAACATGTGGAATAAAACCGAAACATTCTGGCCGAAATTTAGTTGAAAAATCTGAAACGGACCGAGATTTAAAATGAGATGAAAATTATTCCGTTTTTTGAATTGGTATGAAATGTTTTGGTCATTTCAGATGAAACGGAACGGAATTGACAACTTTAACATAAACAAACACCCTTTAAGATTTGCTTTGATTTTTTATTTTTTTTCGTACTAGATTATTCTTGTAATAGTTTCATACAACATCCTATATCTTATGCGTGTTTGGTATAAGATATTTTTTAAAAATATTTTTTAATTAAAAATATATTAAAATGATTTTTTAAGATTTTCTTAATATTAATATTTAAAAATTATTAAAAAAATGTTTAAAAAATTAATATGATATTTTTTTCAAATAAAAACAATTTAAAAAATATTTTAAAAAACAAATTGTAGCATAATAACAAATATTTATTAGGCTATTTTTTATAAACTTTTTAGAGTAAATATGTTATTATTGTAGAAACGTTTTTTTTTTTTTTTAAAGGTGCAAGGAAGTTGTTGTAATGTTATTGCATTTATAATTTCTCACTTATCACATTAAGAACACTTGAGAATTGATGCAATATCATGTATAGAATTTGAATCTAATTGAAGATTGAAAGAAATAATTTCTCATATTTATTTTTATTTTAACGATAACAGTAACTTTAAATTGACTTTCACCCGTCAAAAATACTTTTTCATAGAAAATTATGAATTAGATTTGAATCTAATTAATAAATTTGCCTTTAAATGTTGAGAAGAAGTTCATTCTTGATCGATTTTGAGAAAATCAGCTACTTTATGAATAGTTTATTCAGAAAAAATTATTTTTTATTACAACTTTTTTAAGATTAAAAAAATATAGAGAATATATCTATTTACCAATCTTACATGAATAACTTGTATAAAGTTTTATGACATCATTTATTTTTATGTTTATAACTGTACTTGGATGTATCTAATTTTAAAAAATATTAAATTAATATTTTTTAATTTTGAAATTCCCAACCGACTGATATCATATAACATTAATGACAATTAAATTTAAAATCTGCTAGCATCATGTGACTCCACAAAAACAGCTATCTTTATCAATCGACATAACTTTTCACTTTTCATGTTCCTCAATCAAGAGAGTTAAAAATCTAATTAATACAAATTAATATTTTTTATATGAAGAATTCAACTCGATTAATTAACTTAAGATTTGATTAATATGTTTTCTATATCACATCAGAAAATATTAATTTGAAATTTATTCGATTAATTAACTTAGCTCATTCAATTAGATAAAAAACTCATTAATTTTTTTTTAAAATGAAAACAATATGTTTTAATATTTTTAATTAATCCAAATTAATGATCTAAATCAGATTATGTTTAATAGTTATATCTTAATATTTAATTATTACTAATATGTAAATTAAAATTAAGGAGTCCTATCATTTTTTATTTTCCTTTCGGCCTATTAAAATTAAAAAGAAAGGAAGGATAAGAAGTTAAGAACCGTGTTTTCATCTAAACACGCAAAAACAGGATTATTGAAGCTCCATAAATAAATAAAAACAGAGACAGTGTTAAAATTCCATTCCAATTCGAATGGCAGAGACAGAACAGCAAGAGAAGAAGATGATGAATGGAAATGGCTGCAAAGTCTCTTGTCATTCGAATTCTGATCCTTCAACACTACCACCATCGTCTGATCGCCCTGTTCGTGTTTATGCTGATGGGATCTATGATCTCTTCCATTTTGGCCACGCTCGCTCCCTTGAACAGGCCAAAAAATCGTATGTTTTCGGTTTTTGTATGTGTTATTGTGCTCAAGTCTTTGGCTTTTTTTGGTTTCTTTTGCGTTTTGATCTGTTTGCTTTCTGGTTTTTTCTTGTTTTTGTTTTTTGTGTGATTTTTGTGGGAGTTTGATTGGATACTGAATTTTTCGAGTTTTTGGAAATTTTATGGGATTTGCTTTTCTGGGTTTGTTTTGCTTTTACTCGTTTTGTGTTGTTGTGCTGTAAATCATGTGAAAGTCTGAAGCTTTTTTTATTATTATTTTTATTGGATTTTGTTTTTACAATTTTATTGCTTTTTTTTTTTTAATGGATTTCACACTTGAAGCATTTTTACTATTGATTTAGATTGTTTTAACGTTTTTATTTTTTTTGCTTTTTGATGTAAACTTGTGTTGTTAGATTGTTGAAATTTACAGTACATGATTTGTTTTTTGAATTTCTGTGTATTCGTATATATATATGAATTTAAGCTGTCTTGCTCTGTTTTTCTTGTAATTAGCTCATTTTTAGTTGATACTTTTGCTCTAAAACTCATTATTTCTTAGTTGTTTATATGATCACTTTGTGAATTTAGGTTTCCAAACACGTACTTGCTCGTAGGATGTTGCAATGATGATACCACACACAAGTACAAGGGCAAAACCGTTATGACAGAGGATGAACGTTATGAATCTCTTCGCCATTGCAAGTATGATTTTTTTGTTGATTATCGAACTTTTGAACAACTTTTATCTTCCAGCAATGAAGTTTTCTTTCGTAAAACATACCTTTTAAAAGGTATTTGTTTCATCAAGAGACATGATTACTTGGAATTGGCAATTTAAGTGTCTTTGATAGCAAAAGGCCTTGTTTTATTTTTCAGGTGGGTGGACGAAGTCATTCCTGATGCGCCTTGGGTTATTGATCAAGAATTTCTTGACAAGCACAATATTGACTATGTTGCTCATGATTCTCTACCGTAAGAAATCCTATCTAAAATGCACATCTTATTGTCCAATTACGTGTTGATATTAAGTAGTTTTAGTACAGCGATGGAACTGTACTTCTCATACCATAAGTTTAGTATCTAATTTGTTCATCCAATTACTGAGTAATAGTTATACGAAGGTAAGGTGCTAAAGATTTATTTCTATCTATTTTGATTTTATAATATTTCATCTCATGTAATCTTTCAAGCGATGTTCATTTGATTGATTGAAGTTATAAAAAATATTAGTAATCTCTTCAATTTGGCCTTGCACTTCATTTATAGGTATGCCGATGCCAGTGGAGCTGGAAAGGATGTCTATGAATTTGTAAGTTTGAGCAACAGTCATCGCTTATGTTTTCATTTATCCTTTTGGTAGTGTATTGTTATATTAAGCAAGCTTTTATATCAGGTAAAAAAAGTTGGGAGATTCAAGGAAACGAAAAGAACTGATGGCATTTCTACATCGGATATTATAATGAGGATTGTTAAAGACTACAACCAGTATGTGTTGCGTAACTTGGATCGAGGATATTCAAGAAAAGAGCTTGGTGTTAGCTACGTAAAGGCATGTTCTTACATTGTATTTGGTTTTGATTTGATGATGCTGCATGGAAGTTCGTTTTTGTGTAAGCTTCATTATGCATTCCTTCCCAACAAGGGAACTTATCTTCTTCTTGTTGCGTTTAATGTTAAATAGGAAAAGCGACTGAGGGTGAACATGAGATTGAAAAAACTACAAGAGAAAGTGAAGGAACAACAAGAAAAAGTTGGAGAAAAGGTATCTTTTATCTTATGCCTAAACATTGGAGTGTTTCACCAACATCTTTTTTCCCTTGGTTTACTTACAAGTAGAGTATGTCTAACTTTTATGGTTAACATTAGGATGCAATAAAGCTCTTCACTGCTACTGGAAACACATCATTACTTCTAATTATATTTACTTTTTTCTAGTTCAAACTTTAATATTTTCTGTTGATTATGTGAAGCATATAATTTATCTTAGCTTGATTCTATAGTTGTAACCTTGAAATATACCCGCCAAATAGCCGATTATAGTAATATTACTGTCACTATCTACTGTAGTTTGTGTTGTTCGATATATTCAGAACTGAGTAACAACGTCAACTTCAAAAATTTCAGATGTATGTCTTTTCTTCACCCAACTAATAGGTTGCTAGTGCGATGTTTCTTTTGTGAGTTTCTTTTCATGGAGATTTAGTGTTGTCATACATTTGCTAGTGCGATGTTTCTTTTGTGAGTTTCTTTTCATGCCATTCTGATGACTGGATGTGGACCCGTCAATGTTTCATAACTCACATGTTTGCTTTGTTTTTGTTGCCTGTTGAATTCCTATGGTTATTACATTTTTGATACTCTTATATTTATAGATTCAAATTGTCACAATGCATCGTAATGAATGGGTGGAAAATGCTGATCGCTTGGTTGCTGGATTTCTTGAGATGTTTGAAGAAGGTTGCCATAAAATGGTAAGTTCTATTGTTTATTAAGGCACCGTTTGGGAAC
>Ga0325411_1009317_pt1 | contig 10510 bp, 4 predicted proteins | sample PopdelMetagenome_13_FD_206181 | JGI IMG/M metagenome (GOLD analysis project Ga0325411, IMG submission 206181) | Populus deltoides microbial communities from Bellville, Georgia, United States - Xylem-PdIQD-R4 | ecosystem: Host-associated > Plants > Phyllosphere > Stem > Wood/Secondary xylem...
GTAAAGGAATTCGGTTCACAATTTGACCCCTCCATTTCAACTAACAAGTCGACAGCCTTTTCCAATCTTTTCTCCTTACAAAGTCCGTTTATAATCGTATTATAACTAACAATATCAGGCAAAATATTAATCCTTTTCATTCTATTAAACAAATCCAATGCTCCGTAAACCTCTTTATTTCTACACAAACCCTTCAATATTACATTAATATTATACACTCCAGCAATAAAACCACGCTTAAATATCAACCCCAACACCCCTAAAGCTAACTGGGGCTTCTTGGCAAACACAAAACTATCAATTAAACCACTCAATGATATAAAACTTGGCAAAACCCCCACATGAGTCATTCTACTATAAACAGAAAAGGCCAGTTCATAGTGTTTGGACTTTACCAGGGATTCCATCAGAGAATTGCAAGCTGACTGAGAAAGCAATGGGCTTGAGTTGACTGCTTTGTGAAACAGAGAAACTGCCTCATTTAGATGAAAGTTATCGGGTTTGGCACAAAGACTTCTCAACTGGGCTTCTACATCGGAAACTGAAGAGGATAGCTTGGGGTGAAGAAGGTAATTTGGAAAGGCAAAACAGCTTTTTGTGTGTGAATACACTGATCTTTTCATCGCCTGTAACTGCAAAACGTGAATAAAGTTCAAGAAATCAGAAAGGGAGGAAAGGGTTTTAGGAGAAGAGCCGGTTTCGGGGCTTCTTAAGAGCGTGTTTGGTAATTTATTAAAAGATGTTTTAAATAATATTTTTTTTATTTTTTAAATTTTATTTTTGATATTAGTAAATTAAAAAATATAAAAAAAAATAATTTTAAAAAAAAATCAAAATTTTTGTGAATGCATAACCAGCCGTATTCCAAATAAACTTTGACTTATTTAAAAATAAGGTAGAAATTATTTTTCAAAGTATTTTTTATTTAAAAATATATTAAAATGATATTTTTTTATTTTAAAAAAAATATTTTTGATATTAGCTCATTAAAAAGATTCAAAAACACAAAAAAAAAATTCAAAGCAAATAAAAATTTTCACTTTTTTCAAAAACAAGGTTTATCGATGCTCCCAAACACCCCAAGCCTTCTTTAGTATTGCGACGTGTTCATGATTTTAAAATTTTAGATTTTTAATAAAATATTTTTTTTATATTTGTGAATTTTTTTGATGTGCTAATGTTAAAAATAATATATATGTATATATATTATTTTAATTTATTTTCAGGTTGAAAGTACTTTAAAAAATAATTATAATCACAATACCAAACATATTTTTTTCTTGTTTTTTTACACCGTAAAAAAAATCAATAGAATAACACAGCTGAAAAAATATTTTGAAAACTAACACACTTAAACAAGTCAAAGATGCCATTTGCGATTCGTTTTGAATTAAAAACCAGGCATCTTTTTTTTCTCTCTCCTTTCCTCCCTCCCTTGCTCCTGCCCTCCCACACCTCTCACCGCCGGTCGATATCTCTCACTTAACCACCAAAAACATCCCTGGCAACCTTAAAACATTATTCTATCTCTAAAACACTCATCTTTCTCTCTCCCTTTCTAGCAAAAACCTATGGAAGCCGAGCTTTCTTTCTTTTCCAGCGACAGTGTTGGATTTTTCGATCAGATTAGCTACTACTTGGTCACCCTCGCCGCTCACATCTCAATCATAGAGGTATATTAAACACTTCCCTTCAAATAATTTGATGTAATTTATGTTTAATTAGTGTTAACTTGATTTTATTGAATGTGATGATTTTGAATTATAAATTAGGTTAATTAGGTGTAACTGAAGTTGTGAAATAGGTATGATTATGTTATTTTGTTTAATTATTAATTATTTTAAGTTATTGTTGATTGTGAATTAATAAAATTATGTATATGAAATGTTAGTGTTGATCTGAGTTGGATTAAAGATGAGGTTAATTAGATATATTTTTAGTTGATAGTTTGATTATTTTGTTAAATAATCAATGTTTTTTTTTTTGTTATTGTTTGTTTTGAATTAAAAAGATCTGAGATAGTTAGTAATTATTCATGTTGAATTATGGAGTACAGAATTTTGTATAAAATAATAATATTAACCATGAAATACCTTAATTTGTTTGATAATCTTGTTATAGTACTTGAATTTGATGAATGTATGTGTTTATTGGTTAATTTGATGAATACAGGTGTTTGTTTATCAATTTATATTTTGTTAGTAACTGATGCACTTTGACTAACCTCAATATATTAATAAAATATAATTGTGTTAAAATATAATTGTGTTTGGTTGTGTTATTTGACTGAATGTTTGATAATTTAGAAGTGTTATGTTTATATGGTGGTATTATTGCCAATACGGATCATAGTATCACTTATAATAGAATAAACTATGAATTTCTAATTGCTACACCGGACATGTCTCTTAATAAATTATAAAAAATACTACATGATTGACTTGATTGAATATGTTTAAAATATAAGTTGAAATTACTTTGGGGATGTTATAAATCGGAGTCAATCAATCTCGTTATGTCGATGTACTAATCTATAGCGATGAGAGTGTAAATTCAGCGTTTAGGTTTGCCAGGATTAATGATATTAATATGTTGTAGCTGTACTTAAATAGTAGACCAATGTAAAAAAAACTCTTCCTGTATGGAGTTGACATGATTTCCAAGTAACTCTTAAATAACTACACAGATATTATGAGCAGATGGTTCATCTAGGCTATCTGGTAATGATAGTAGACAATATTTGTGCTGGACACTGTTAATACGAAATATTGGTTAGGTATGACATCTGCTCTATATTGCCATAGAGAATTGTGGATAGGTATCTAATTAGTTTAATTTTTAATAAAATGTTATGATGTTTTAAATGACAATGTACATTTGTTAGCTGCAATTTAATATATTATGTGTTGCTCATGTGAACTATGTTTTAATGGTGAAAAACTGATTATTTGTGATTGTGTGAATTATTGTTTTTTTTACAATGAGTTGATGGCATAATAGACCGCTCTTGGATATCTTTGATAAAAAAGTAGCAAATATCATATAGTTAACACGAGTTACAAATAACATCTGCAACAACTAGGTCACATATAGTATATGCAACTCACATATCACAGACGTCGTCTACAATTTATATATTACAGATATTATATGCGACCCTGGGCTAGTTTTTTAAATTATTTTTCAATATGTATTGCTTTACAGATTAACTTTTTTAAAATGTTCTAATTTACCATACGAAACACTATCTGGATAATCAAGCACCGCTCTAACTCCCTTTCTTCTTTTTTATATAAAAACACATCGATTCTCCTCACATTTCCATGGTAACATTTTATTTCTATGTTTTCAAAATTACCCTTTACATGCCACACCATACATAATTAATTACACTTTTACCACAGACGCAACATTAGTCAAGGGAAATGTTAAAAATTATTACAAAAATACCATTATAATTTATCTAATGTCCAAAGTGCCCTTTTATTCATATTATATAAAGAGTTAATGCTTCTCTTGTCCCAAATTACAAGGGATCGAACAAAATTAAGGAATACAAAATCAAACAAAAACCTAGATCCAAGCTCTATTTCTCCTGTTCACAATTACACCACCAGTAATAATTGACTATTTTCTCAGTTATGGATCTAATTTCATGGAACTTGCTGGTGCACGCAATGCAATGTCAAAGGCGTACAAAACCTTTAACTTGAAAAGTATATTTTTTTAAAAAAATATATGGTAGTATTTGTCATGTCTTTTAAAAGTATTTTTTATTTAAAAATATATTAAAACAATTTTTTTATATTAATATATTAAAACAATTGAAAAACATCTAAAACAATATTTTTAAAAACAAACAAACAAACAAGTTTTTAAAAAATATTAACCCAAAAAAAAATCAAGTGGTGCAAGTGTCAGGTAGTACTACGCTCGGAGAGATTTCAATAGTTTTTTTTTTCCCCCGGGATGAAGCACGGAATAAACCCAATGGATTGTCGTGTACTTGTCGAGTGGTGGTAAAAAATATTCGGCAGCTTTTCAAAAAAATATTTTATTCACTTTTAAAAATTGGTTTGGTGGTTAAAGAAATTCTTTTTTTTTATTAGATTTTTTGCCTGTTTAAAAGTGTAATTATAATTGTTTTTTAAAATAAAAAGAAAAGGAATTACTTTGATTATTGCATATAGAAGCACGGATTTTATATTGAAATAATTGATTCAACGAAAATTCCTCTTAACTTTTAATAGTCACCACGTATATTAAAAATAATTCATCGGTAAATATCAATCTATTGTTTTAACTTGAAAAAAAAAATTACATGTCACTGTCAAAAATAATTATAGTCTATATAAAAGTAATAAAAAAATATATTTTTACACGACAATACATGAAATATTTAAATCCAACCCTGTCCATAGACTAAAACATTAACATAATGGTTTTTAAAAATAGGATGATATTTTTTTTCATCGCATATCTATTTACGTAACATGTAAAATATTAAATGGTATAAAATAACCCCTGGTATAGTACCTTATTGGCACTTTGTTTTGACTAATAAAATGATAAAACAAGCACTTTAAAATAAGTATATAAAAAATCATTGAAATATAAAAAATAATAAAAATTCATCAATTTATTAATTTGAATCCTAGATTTCTTTTTCCGCATGAGATTCTTGACTGTCGCTTTCCCCTTTTTTTTAATGATTTAGATGAAAAGACTCGTAAAATTTATGTTCCTTGGTTTTACAATTGTTACTAGTATCAAAATAAATTGTTTTTTTATTTTATTAATTTAATCATATAAGAGGTGGCAGTAATAAAAGCTTAGAATTAAAAAGTTTATTTTTTTTATAATTTCATGTTCGAGCCTTCTGGTTGCTAATATAATAACCACTAGAAACTTGCATGATTGTTAATTTCAGGGCCTGTGAAATTAGTAGAGTTACGTACAAGTTGGCTAGAACACCCGTGTTAATAATAAAAAAAACTCACCAAACAAAATGTTTCACCATGTCCATGCCTATATTTTTAAATTATTATTCGTACCATGTATAATTAAAATCCAAAGATGATACAATTATATTAAGATTGATGACTTTTTTTTAACTTAGACCTTTGTTGTATTTCTATGTGATATCTTTGTAATTTTCTTATGTTATTACTGTTTTTTTTCAATCTTTTTATTTAATATTAAGTTATTTTATAGTTTAGTTTTATAGTTTTATTCAATTCATTCCATTAATAATTCTTTTCATCTTTTATCCGTATAGATAATTATTTAATTAAATAAAAAATTTATTATAAAAAATAGAATCATCGAATACAATTGAGTACTTATCCTTCAAATATTATATTTTTTAATAAAATATGTGTATATACATTTTAATTTATGAGTAATAATTTTTTATATTAAAAAACAAGTTAGATAGCAGAGCCCATATATTTATTTTATTTACTGAAAAAAATTATACAGTTGTCGGCAAACCACAAGTAAAATATGTATTCGGTACTCTCACTTCAATCGTTTGCGCACCATAAAAAAAAAAGATCTGGACCAAAAGGGCCTGTTTGTTTCTGCGTTTCAAAAGCGCTTTTGATAAAATTTAAATTTTTTTTATTTTTTTATTAACTTCAAATTACTATGTTTTTAGTGTTTTCAAATCATTTTAATGTGCTGATGTCAAAAATGATTTTTAAAAAATAAAAAAATATCATTAACATGTATTTTAGCACGAAAAGCTATTTGAAAAGCAACCGCAACCACACTGCCAAACATACTAGAGGCACCAACAACAAAGGACCTGTGATTTGATTTGTTACTGGGCCTTAAATGGGCCCAGTAAAACTTTTTGGCATGGTCCGACAAAGCTCAGAACTTCTTAGTAGGATTCAATGCTCGTACAGGGCACTTGTTTTGGGCCAAAACCCAATTGGTCCAAGATAATTGATATGGTGTAGTCATCAGAGGACCACCGGGACCGCTGCTTTTGCTGGACAGGTGTAACGGGTACTAAATAAGATCTTTTTATTTTTGTATTTTAAAAATATATTTTTAATTTTTTTTCTTTCTTTAAATTAATTTTTTTAATATATTTTAAAATCAATTTAACATATTAATATTTAAAAAATAAAAAATAATATTTTAATACATTTTCAAAAATAAAAACATTTTAACAGCCATTACCACGAAACTTTTACGTTTGTTTTTGTTTCAACCGAAATAGACAAACCGGTGCAGAGAGGCACGTGACCTGTTGCTGCATAATCCGGTAACATGATACCATCCTCTCCGTATGCAAACTCTCAAAACTAGAATCTGCTTTGCACGCCCCTATCAGAGGAGAGATTAGTGGATCACCGGGTTATAGGGGCCCAGGGCAGAATTTGTTGCAATGCGTCCCGTGAAGAGTAGCGCGTGGGAAAGCGCGTGCACGTGATGTTCACCGGCATGTAAATTTATACACGGAGTCATGTTTGTCCGAGAAGTAAATAGATTCGATGAAGTAAAACGCGTCCTTCGTGTTAGTGGCTGTTTGAGAAAACAACAATTAACAGAGATTATTTTCATCTCGGCATATTAAAATAATTTTTAAAAATAAAAAAATATAATTAGACTTAATGACAACAACGCCCCTTAAAAGAGAGAGACAGGCAATGGTACTCCGTTTTGATGGAAGGGAGAGTACTTTGGTTGTTGTGAAACTTTACTGTTTATAAGTTGCTGGATTTGTTTTTTAAAATATTTTTATTTAAAAATGTATTAAAATAATATATATTTTTATTTTTTAAAAATTATTTTTGATATTAGAACATCAAAATAATATAAAAAATATATTAATTTAAAATAAATAAATAAAAAATTTTTAAATTTAAAAAAAAATATTTTTAAAATACAAAAACAAACATCCATATCTACATGCAATAGTTACCGTTCAAGGGAATGCCAGGTCACCGAAGTCACATGGCACGTGGGCTTTCAATTTGTTGGTGTTTTTTTCCTGCATTGGTACGATGTTATTCAATATATTAGGTGTAAGAGTAGTTGTAATTTTGGTAAAAATTAAATGAGCCAGAGAAAATTTTGTTGTCGTGCGTGATTAAAATCCGATAGTACGGAACTACTGATTCTTCGAGAGGAAAAAACATATCCAAGAGCCCTAAACTGTTTTTTTTTTTTTTTTTTCTATTTAACACACCGAAATCATCATAAGATCATTATTAGATGATCTAAAGGTTTATCAAATAAATATTTTTCTTGTACTAAACACGTTGGGTTTTGGATTCTGAAATTATACCGCAAATCGCATTGTTTTCTCACGTTTTGAGAGTAATAATGCCTACCATATGTAACCTCCTACAGTCATTTATCTTTTTCGCGCGATATTGATAACTTTTTTTTCTTCCTCCGAATTCTTTCAAATAATATTTTTAAAGTTGGGTGTTTGAAACCAACGTAATTTCTTTTAAAGGAAACCCTCTTTTATTTTTATAGTCCTCCAACACTTTTTTTAAGAGAAATTATTTAAAAAATATATTTAAATTATTAAGATAAGATATTTATGACGTTAAAAGAGCATGAGTTCAGCTAAACACTGATTGTGTAAATAATAAATATGACTGCGTAGTAATAATAACTCATCAGTCATGGAAAATCATAAAAAACTATCCGACGCGGAGTTAAACCGAAAAATAATACGATTTCTTTCAAAGAAAAAGCAAACAATAGCATTACTTGGCGAAATAGTTTTTTTTTTCTTTTCTCTCTTTTACTTTAGAAAAAAAATGCTTAAATAATAAATAAATAAATAAACAAGCTTAGCGGTTTCAAAACAAGTTCAAATGTCGTAAACGTGGCAGAGTTTAATTGGACCCTGACCTGATCTGACCAACACCCCCCCAGCCAGCAAGAGAAGTGGGTGGAAAGCAAAGACAAAGGCCGAAGTCTCTCTCTCTCTCTCTCTCTCTCGCTCGCTCACACTCAGAGATTACAAAATTATTACTGCACAACCACTACTGCTACCCTCCTTCTCTCCAGTCCCTACCTAATCCAATACCTAAAACCAATACTCTCATCAAAACTTAATTTTAACCAGACGAGATAAATAAATAAACGAAGAGACAAGCATTAATAAATCTATAGTGATTGCCCGCTGCTTGGTAGCTCTGGTTGTTGTTGTTGTTTATTCTTTCTTGTCTTTTTTTCTTATCAAATCAAAAAAAACCCTAACTAGTTTCACATAATCAGTCAGATCTTGAACTGTCTTTTGAGTTCAAGATAAAGAGCCGATCTTCGATGCGGAACTCGGCTCCTGCGAGTTGACTCAATGGAGAAGTTAAGAAATTCTATTTGGAAATGTTAAGCATTTTCAAGGACTATTCTGGTTTTTTTTACTTCAGTTTTAATGTCTTCGGCTTCTCTAGCGGCTTTCGAGCGGCCAAGAGTCGGACCTTCCAATACGGTGCGTGTTTACCCCCCCTCTTTTTAATTTGTTTTGGTTGAATTTGAATGTGAGTTGGTTTTTTCTTGGATCTTTGTTTTAGTCAATAACTGAAACAGTAATTTATTTTCTTCTGGTCTAGGTTGAAATTGAAATAATTTTTTTTCCTATTTTTCGGTTTTTCTGTTTCGGTGTGGGTAAGGAGGTTTTTTTTTTTTTTAATATATATATATATATATATATTTTCTGGCAATAGAGTTTTGAAGTGCATTTGTTTCTTTTTGTCTCGATGAGAAATAATGGAGATAAGGAGATAAAAGATTGGTTTGTTTTATACTGTAATGGTTATACACGCAGAAAAAGTAAAGGAGTTTGTGGTGCAAAACATCTTGAACATTTTTTAAAATTTGTAATCATTAGAAACCTAACCCATGACTAACAATGCAGTGGGAGGGACACGACACCAGGTTTCATCCCAGACATAATGTGGGTTTTGAAGCTAATTTATTCTTCATTTGCTTTGTCAAAGGATGAATCTTTCTTTCATTTTCATTTTCATTTTAGATAAGTAGTTGCGATCAAGGATTAAATCAGGATGGTTGGATATTTAATTCTGTTAGAATCTGTAGTGCTGAGACTTGGCAATTTGAAATTTTATAGCGAGAAAATAGAACATGATTCGATTTCCTGTAGTTTAGATGTTTCATGCTGAAATATCTTTGCTTTGTGTCAAATTTTAATGGGCAATTTGTACAATTTACCAAATAAACCGTTCAATATTACATGGAATTTTGATATTATTAAGGTTTAACTAGAGCTGCTTTCTTTGCAAACTGTGGCTGTACATCATACTCTAAAATTAGATGGCCAACCGTGAACCATGGGATGCTAAATGGTGGTTGTTCACTAAATAGCTAGTATAAAGATCTCAACTCTCGAGATAAATGTGTTGCTGCATGATTTTTCTGGAAATAAATGCTTTGTCAAACCAAAGTTATGTTAATTATACGTATTTTATTAGCAGCTCATACAATATTTTGGCTGTTTACTTGATGATATCATCGAGGAATGCTGCAAGTACGCGGGTTATTTCCTATTAGTTGTCTCTATACATTAGGCAAGTATTAATAATATATATCTTTTATGTGGCATATTCACAGGTTTTCAAGAGTGGCCCACTTTTCATATCCTCAAAAGGTTGGTAAAATTTCTTTTTGTTGATCTGTGTTTCATTTTTCTCTGTCCTGGTTAGGTTCTCAAAATTTTTATATTATACCTTGTTTGATGCAAGTACATATTTATATCACTTGGCTTATGTGCAATTACTATGTTCAGTTACAATGATTTTCTTCAATGAAGTATATGGATAGATGTAGGCATGAATTTGAAGTGCTTTACCAATTTCCTGAGTACTGGTTGTTGTGAACATTCATTTTCAGAATGCCTTACATCTACCTTGAGAACTGGATATTCAAGTACCATAGCATATGAGGTAGAATTACATGCCACCTAAAAATTCCCAAATTCTTCATCCATGCTTTCTCAGCTTGAACAATTACATTTTTTCCCCACCCATTAGTTTAACATTTTTTTTAGATGATAAAGATATTTGCTTAATTATTAATTGTATAAAGGCTTTTGCTAGCAAAGGATTTTTATCAATACAGGTTGAAGTGTATTAGTAGTAATTATTTTATTTCATTGAATTATCATTAGAGCTTGTTGAGACCTTTTGTAGCTACTCAATTAAGTTAATGTTGAATTTCTGCAGGAATAGGCTGGAAGTCATGGAAGAAGCGGTGGTTTATCCTCACACGCACTTCCTTGGTGTTCTTCAAAAATGACCCTGTCAGTATGATTTATTTCATCCCATCTTCTCTCGCTCCCTCTTTATATATATTTTGGTATTTATGTGTGTTTTATAGTCATTTTGCAATTGCCTGTATTTGTGATGGACGGGGGTTGCATGTTGATACCCCTCTCAACATTAAATATAGGTGTGGGCAGAAACCTATATTGACACGGAACATTTTCATTGTTTTGGTGCTTGTTTGAGTTACACCT
>Ga0325411_1009320_pt1 | contig 10508 bp, 15 predicted proteins | sample PopdelMetagenome_13_FD_206181 | JGI IMG/M metagenome (GOLD analysis project Ga0325411, IMG submission 206181) | Populus deltoides microbial communities from Bellville, Georgia, United States - Xylem-PdIQD-R4 | ecosystem: Host-associated > Plants > Phyllosphere > Stem > Wood/Secondary xylem...
AACATTAGCAGCAAAATCCAAGTCATGATATTAAGAAACTACCGTAGGAGAAGATTGGACGCGAAACAAACGATGGCTTTGCTGCTCCTTATTCAATCAATAGTTTTTTACTTGATGAAGCAATAACCAAGAAGATCAGAGGCATCAAAGAAGTAACATCTTGTGAAGCAACATGTTGCGAGCCAAAACACACCGTAGCGAAAACTTCAGTTTAAACTAAAAGTGAGTAACAAAACGCCATCGTTTCAATATCTTCAATTATACGCACTGTTTAATTAAATAGGAATTTAATTGTCAGCATCAGCCTTGTGTTTCAATTCTGTTATTGTTACTGTTACAAGAAGTCGCGTGTGACTCTTGTAACAGATTCTAGAATACACACTCCTATAATTATGGCACTGCATGTAACCAGAGGCCTGTGGAAAAATATACAATCTAATTAGTGTGTTTCTATTACTCTCTCTCTCTCTCTCTCTCTCTCTCTATCTCTTTCTCCCCTCAGTCTTCTCCACTCCTCTATTCCTCTCCACAGTCTTATGTTACGTGTAAAAGTTCTTGTAACCTTAGCTCATTCGTTTGAATTCCTGCTGATTGGTTCTCTCAAAATTTACCTTGCAACAAGTGGTATCAGAGCCTCTGATCTTTAGAATTCAATCATGCCACCAGAGATGAGGTCCCAAGATCTTAAGAAATTGGAAGATTCCCTGAAAGTTGCTAACAAGGAGCAATCAGCACGACATGCACAAGTCTTAACATAGCTGGAAACTTATGGACAACAACTACACACTACCAAGGTGACTCGAGATATTGCAGAACTCAAAGACCTTATCAGTGGAATAGCTTACCAACAATCCACTCTCCTACAAAGGCTGCAGACGAGTACCCTAAAACGTTGTCCCATAAAGGATCACCAAGACTTTCCCCAGGGTGGTTTTACTTCGAACATGGGCTATTCTGGCGAAGAAGGGCCACACTCTTACAGGGTACATAAACCTCGAAGGGATTTTCCCTATTTTGATGGGGAAGATGTTCACAAATGGTTGTATAAATGCAATCAATATTTTGACATGGAAAAAATCAAAGAAACAGAGAAGGTAAAGCTGGCCTCCTTTTATCTCGATGGGATGGCTCTATATTGGCATCAAAACTTCACAAGGAGCATCAGAGGTAGAGTGGCTACTTGGGAGGAGTATACTGAGGCTGTGTGTGGACGGTTTGATGGCCACCAAGATCCACTTGAAGAACTGATAGAATTGAGATAGATCTGCAGTTTGGAAACATATATTCAAGATTTTGATGTGCTGTGGAACAAGGCTGATATCAGCGAGAGACAGGCCATGGTATTCTTTATCGGAGGACTAGAAATAAAAATCAAAAACCCTATAAAAATGTTTGATCCTAAAGCCCTCAGACAAGCCTACAATCTGGCCAGACTGCAAGATAATACCCTATCTTATGGACGATCACAACCACAATCACACCAAACACTTCCCAAATACACTCCCCAATGCATACCGCCCTCGGTCCCTTTCAAACAAAACACTCTCATACCATATACAAGATAAACAGTGGCCCCAAATATTACCACCTTTAGACAACCACAACAAGGGATCTTACCCACTCCTACACACAAACCAACCAGAACTATTCGGCCTCGAGACCTAGAGGAAAGGAGGGCCAAGGGACTATGTTTTTGGTGCGACGAGCGATTTGTGCCAGGTCACCGCTGCAAAAATAAGCGTTTGTACTCTCTATGTATACTCGAAGATGATGAGGATGTTGTGGACATAGAAGGTGAAGCAGATGTTGGTGAGCAGGACTTATTTACACCCTATATTTCTCTCAACGCCCTGGAGGGTACGATGGGTTGCCACACCTTAAGAGTAGCAGGGAAGGTTGGCAAGCACCCTTTATACATCCTTATCGATTCTGGCAGCACACATAACTTCCTTAATAGTGCGTTTGCTACTAAACTACAATGTCTAGCTCACCCTATCCGAACCCTGGTGGTCGAAACAACAAATGAGGGAACTATGCACTGCTCAACGATGTGCAGAAACTTCAGCTAGCAAATGCAGGGAGTGCATTTTGTGGCAGACGTATTCATTGTTGATTTAATCAACTGTGACATGGTTCTAGCCATATAATGGCTAGCCACGCTGGGTAATGTTATGTCTAATTACAAGGATTTGTGGATGTCCTTCAAGTGGCAAGGTCAAGATGTATTCCTTAAAGGCATATACTGCACCAAGGTACAAACCATTGAACTAGCATAACTTAACAGCCTGATGGTTAACTCAACTCAACTGTGTCTCTGTTGTTTCACGACTAGTGAAGTTACACACAAGGATGCAGGGCTTATGTCCCAATCACCCATAAGCAACCAGAAGGAAGGAGTGGCTCTGGAATAATTAATTATTCATTACAAGGAAATATTCAAGGAACCTGAAGGGTTGCCTCCCATCAGGGCCCATGACCACGCTATTCCTATGCAAGAAGGTGCACAAGCAATCAACCTTAGACCATACAGATATTCTGGAGTACAGAAGGATATATTGGAAAAGATGGTGGAAGAAATGCTTGAGTCTGGGATCATTCAACAAAGCAGCAGCCCATTTTCATCTCCTGTTGTCTTGGTTAAGAAAAAGGATGGATCATGGCGACTCTGTGTTGACTACAGAGCTCTCAATCATCTCACCATCAAAGACAAGTTTCCTATACCGCTAGTAGAGGAGTTGTTAGAAGAGTTGGTGGGTGCCACAATATTTTCAAAAGTGGATTTACGATCTGGTTATTACTAGATTAGAATGACACTCCATGACGTGTTCAAAACAGCATTCCGCACCCACAACGGCCATTATGAATTCTTGGTGATGCCATTTGAGCTAACCAACCCATCAGCTACCTTCCAGAGTTTGATGAATGAAGTATTCCGCAGGCATCTAAGGAAGTTTGTGTTAGTATTTTTTGACGATATTTTGATATATAGTCAGACAATGACTCAGCACCTGGAACACATGCACACTGTGTTTGAATTGCTAAAGGGGCACCAGCTGGTAGCTAAGCGCAGCAAATGTGCATTTGGTATTCCTCAAGTGGAGTACCTAGGGCATGTTATTTCCAAGGAGAGGGTAGTTACTGATCCTAAGAAAATTCAAGCCATCACCAACTAGCCAGAACCCTAAAATGTTATGCAGCTGCGGGGATTTTTGGGCCTTACGGGTTACTACAGAAAATTTGTCAAAAAAAATTGACTTTAGAATGCCGTTTCTTTTGATGTTTTTTTTTTTTTTTTTTGCTTTTGCAATGTCAAAACAAATGAAGTTCTTATATGCATGTGTACTTTATTGCATTTTTTTTTCATATAATTTGAACAATAGGTAACATTGCTGGCTTTAATTGCATTTGTCTTCTCATTTAAACGAAATGGTAACATGCGTACGCGTCTACGAAAATTTTAAGCTCGAACCCGTTGGTGGCAGAGTACATGGGACCAAGCTTACGAAAATCTGTAGGTCGCCCAGAATGCAGACTTAATTTTGCCACAGTTTGGCGACTCCTACATATGTGGCAATATGATTTGATTGCATGGATTTTACACGAGTGCTTGATTGCTTTGCTCAGCCTGACAGGCCAGATGAACAAGAGAGAGTGGAAGCAGCAGGCGGACGTGTCATAAACTGGAATGGTAGCCGCGTCGTAGGAGTCCTTGCCACTTGAAGGTCAATAGGGATGTTGGAATTAATTAATCCTTAATTTGCAGTATTAGTTATCTTACAAGTTAATTTGTGGGATATATAGGAGCTTGTGCCATTTTTTTCCATCCTGCAAGACTCGTGGTTTACAATTACAAGGCTTGTTTCATTATTTTCACCAACTGATTGCTGGATGATCCTGTAATTCTACTAGAAAAAAAATCATTAAAGAAGTTTTTACAGTATATTTTCTTTCACTGGGCCTCATTAAGTAAAAATGGAATGTAGTTTAGCTGAATAACTGGGAAATGGATGGTAATGTGTTGTTGTTGTTATTATTGTTGCTGGTGTTGTTATTTTGTTCTTATTCAGGAGATCAATATTTGAAGCCTGTGATCTCTGAACCGGAGGTTACAGTAAGTGAGCGAACGGATTCAGACGAATTTATTGTCATACCAACTGATGGCTTATGGGATGTTTTTACAAACGAGGCTGCGTACGAGGTTGTCAGAAAGCTCTTTGATGGTCAAATAAAGCGAAGGATTCCAGAAGAATATAATGGAAGTTGTTCTGCAGAGCCAGCGGCAATGCCAGCTGAATTGGCAATGGCTCGGGGGAGCAGAGACAATATCAGTGTCGATTGATCGTTTTGAGTTGTGCCATTTTCTTTATGTTTTTTCAGAGTTTTACTGTTTAAAGAGTTTTTGGAGGGATGAAATGTCTTGGAGAACAAAATTTCAAGCGACCGGATCTGATCGTGTAGGAGCGATGAAAATGGAAATTCAAGTCGGCATAAGATATAGCAAAATCCGACACAAAATCCTCATCTCATCCGATCCATTGCCATATCTGATATCAGGTCCAAAATCAAATATGCAAGCCCAGAGGTAATAAAGTGAAAAGGTTTGCTCTAGTGTGTGGTCTTCAAGTAGAAGGCAAGAGTGTCCATACTGTCAAACCAGAAATTATATTCATATGAAATTTAAACAAATGTTGCAGATACATCACAATCCAAAAGAAAAAAGAAAAAAGATTCAAAGCTGCTTGAAGTGCAAGGAAAGAAAGCACCCGTAGCAATAAATTGAGAAGTCACCTTTTTGACTTCCCAACTCTCACTCTGTAATTGTCTCTCAGACCTATCTAGATAACTAACGAAGTGGAGGAGAAAGAGGATGAGCACCCTTTATATTTTGTCTCTTCACTCCTTTCATCCTCCAACCTTCGACCTTATTTAACCTTTATATGACTAAAACCCTAATCTGATACCGAATCAACATTTTGAAAATCCCCAAAAGGTCAAAAAAAAAATAAAAATAACCCGACCTTTCTGGACTGCATATTTTGTATAACTTCACAATTCTTGCATTACAAACCCAGAAACCATGGAAACCTTTCTCTTCCGTAATTGAATTCCTTCCCTTTTCAGGCCAGAGTGTAGCTTGAAACAGAGATGTCGGCCGCAGATGCAGAATGAATGTAGACAAACTCTAGACTTTTTCCGGCAGGTAAAGAGCTCATCCATGATGGAAACGCATAAGAATTTCCAGATTTTGTCAGACCCCAGAGAGGACCATAAAGCTTAGATATTGAAAGCTTGATATCCTTTAGTTCCTTGGCAGATTTGTTGGTCACAGTAATAGAATACCTATAGTAAGTTTTTCCCTTGGCTATCCATGTTGTTGTCATCTTTTGCGCAATGGAAATAGGAGCAGAAGTTGAAGCTGCAAGACAAACTCTATAGTTAGAGCTTTGTAACGCCATAAAATGGACACACTCAGTTATCCCTTGACCAATCAGAGGAAATCACGTTCCACGCAGATACATTAACAGTTTAGAGTCTTTAGACCTAAGTGGGATAACTTTTATCCATAATTAGCATGAACAGAGAATTATACCTGGTGCTGGTGTTACTTTAGGTTCTGGTGCTGGTTTCTTTTCAATAGGACCTGGAACCACCACTGCAAGATAAGCCATAAAAAATCATTAAAATGAGATCCTCTACATTGACAAGAAAATGAAACCAATGGCCATATAGCGCGGCATATATATATACCTGGAAGGAGCTGGTTATACCCTCCATGACCACCACTAAGCCGAGCCAATAAACCAAGAAGAGGAGCGTTGTTGTAGGTAGCAGGTTCTGTTTGCTCATAATTGTCTCTTTCATCAGCAAAATTGTCATAGGCATCAGGGCCACCAACAATGGCACCGGTGAGGAGATTTGGATCACTCCCTTTCCTGCTAAACCAAGTGGCATAACCTCCACGGCAGCTAACAAATGTAGGGTCGACCTTGTAGGAAACAATTGAAGAACCCCTGTGATGAACCTGTCGTGGATAGTTGTTTCCGTAACCAACCATGTAACTAGTAGCTCTCGGGTTGTCTCCAAGAATGTAATCCACCTGCGAGTTTTGAATAAACGTCTCATAAGCAGTGCTTCAAATGCATACTTATGTAAGTAATTCTTTAACAAAAAAGAAATTCTATAAATTACTTGATTTCGAGCGATTAGATTACCTGAGATTTCGCGAAAGTGAGAAGCTGGGATGGTGCCACATTGCCAGCAGCGCAATTCAAGTTTCTACCAGCAGAAGCAAGATAGTCAGAGTAGACAGCACCCAAGAATGAAGCGCCGGTCACAAACTGCATATTGTTCCATCTCTGGCGGTAAATGAGACCACCAGGAGTTTTCTGAGCATTGTGGGTACCCTTTCCCAGGCATGAACACATGAAGTACTCAGCCTTCTGCTGGTACTTCTCAAACACTGGTGCATGGTGGCCAGCTTTCCCTTGCATCAAGAACTGCAGCACGAAAAATATTCCGATTAGTCAGATAACAAAAATGTTCGTTGATGGGTCATCAAAATTGAAGTCGGCTCTAGAGACAAAAACCTTGGCAACAAGAGTTTGGACTCCAGCATACTTGACGTCCCAACCAAATTCAGTCATGCCCCACCCAGTTCCACCCATTGAGTCACCATTGTTTCCGAGGTAGTCCAAGTAATACTGATTGTTAGTTGCTTGATACAACCATGCAGCTGCCCAAAGCAACTCATCCTAAAAACCAAAAAATCAAAATAAAACATGAGAACATGCACCAGCAATTAAGAACAAAAAATAAAAACAACTCATCACGAATGATTTCATCATGGATTAATATTTTAGCAGTCTTGTTTTTAACACGTGATAAACTGGCAATTCTCGATCAACTTCAAATCTATTTTACTTACGTTGTAGCCACTAACAGAGCGGTAATATTTCTGGGCCACAGAAATGCTGCTGTCATATTTACCCCTGTACTTGTCTGCAAAATCAAATAGCTGAAAACCAAAAAAGCAAAAGAAAAAAAAAATCAGTGGTAGTTAATATAATTTAATATATAATGAAGGGTACTTAGGGAATTGTCGAAAATGCTAGAAGAGAAGGGGATGATAACACTGTGTGGTTGTGAGTCAAGGGAGAGGAAACCACCGACAAAGTGATCTCGTGACACAAGGACACAGCTATCTACACTTTAAATGGATCGTGACACGTGGACGGTTTAGATCTTCGAGTACGGTTAATATGTACGGTCAGACGACAGTGCCCGTGATAGGCGGGCAAGCATTAACCCAAGATCCTGATTGGGGGAAAAGTGATCTTATATTTAATTAATTTCCTACGTTCTTCACTTCTTCAAGTTTTGCTAATAATAACGGCCGCATTTTTTTCTACGCCAACGGTGTACCGTGGGAATTTTGATTTTTTTATACGTTTTTAGATAATTTTAATGTATTAATATTAAAAATAATTTTTAAAAAATAAAAAAGTATTATTTTAATATATTTTTTTAAAAAATTCTTACCTGGCTGGTAACACATTCCCGAACACTGTTTTTTTAACAGTTAAAAGGTAATGATTATTATGAGACTACACGAGATAAAATAACGGCAAGCAATTTCTTTTCGCTCCCCTACCTCTTCCATTGATGGAGGAGAGTGGCGAAGAAAGGCACCCTTTTCTTTTATAAAGTTCTTTACCACAAAACTCTTTGGTCCCGAACACTGTTGTTACTAACAATGACCTCTTTCATTTTTTTTCAGCCCATTTCTATTCTTTCTAAACAGAAGTGGTGAAAACTGTGATATTTCCCTAAGCTATGCTGTTTTTTAAAATCATATGCTAGCTCTTCAAAAAATAAAATGCAAATTTTAAAAAATAAAATCAAAATTCACCCAAGCAAACATCTTGACTTTCCTAGTGAAGATTTTCCGCCGAAAAAAAACAATTATTGTACTAGTAATTGTTAATTTTGTTAAAATGGCTAAGCTAATACACACACACACACACACACACTCACACTACGCCTTACAAAAGCACGGCTGCCATACGCATGAAAAACAGTTTTGCTAAAATACGCCAAGAGAAAAACTTTACCTGATGTGCATGCGTGAGGAGCTCATTGGCATAGGTAGGGTTAGAGTGGCGGAAAACGATGGAAGCGGCGGCCATTGCGGCGGCTGTTTCACCAGCAAGATCCGACCCAGGATTGCTTGGGTCAATCTTGTAAGCCCTACGGTCAGTGGTCATATCCTCTGGTCTTTGCCAGCAGTAGTGGTCAGTGTTGCCATCCCCAACCTTATCAAGAAAACAACAAAAATCGTTACAAGACATGACATTAAATTATTAGTGGTGTCAATTATTTAATTTGTGTTTTTGTTTATGGTCTAATGGGGTATCGATTTCAGTTAAAGCAAGATATAATCTCTTTGAAAAGGACAAAATGAAAAAGGCAACCCAAAAGGAATTTGAGAAATTAATAAAGAAAGAAATTGTTTCCCGGAAATAGGTGGTGGTCATTATGAAATGGTTTAACTTGATAATCAGCACACTCTCCATTCTGGGTTACGCTTACATAGCTCGAGCTGCAAACGAGGTCAGATTTGGGATCCAAGTTTTCTTGGTTTTAGTCAAGAACAAGGAAATGACTAAAACCAAGAAAAATCCTTGATATGTAGGAGAACAAGTTCTTCAGCATATTTTTACACTTGCAACTTTGCAAGTTGGGCTAGAAAAAGAAGATGCTAAGATAATAGTAATCAAATAAATTTTGGTAAAGGGCGAAAGGAACGAAAGCTACCTCTCCATAAAGAACATAGGGTTGAGGGTGAGCTTTGATAAGGTAGTCAGTTCCCCACTTAACAGCATCCATGGTATTGCCCAGTTCACCACTTGAACCCAATTGCTTCCCATATTCAATTATGCTCCATGACATCATGGTAATTGTGAATGCCATTGGCAAGCCGAATTTCACATTGTCCCCTGCATCGTAGTACCCTCCTACCAGATCCACCTGCAATTAGAAAAATACAATTTAAACCATCAAACACATTATATTTTTTGCGGTGACAAAGAAACCCCAACTGGCCAATGTAAGCGGAAAAAACCCATTAGGATGTCAAGCTTACCCCGCTAGCCTTGCCGTCATTCAAACCGGAATTAGCTCTCCATGTCACTCTCTGGTTATGGGGGAGGTAACCAGATCTTTGAGCTTCAAAGAAGAGAAGACTCTTACTTAAAGCTTGACCATAGTCATGACCGGCAAAAGCAAGAGGGAAGCAGAGAAGCAATAGCAAAGGAGCCATTGAAATGAGCCTCACAAACTTCACCATATTAACAGTGTGGTGAATGTATAAACAAAAACACAGAGAGAAACAGATCTCTTTTGAGATAATTACAAAATGGGGATCTTTTTCTTGCCACTAATCCCACCAAGGAGTGTATTAGTTATGGGGGAATTAAAGAAAGGCAATGGCAATGTTGGTGTAATTTATCAGCTAAAACTTCTGATAAACCAACAAGACCATGAAAAGAGAAAGTGCAGAGCGAGGAGGGGATAGGAGGATATGTAGGTGCTAAAGCATGTATATATTGAGGAGGGGGAGGAAGGTGCCAAGAGCCTAAAAATTGGCAGGGCTCAATTAATGAAATTTATTTTATTATTCTTTTAATTTAACTTGTTTTTTATTTTAAGAATTATTTATCTTTTGGAAAGACGCAGAAACAGTTGAGAAAACAACGAAGGCATGTGGGTGCCCTTCGGGTCTTCCCTGGAAGGGTCGGTGTGGATTTAATGGAGTTTTTTGGAATTAAGATTTACGCTGAAAAGGTAAGAAAAAAAATAAGACAGACAGTGATTAATTATTTAATTTCGAGCTTGGTGATTAAAAAAAAAAAAAACAAAGGTTAAAAATTACTAAAAGAAGAAATAGGGAAAGTGCTTTGCAGGGCAGAGGAGTCCAAAAAGGCTCAGGACGAGATTGTCCCTGCGGTGTCCCCTGATTTGAATTTTCGACAATGCCCTGATTTGCCTCTTGCATGCTTGACTGGGGTTTTGTCGAATATTTATTAGCTATAATTAATTTTACTTTGTTCGTAGATTAATATGTGAATATAGTTAAGAAATAAATTTATCTTATTTTATTTATTAAAAATAAAATAGTATTTTTAGTTTAGTCTATATATAAACTTAGAACAAAATATGCATTCTAGAATAAACAAATTAATAAAAATTATATAATCTTTTTTATATATATTCATATTTATTTGTGTTAATTTGAATTAATTTAACATATATAAGATATTTAAAAAGCATAATGTAATATTCATATAATATAGGAATCCATGCATTTAATTTCTTTTTAAAGAAAAGTTTTGACTTTCTAAAAAATAGTTTGAACAATTATATGAATTAAGCTATAATTTATTAACACGATTTTTTCCATTTAATTATTAATTTTATAGATGAAGTGACTATCCTTAAAAGCTTTTATT
>Ga0325411_1009327_pt1 | contig 10505 bp, 6 predicted proteins | sample PopdelMetagenome_13_FD_206181 | JGI IMG/M metagenome (GOLD analysis project Ga0325411, IMG submission 206181) | Populus deltoides microbial communities from Bellville, Georgia, United States - Xylem-PdIQD-R4 | ecosystem: Host-associated > Plants > Phyllosphere > Stem > Wood/Secondary xylem...
GACATTGAACTCATTAACCAAAGCTAAAATAAAAGGGATTTTTATTGTAATTTATGAGTGAAAATATTGTTTATTGTTTTGCCCCTCACATCAAAAGATTTAAAACTGATTATTTTTAGTATTAAAGTATTTTTTACAAGGCCTATTAGTTATTATCAAAACTAACCGCAGAAAAATAAATTTTTTCTCTGGTTAGTTTTGATAATAAATTTTTTCTCATCTCAATTACATAGTAAAATGACAAAAATATAATTGGAATAAAAAAATATAAAACTATAGCCAAAGGGCAGTTTCATGTTTTCACAATGATTTTCTTATAACCATCATGTCAGATGAGGGACAATTTAATATTTGACTAGACATAAAAAATAATAATAAGAAAAAAAAACACAGAGTGAAACGACCAAAATGTCTTCAAAAACCAAAATAAATAAGATTTTGCCTTATGGGGTTTTTTTGTCTATTACAAAGGTTTTTTTTTTTGTTATTATCAAATCAGCAGAGGGACAATCGGGTCTTTTAATTAAGAAATCAAATAAAAAAAATAGTTGGCACGAGTTATACACATGCCAGCATGTGGGAGGCGTTTACATTTGATTTCATCCTTTAATATTTGATTGATTGGAAATTGGACTTTTTGATATTTTTTAGATAGGGTGCTTCAGGTCTAATGATCTAAGTCATGGGTTTGAAAAGCTTATGCAAGTTGACATTTAAAAAAATTGGGTTTTGTAATTTCTTTTATTTTTTATTGGGTTATTTCAATCTCAAGATCTGGGCTGCGGGTTCGCAGGATAACTTAGGTTGGCTCGGTCTAATTATCGAGGTCACATGTTTGTTATGCTATCTCGGGTTAACCAAAGCTGATTTTTAGGGTTTTTTTTACCCTATTTCATCGTTCTTTATTTAATGGCTTATCAATTAAGTTATTATCTCTTTTTGAAAAAATAAATTCTCAAGGTTAACATGATATTTTTTAAAAAAAAAAAAAGTAGTTCATCTTATATCTTTGCTTTTTTTTTATCATCTAATAAAAATAAAATCAATTTATTTAACTCAATTAGGTCTCTGGCCTAAGTCATGAATTCTTTTCATTTTTAAAATATGTTTGCGCTAGTTGAACATTGTTTTTTATGGAAAAAAAAAATAGTCTAGCCCTATAGTATAACGCGGGTCCACACCAAGTACAATAAACTGGGTATTGTAGAGATGGCAAATTTGTAATTTTTTACTGTAGCAATGGTAAATTTGTAAATTTTGTTTTTGCAAAAAAAGTTGTTTTTCTTTTTTTTCTTTTTTTCTTTACACTTGACATATTTATCACTTTATACTTAACCTATTTATCACCTTTCTTTTTGTTTTTATCTTCGTTCTTTTGTAATTGTTTTTCTTTAAATTTTTTTTTTGTTTGAAAAGGAATTCTTATTTTTTATTCTTGACATTTAAAATATTTATCACTCTGTATTTGCAAGCCCGCACACATGGACCTTTATTTATTTTTTTAATGGGACAGATGACATATCATCCTTGCTTTTTTTAAATGGGTTAGTAGTGGTGGTGTGAACCTGACTTGCCAGATCCAGCAGCATCTGATATTTGTTTTTTATGCAATTTTTTAAATTAATATCTTTTTTTAATAAGTTTTTTGAAATATATTTTTAATTTATATATAAACTAGAGCATTTGGGCTGCAAACACAACAAAATAAAACAAAACACTAATAATTCCTTAAAACAAAAGAAACAAAAAAGTATTAAGATTATTAGATAGGTACAGTTAGGAGATTCATACATTTGAGGAGATGGGGAAGAAAATAGGGCTTTGTTCATCAATGGTTGTTCTGCTTCGAGATGAGTGGAGATTAAGGTTTTGGATTTTGCAATTAACGAAAGTGTGTTTTTTTTTTATCCTCAATTGTTGTTGATTGTCCTTCTAACACCTCGTACATGTGTGCTCCATTTATTTTTATTTTTAAGATAAGGCTTTACATGCCTCTTTCTTTCAAAACAACTGTCATGTACCCAATCAACTCAATGTTCTGTGACTTTTCAATTGGCCCATGTACTAGCAAGATGTACTCAGAAGAAGGAAAAAAAAAATGTTGTTCACGTAACTTTAACTTAAAGTTGAAAAAAAAAATTACTTTCAAAAATATATTTGTTTAGGGTGGGTGCAAATTCTTCTAAATTTTGATATTTTATATAAAATTTTAGTGGGTATTAATAATGTGATTAGAATATAACTAGAAATTAAATCTAAAAAAAATAAACATTATCACGTGATTCTAATGATCATTGTTATGAAAATATGATCACAAATTTATCAAGGGTTTCTAATAATTTTTAAAAAAGTGTTTGTGGCTTACCTGTGTTAGATATAGTTCAAATAATTTTTTTTAGATGTAATAAGTATTTTTTGGAGTGCATAGAAAAAGTTAAAGATTTTTTTAATCATGATAGTGTATTGTGCCCTCCAAATATCCTAGCTTAATTACTTGTTGACGTGGTAATTTATAGATCACATATGATATATTTATTTGATCATGACGGCAAGATATTTCAATCTAATACACCTCTAACAGTTGGGGTTATAAAAAAAGTGTGAAAAACAATTAACATTAATAAAGCAATTTGTACTTGTAGTAAATAATAACAATTTCATCTATTATATTCACACCTTATTAGATGTTGTACTTTACAAAATATAGACTATATGCAATTTATTAATGATTTTTTATTAAACTTGTCATACAAAAATATATATAGTTCTTATTTTCAACTCATGTCTGATACGTCGTTATGGCCTGCATATATTTTTAATTCAATTATATGGATGTTTAATTATATTACAAAGGCTAATAATTTATTGATACAGTACTTAAAAGAGACATGGTTCAAACCAGAAGAGATTCTACTATTTCTAGAAATATCAAAAAATAAAACCACCTTATTATGAATACAAGTCTTGATAATAAATTAGTTCTATATATGCAAGGTCGGTGTCGTTTGGATGATATTTAACAAGAGGATCGATCATAGTAGTACTTTGAAACTGATTTTTCCATTTAATCAAAGTAGCTTAATCTGTCTTTGATTTATAAATATACTTAACATTTTAATGTTTGATATTTAATTAATATAACACCCTGAATTTTTTTGGTCCCCCTGGAATTTGTTCAAGTATTAATTTTGTTTTAAGTTATATATCACAATGGATGAGTGACCAAAGGGGGAATAATTTATTACTGGAGATATTAATTGTGGTTTGACTGGATTTAATATCAAAAGTTCATGACTGTCGGAGTCATCATTCGACGCGGGCTGAGCTGCCCTCTTCTCCGATAATGAACACCGGTGAAAGATTTTCCAAACTGGGCCTATAAGTTTGGCATTTGTGTCACCTCTAAACGAAGAGGTTTTCTCGTAATAGTTTGGCGTAATATTCTTGTGTTATTGAAAGTTGATGGTCCTTTGTCATAGAAACACATGATGAAGACACATGAACTAACCATGCTTGAGGTTCATGAATTCAGCCTCCAATGGAAACTGAGTATTAGCCAGAATATGCTGGAGATGGTGTGATAGTGTCGGCGTGTGGATGGCATGCGCGGTCTATGGGTGTTCCCTGACAACAACGGTGCGTGTAACTCACGTGTCTTCTTTAACCTAAAAAAAAAGCGCCGAGACCTATTATGGGAAAAAAAGACCACAAACTTCTGGTTGTGGGTGATGGTTTACCAGAAGAAAAGCACTGGCAGTAGCTACAAAAAAGGGTTGGTTTCGGAGATTGAAATGACATTGTGAGGTCTGTTTTCAGGTGGTAGTAGCTATTTATAGTGGTTCAAGGCCGGGAAAATGGTGGGAGATGGAGTTACTGTTGGGTTGATTTTCGGTCGGTGTCAAGGAGAAAAGAGCTTTTTCCATTGCTGCTTCGGTTGGGTCCTCCACCGTCGACGTGGAGGGGACAACGGAGTGGTGGCTGGTGTGCTGTGTCGCTGAGAGAGTTAAGGAAATGGGCCTGTGTTTCTTTGGTTTGGTGGAGAGAAAATAATGGTTAATTAGTTGCGTTTTTTAATTAGTGGGTGCTTATGGGTTTTGTGATGGTAATGGTTATGATGCAGGTGAAGGGGAGAGTTTTTGTCGGCAAAGGAGAGAGGTTGAAGATGAAGATGTATTTAACTTCTTCTTTTTTCAACGAGTGTGACAGTGTGTGCTGTAGAGTGAAGGGGGCTTGTTTTAGAAGATGAAGGAGAGGGAGACTGAGGTGAAGAAGTAGATTTTAATTTTTTAAAGTGCTTTTTTTATTTATAAATATTAAAATAATATTTTTTTTAATTTTTTAAAAATTATTTTTAATATTATTACATAATTCAAAAATATATTAAAAAATTAATTTTAAAAAATAAAAATACTATTTAACAGCCAAAACCATAGTTTTGAAATCCGGCCCGGTCCGGTGGGTCGACCCGGGGCTGGAACTGGACCGGGTTGAAGAAAAAATAGAGGAACGAAAAATCTGGTGTGACTTGATTGACCCAACAGGTTGAACCGGTGACCCAGTTAACTGGAAAAACCTAGTCAAAAACCCGGTTGTAACCCGTTAACTTTTGTTTTTTTATTAAAATGATGTCGTTTTAATTTTAAAAAAATAACCCAGGTGATTCGATGACCCGATCAAAACCTAATAACCCTGTTAAAATCTAAAACTTAAATTTTAAATCGGACCGGATATGAAAATTATAGCCGAAATAGAACCTAGATAACGGTTTTTTTCTCCTGTGTCCTGAGATTAAAAAAAAAAAAAAACAAAAAACAAAAAACAATAGCCTTCTTCATTTTTTGTAAGTGGCGGCTGAGGTAGAAATTTTTTGCTAGGTTTTTGAGTGCGTGGCAGAGAATGTGATGGGGGATTTTTTTTTTGGATTTTTGGGTGAGCGTTTTGTTTTTCTGGGAAAGAGTGTGGTGGATAATTCTCTAACTAATTGTCTACGTGTTTTTTTTTTTTTTGGTGTGGCTCTCTTGTAATGTTCTAGCTATTTTTTTTATCAAGATTTTTTAATATTTATAAATTAATTTTTTTAAATTGTTTATTTCTCAAGCAACTTAATTTTATTTTTTATTTTTTATGCCTTTGGTCCCATTGTCTTTTTTTAAGTATTTTAGATTTTTTATGCCTTTGGTCCCATTGTCTTTTGAAGTATTGTTTTTTTAATATTTATAAATTTTATTTTTTTTATTTTTCTCAAGCAATTTAAAATGTTGAAAATTACACGAATACGTCAAAAATATATTCTTAAAAGAGAGAAACAAAGCCAACGCTGTCATGGACTGATTACAACAATCCTCTAAAATTTAAAAAAGAAAGAAAGAAAGAAAGAAACTGGTTCCAAAGATCATGGTTTGGTGGCTAAAACCAAAACCCAAAAAAACAATCTCTAGCTCAGGTGGCCCACTACTAAAGTGGTGTGGAAGGTGCCATTGGGCTCAATAGCCAGCCCAAAACTGAAACATGGGCTTTTTCATATATATATATATATATATATATATATATATATATATATATATAAAAGATTTATCAATGAATGACAGGATGCAGAGACCATAGGGTTTGGAAATTTGATTATTCCAATACATGGGCTTATTTTACAGTTCACCTCTTGGGCCATTTCGTATTTGGTCTAGCTAATGTGCATATCTTTTCATGTCACAGAATCTACGACTTCATTCAAAACTTAACCCTAGAGACTCTTCCGCGAAAAACACTAGCAGCATCTCCCTCCCTCCCTCCCTCCCTCCCTCCACCGCAGTAGCTCTTTATTTTTCTAGCCAAAACAGCCATTACCGGTCACTGTTACCACCAACATTCTACATTTAGAGATATATTAAACACTTTTTTTTTACCAATTTGATGTAATTTATGCTTAATGTGTATTAATTTGATTTTATTAAATGTTAGGGTTTTGAATTAGAAATTAGGTTAACTAGATATAATTTAAATTCATAATTAGATTATTTTATTAAATAATCAACGAACTTAGGTTGTTGTTGATTGTGAAATAACAAAATTATATGATGGGGTAGTTAGTGTTGATTTAGGTTAAATTATGGATTAGGCTAATTAGATATAGTTTAAGTTGATAATTAGGTTATTTTATTAAATAATCAATGATTTTAGGTTGTTGTTGATTGTGAATTAACAAAATTATGTGTTGAAAGAGTTACTATTGATTTAAGTTAAATTATGAATTATATCAAATTACATATACAATAACGATACACGCTATAAAATAAATGAATTTGATTGATAATTTTATTATGATAGTGAACTTTGATGAATGCAGGTGTTCACCGATTAATTTAATAAATTTATGTTTTAGTTGATTATATTATCGTTATGATTTTGTTGATAAATTATGCACTTTGATTAACCTCTGGATATTAATAAATTAGAATTATATTTTGTTGTTTGACATAATGTCTGATAATTTAGGAATATTATGCTTTCATGGTCAGTGGCGGAGGGAAGGGGGCTGGCAGGGGCCCCGGCCCCTGCAAAGAAATGCCCCTCCCTTGTAAATATTTAATAGAAATAATATAAAAAAAATTTCATCCCTCTAATTTATAATTTGGCCCTCCCTTAATTTTTTTGTCTTGCTCCGCCCCTATCCATGGTTGTATCATTGTCAATACAGATAATAGTATCACTTATAATAGAGAAAGCCATGAATTCCTAACTATTATATTAGACATGTCCCTTAACGAGTTATCTAGAATGTTAAGTGATCGACTTGATTGAAATATTTTTGAAATAAAAATTGAAATTAAATGGAGGATGTTGCAAATCGAGCTCAGTCAAGCTCATTATGTTAGTGTACTTTGTAGTGACGAGAGTGTGATTTCAATGTTTGGGTTTGTGAGGATTAATGGGATTAATATGTTGAAGCTCTACTTGAATAGTAGACCTAGACGAGGAAACTCTTCTAGTATAGAGTTGACTGGGGTTCCAAGTAACTCTCAGACAACCATATAGGCTTCACGATCAGTTAGTCCATCTAGGTTAGGTTGTAATGCTAGTAGACAAATGTTAGTGTAGGAAATTATTAATATAGAACATCCGTTGGGTATGATATTTGCTCCATATTGCTATGAAGAATCCAAACCAAGTGATGACGAAGATAACTGTCACACTAATAAAGTTCAGGTTGAAGGGGAAGATGGGGATGATGAATTAGTTAAGCTTGTTAATAAATATACATCACCTTTTGGTCTTTAATTTAAAGTTGTTAGTACAGATGACCAATACGGATGCAATGATTGGACTAATAGTCGTAGGCATTCGGGTTTATCAGTTGATGAATTTGAAGTTGGGAAAAAAATTCAGAGACAAGTTTAAATGTGTTGATGCAGTAAAGCGATGGCATATGAAGAACCAATTTACATATGGTATTTAAATGGGATATATAACTAAAGGTCTAATTCATAAGAGATTTTAAAATTGAAAGGGTCACACACATGTCAGAATCTTCTAATTGTTCAAGTGATGTTGATAATTGTAAGGAGGGAGCTAAGTAAAAATGGTGCAATGATTCAAGGTACTGTGGAGAGAGATTATAAGCATGAAGTCTCCTATTGGAAGGCGTGGATGACTAAATAAAAAATATTAGAGCAGTTATTTGATATATACGGAGAGTCATTTTAAAACCTACCTAGAATGCTACTAGCCACCAGAGATTCAAATCCAAGAACAGTTGTCACTTAGAATCATAAAATGGTTGATGGAAATAAGATAACATTTAGGAGAGCATTTTAGGCATTTGGTACTTCAATTGATGGGTCTCAATATTGTCGTCTAATTTATATTGATAGTACTCATCTTTATGGTAAGTACAAGGAAAAGTTAATGGTTGCAGTTGCTTATGATGCGAATAATATAGTTTATCTGTTATGTTTTGCTATTGTGGAAGAAGGGATGGACAGTATATGGAGTTCATTTTTATAATTACTTCATCGATATGTGATAAGTGGACAAATTAAGTTGTGTATTGTATTAGATTTTCCTTAAGCTTATTGGATATCATTGATATTGTTCACAACACTTTGTGAGTAACTTTAACACAAATTTTAAACAATGTTGCCTTAAAAATATATTGTATAGGATGTGTACAAATCCTTCTCAACAGGAGTTTGACATTTTATATGAGGTGTTAGTGGAGACTAATGATGCAATTAGAGCATGGCTAAAAGCTGAACCTAAAGAAAAATAAGCACAGTCATATGATTATGGTGGTCGTCATTGTGGAAATATGCCAATGAGTTTGTCAGAGGTTTTTAATAATGTTTTAAAAATTATATGTGGCTTGCTTGTTTCGGCTATAGTGTTGATAATGTTTTTTAGGTATAATAGATATTTTGTGGAGCGTAGAGAAAAGTTGAAGATTTTTTTTAGTCATGACGTATTATGCCCTCCAAAGATCCTAACTATATGGATTTCAATTGTATTGCAAAGGCTAATAATTTTTTATATAGGACCTCGAGAAAGACATTGTTCGAATTAGAAGAGCTTCGTCTGCTTTAATGAGTGCCGATAGGCAACACTACGTTGTTATTGAGGCAAGTTTGATGATAGGCCGATTTTATATATGCAGGATCAGTATCGTTCTAATGATATTTGGAGTGGAGAGGTCAAATAAATATTTTAATTAAACATTGTAAATTATTAAATTATTAATGATCTTAATTGTTTAAATAACCAAATTGATTGATTTTCAGGGCAATAATCCTATAACACCTCAACAACATACTTTGATGGAGTTGCATGAGCTTATCCACCTGTTTGTTATCGACACTGGTTTTGATGAGATCAGTCAGCTACATGACATATATCTTGACCACGCATTGATTGCAACATTAGTTGAGCGATAAAGGTGTGAGACACACACCTTCCATCTACGTGTTGGTGAGATAACACTCACACTCCAGGATGTTGCCATGTTGACCGGTCTTCTAATAGATGAACCTCATATGACAGGCTGTTAAGGTTCTATTGATAGAGATATTTTATGTGATCATATATTAGGATTGGTGCCTCTAACCGATGCTTATAGGAGCGACTGCATCATGTTGACATGGTTGAACATTAATTTTAAGACCTCCTCAGCAGATGCGACAAAGAACTAATTGATTATGCATGCTCGGGCATACATATTACATATGTTTAAAGATTTTATTTTTATGAGCATTGCTAGCAATGCAATACCGTTGTTCTTTCTGACATTATTTAAGGATTTTTGGGTCATTTCTAATTATAGTTGGGGGACATGCTTACATATCTCTATTAGCAACTATGTAAAGCATGTCTAAAAAAGAGAAGACAAATTATCGTGGGTCTCCTATTTCTTTAAGTATATATATTTTAAATTATTTGATTATTATAATTAATAGCATTTTAAATATTAACTTGTAATTGTCAATGTTAATTAATATAGTTCTGGTCATAGAAGCATATCAATGTCGAACGTCTAGATAATTTGGGTAATAATATGTTTGACACTGTCACTCAGATGTCATTATCCATTAGTTATAGGTAATGATAAAATAAAATTGATTATAGTTAACATGTTATTTATATAAATTGAATATAAAAAAATATACTAATTTTTTTGGCTTATCACATCAAAATGGTGTGGGGCTAGATATTTCATAGTAAATCCCACTCTTATCCACAAGTTTTACTGAGATGAGTTGGATGCACAGTTTCCACATTAAGTATGTGTTACAAATGTATTAATTTTTTTTGTTATTTGAATGTAAATTATATAGTTTCGATCTGTTATCAAATATAAGTTTTTTTTATATGTTCTGATAAGTCATATGGAAGTTATATACAAAGGACTTGATACCTTCATCTTCACCTACATGGCATGAGGGATCTAACATTTGATTAGCACAGGTTATATTGCACTGCTTTAACATTGTTGAGATACATTGTTCAGATTAGATAATGTAACAGTTTGGACTATCTTAACATATATTGGATTATGTTGATACCGGTGACGAGCTGTATAGTATTATCTACAGGGTATACTCTAGGGGAATTGGTTGGTGATTTATGCATCTTACCTAGATCTATGAGATGCTAAGAGAGATCGTGTTTTTAAGGAGCGACATCCAAATATTGATGTAGATACTTACATGAGATGGTATCTGTCTATTATGCATTGTTTCAATAAAATATTATGTTATGTTAATCGTCAGTTTAATTTTGTTACTTATGATTAAATATATTATGTGCTATTTATATGAATTGTGTTTTGATACTAAAAATTTGATTATTTGAATTAAAAAATTTATTGTTTTTAGATATAAATATGATGATAAAGAAAAATATTCTAATATTAATTTATTAAAAAAGTCAAATATAGTATCTACAAATCGTTGTGAATATTACTTAATCAAGCATGCTGGTTTCTTAATTATTTATTTGCGCGTGTTATTTTACTTAAAAAA
>Ga0325411_1009331_pt1 | contig 10501 bp, 4 predicted proteins | sample PopdelMetagenome_13_FD_206181 | JGI IMG/M metagenome (GOLD analysis project Ga0325411, IMG submission 206181) | Populus deltoides microbial communities from Bellville, Georgia, United States - Xylem-PdIQD-R4 | ecosystem: Host-associated > Plants > Phyllosphere > Stem > Wood/Secondary xylem...
ATTTTTAAATTTTTTAAAAATATAATTTTACCTACGTTCTCTCTCAACCACTGCGGAGCAAAATCTGAATATGTGGAGCATTATATACAATGAGTTTGGAAGAAATAGACGGTGAAAAAACTTGAAAACGTGACAAAAAAAACATTGAAAAATAAAATCAGGTGGAAGTTTTGAGCTTTCAAAATGGGACTTACTGTGTTGAAATTAAAAATAACTTATTTATAAGAATTGTAATTTGTTATTGCAGTGGTATTGTTTTTTTAAAGTATTTTACTATTTTTTACTTGAAAATTATTAAATAGTATTTTTTTATTTTTTAAAATTTATTTTTAATATCAATTCGATAAAATTATCTAAAAACATTAATAAAATTAATTTTAAAAAAAAATAATAATTTTAAAAAAAACCATGGTGTGGCAGTGCGTTGCGGTTTATTTTATTTTCTTTCAGCCAGACAAACTTCGACAACTGGAGCTATTTCCCTGGATAGACAGATGCAACGGGAGGTTCCAATATTCGTCTGGATGTGTTTTTTGCCAGTGTGAAATGGAAGCAAACGACATGTGATTTCACAGTAGAAGACAAATCACAAACGAGGAAACGATCGCCGTTTATCCTTTGCAGCCATGCTGTAATTTTTAAAAAAATTTATTTTTATCTTCAAATTATTATTTTATTTTAACTTTCTAATATTAAAAATAAATTTTAAAAAATAAAAAATATATATTTTCAACCAAAAAACATTTTATAAAACAACCATTTCTTTTATCAGCAAAACTCGAAATCATCTGAGATGAGAACACATCCTTACCTACTTGTCCTCGTTATTGTTAGACCCTCACCCAACCTTGCTTTTGCCGTCTTCTAAAGTCAGGATATCAGGCTAAAGCTTTGGCCCCAAAATCTCTTCCCCTACCAAAATTGCAAAACCATAAATATATGTGTGACAACAATCAAAACCCACTGAAAAATGATAGTGGCTAAGAAGGTAGATGGCACTATATTAACCAGCATTTACATATTTATCTTGCTAGACGAGCCATGAAGAAAAAAGAAATAAAGTAAAAAGGATCATTCACAATGTCCTTCTAGAGATTCCGAGCAACATTGACTTCCTCTCAAATATGATGGAGAAAAATGCTCGCAACCAGGATTGTTGTGAGGAGTCCTAAAGGGAAGATGCAGATCAAAACTGTCTCTTTCACTCTTCCTTGACAAAATAATTTTGGGGCAAGGAAAAATCTTCCTCGTGATTCAGAATTTCTGCTTCTTCGTCATCTGGTTTCTGAAATTTAAATAGAAACATGCCGAAATCAACGCAAACTATATATGTTCTCATAACAAGAACAGAGATTATAGGTAAAAGCAAAAGCAGAAAAACCACATGACATTCTCAAGGCATGGACTAAAATGCTTGATTTCACAAATACTTCAATCCTCAACTGGTAGCACTTTATATTTCATCATCCAACTTCACAGACATGGTTTAAAAAATTGAGCTCCATTCCTTCTATACGAAACAGTACAAGGTTTAGCAATGGGAGAGTCAAATTTATTATCAAATCTCCAGCATTTTATTTAAAATGAATTTGCAGTGGCATAGTATCTGAAATGAATTATTTGCTGTGCTGAAAATTGCTGCATTGTATTTGTAACGTAAAAATGCAAAGTAAAAGACACCATTGAAATCAGTACCAGCATTTCAATGTTGTAGAAGCGGTCCAGCAACTGCAAAACCTCATCCGGAGAAAATTGTCGATCAAAGCTGTGATAGATTGATCAATGTGTTAAATCATGTAAATGGAAACTTTTAGAAAAGGAAATAGAGTAAGAGGCAGAACAACCTTCTCCGGAGAAATTCCATCAAACCATAAAGTACAAAGTGTCGATGCATGCCTGCATGAAAAGATTTTTCATATATTTTAAAATAATAAAGAAACAAATGAAAGTAAAAGTGGAACTAGAGGTATCTATATTGTCTCACTAATAACTCAAGGTGAATTAATTGCTAGATATGACTCGTATTTGCCTCGTAAAACTTCTCACATAGAAAGTACTGATCTAGCTAATTTCTTCTCGAACATATATGCTCTGTATCCTTATCATCAAAACAAAATAACACCTCAACAGTCTTGATACCAAACTGCAAATTTCCAGCACAAAAGTCTTCACAACAATAGAATTATCACTATTAAATAATAGCAAATGAAGAAAATTCCTCAAAACTCCCAGCAAATAGCATCATAATATAATCACATAATGCTCGACATATGAAATTCAATTCCACAAGCTGTTACAATAGCCACACTGACATATTCATCATACATGCAATGTACATTTTCCATTCAACTCTTAATTCAATCCATACAATTGCTATTGCAGAAAATGTGACACAACAACACAATTCCTATTTCAAGTTGATCAAATACCCCGTGATGGAGAGAATTGAGCTACACAGAACTAGATGAAACTGAAACTGGAGATGAAATTTGAAGAACCTGCCTCTTAGTTTGACTGGAGGATAAATTTCAAGTCCTTCTAAAAGTCTTAGCTCCAATTCCACCTGTGATTGCTCCTAATTAGCCCCAGAGAATTAAAATAAATAAATTAATCCAGGTAAAATTCCACGCGCAAAAAAACAATATATATATATATGAGATATAGATTCAGAGATACCTTGGGGAGAGAGGAAGCAGAGGAAGGAGGAGCTTTGCATGGAGAATGTACGGACATGCCGTCTTGTTCCTCTTCCCTCTCATTTCCATTACCACCAACCCCACCTTCCATTTGAGCTCTGATTGTTCTTATTTATCTATATTTTGTGTTAAATTGTTTCAGTGTTTAAAATTGAAAAGTGAAGGGAATTTCTGTTGTTTATTCTCTAGGGTTTTAGCGTTTGATCCAAATTACAGAGAGACTGAAGCAGAAGGTGTTGACTGTTGAGATGTTTGGGCTATTGGGCCCGTTTGTATTTTATTCTGCCTTGGGTAGAGCAATGGGTTAGGCTTGTAATGTTCTAGTTTCCAAACTTGAAGCCGTGGATTTGATAATAGACAATTCTTCTTCTTCTGTTTTTGACAGAGAGAAATGCATGTAATAGGGAATGGAAAATAAAAAAAAATAAAATTAAGATACTTTAAGTTATTTGATTTCATAAATAGCAATGATTTTGAATTTTGATTAAAAAATCAGTTATTATAAAAGATGTTCGGAAGTAAGTCATGAGCGTGTTTGTTTTTTTGTTGGTCTCGAGTTCGAGTCAGGACATGCATCTCTTGTAAGAGCCTGGGATAGCCGGGGTTTTACTTCCTCACCTGGGCCCACAAAGTGCGCTTTTCGGGAATGTGAGGTTTCCTCGAATCCAAAAAAAAAAAATATTTGTTTTTTGTTGTGTCTATTGTGTTGTACTATGAGATTATATTTTAATATTTACTAATGAATTGGTGTATTGTGCTGTTAACAAAATTATTTAAATTAAAATTAGTATTAAAAGCATAACTTAAATTAATGAAATTCTTTTAAAAAATAAAACATTTTAAAAAATGAATGAATTACTTGGAAAATGAATTATCTTTTTAAAACACACGAGTATCAAAGGAAAAAATAAGAAAGAAACAATAATAAAAACATTACATGTTTTTTTAGTAAATAGCACTATTTTTTTTTTGTAGAAAAATAGATAGAATTACTAAATAATCTAGTCTAATCAAGATCCCTACAAAAAAAGAAATAACATATTTAAAATAAAATAACCAGGGTTAGATAATTTAAAATATTTGATAACAATGATTGAAGATGGTCAAAACTCCTAGAATATTCAATGGAAGCTTTATAGGTGATTGGTTCGGCAGAACATACATCAAGGGCCTTTTCTATCTAGTCCCTGTCAGGAGGTTAAAGAATCCTTTTAGTAATAAACTATATTTTTTTTCTTTTATAGGACGTATTAAGAGTTATTGTGTTAATTATTAATTGTATAATTAAGGTCTAGCATTAGGTTAGTTGCTTTTTTAATTAATTTTATAAGACAAGAATTAGATCTTGGAGTCGGTATTAATACATCAATAAATCAACGAAAAAACAAAAAACAAATCAATAGTCGTTAAGAACTGCGCTAGATAAAATTGAATTTTGTAGAGGGGAATAGCGAGAGAGAGAGAGAGAGAGTTTTAAGAGGGAAAATTTAGGTAAAAGACAAAAGAATCAAAACGCCTTTGGCTCTCGAAACAGTTTTGCTTTGTCTACATGTTCCTGAAGTGCATGAGCTACGCAGGCAGTTCTTGCAATATCAACAAAGTTAGTTTCATTAAAATTGTTAAGAAAGATCATTAAATACCGAAGTCCACAATCTCTCTCTCTCTCTGATATCTCCGCTCCTTAACTAAAAGAAAAGGGAATCCCTCGATTTCAACGTTCTAGTGCTCTTGTTTTCACTTTCAAGTCGGAACCAATCAACTTCTTGTAAGTTGTAACTCTGTCTCTCTGCCGCTGCTGTAAAACAATTAAAAAGAAGGAGAAGAAGAATCTCCTATTGCGATCCATTGTTTCTGCTATGGCTTCTACGATTACAACAAACTCAATTCACTCTCCAATCAATGCTTCTCGACTCTCTATACTCTACTTGTCGCGTAACAGAATCTCGCCGAGTAATGTTTTATTCAAAACCCCATCACAGTCGCTGCTTGCCACTAAAGCCAAGCGCTTCGCCTTCTCGCCGTTTCCGGAGAATAGGAAATCTCTGGTCGACAAGACATTGAGTTTCCCCGGTTGGACTCAACAGATTAGGCTAACAAGTTCCGTTGTTGTAAAGGCTGCTGATGATGCTGAAGGGTTAGAGTTTCGAATTTGCTTGTTCTTCTAACATTTGTTTTTTATATAATAGTTGATTTTCTGTTTAGTTGCTGAGAAAGTGATGGAAAGAAAAGGGGTATGATTTTTTGAGCGAGTTGACCTTTTTTTTTTTAATTGTTAAATTAAGAAAAAACAAAAGGAATTCAATTTGTGGAACTAGCTGTGTATCGTTACTGTTTAATTATTTGGAAAATTAGTGTTTTATTTATTAATATTATTTATTTGTGTTTGTGAGTATAGGCATGCGGAGCCTGCAAAAAGCTTTGGTGAGAGATTTCCTGCTTTAGTTACAGGTTTTTTTTTTCTTTACCTGGTGAGTGGTAAGCAGCAGCAGAAGCTATCCCATTCATTAAATTTATTTATTTAAGTGATGTCATAATTTGCTTTTATGACCTGTTTAAACACAAATGTACGGTTTATACTCCCATAATTTACAATTTGGACTTCAAAAAATTTGATTCTCATTCTTTAGTTACTGCTGCAAGCAGCATTTAGGTAGCTTTCGAGAGAAATCTCCTTATCATCCAGTTATGAACCACAGCAAGATTAATTTGCTTTGTATATGGATAAAGGTTGATTCGAGCTTCATCATTTATGGTTTGTTTGCAGGTACTTTTTAAATGTCATCTTCAATATACTCAACAAGAAGGTCTATAATTATTTCCCATATCCATAGTAGGTGCTCATTGATTGCTAGATGATTTTGCTCTTTTTCAAGTCGTTTAAGGATTTGTTTCGTATTTACCTGCACCATCGAATTCCATTTACCCTATATGCTTTATCATTACTGTAACAACCGTAGATCTTGGCTATGTTATTTCGTTTCACGTTTGGAAATATTTACCCTTTTTGCAGCTTTGTTTCTGTTGTTCATCTACTGGTTGGGGTGGTATATTGTCTTGTTTCTTGGGGTGTTGGCCTACCGAAACGTGCAGTAAGTTAAAAGTTTCTGCCTTCTCTATCTTTGCTCAATGAGGTACAGGAGGAACCCATTAATAACAAAGTTTTCTCTCCATCCAGCCAATCGATAAGGAGCTCCTGGCACTTTTGACTCCAGTTGCTTTCTGCCATGCCCTTGGACATGTCATGTCCAATGTATCATTCGCTGCTGTTGCTGTGTCTTTCACACACACCATCAAAGGTAATCAATTTTAAAAGAAGCAAAAGCATCTTCTGTAAATTAATTCCAATGATATTCAGTATCTATCTGTAAGTACTCTAAATCTGCAAGTTAGCCAACGCACGTACATCTACATAAGTTTGATCTTCAGTATTCATCAATACTTGGCATTCTAGGATTTTTTAAAACCAGGGTTATTACTACTAGTTGTTTCATCATATCAAAAGAAGGTGTACATTATCTTTATAGTGGAGAATGGATCATGAACACTCTTCAGATTTAATTTATCATTTTTCTTCCTTAGACATGCCTTGAAATTTGTTTACGGATAATTTTCTTTTTGGTAGAAATTCAAATATTTACAAGCTGATTATGCTACTCCAAGTGACTAAAGTATGTTTCATTTATTCATAATGTTGTATTCATGCTTTTGATTAGTAACTTAATATCTTAGCAAGTTTGAGAAAGAGGTTTAATGGGTTCCTAACTGTTTTACTGATGTTCCTCCACAGCTCTAGAGCCATTCTTCAGTGCTGCTGCTTCTCAATTTGTGCTGGGCCACCAGATTCCCTTGTCCCTGTGGTTATCATTGGCCCCAGTAGTTATTGGTAACTCATTACTGATCAGATGACTTGTGTTTCTTCTACCAGCCTATTCACTTTCTTTCAATTGCTAGGACATATATCTTATTTCTCAAACCTGAAATATAAAAAGTTTATGGCATGTCCACCCATTTCACAAGCCTGATACAAATACATTATGAAATATGAAGGTCCCTTTTGATCTCTTTACTGGGTTTGTGTGACTTCTATTTTAGGTGTATCAATGGCATCACTGACTGAACTTTCTTTCAACTGGACTGGGTTCATTAGTGCAATGATTTCAAATATAGCATTTACCTACCGAAGTATTTACTCAAAAAAAGCAATGGTAAGATTACCCATGATGCCCGATCCTTGCTCTGATCATTTGTGTGAACTACAACTCAGATTCCAGGCTCAAGTGTTCTGCTTATATTTCTATTTTTTACCCCAATATACCGAGGCGGATTTTATAACCTCTTGCAATGTTTTGGTTTCTAAAATGTCCTCCGCTTATCCTCTCTTCAGGATATAATGCATCAATGACTTTTTTTATATTTGAAAAGGATCCTTGGGATTCGGATATTATGGAATCAAATTACATTTTAAGATTTCTGTCAAATTAACCGCAATAAACTTCTTTAACTATGATGGGATGTTTGAACTTCCTTGCTGATTTAAGGAGGGAATTAAATTAGTTTCTTGATGTTATTGATTTGAATAATATTTAGTTGAGTCTGCAGCGAGTTTTAAATGTAAAAAACCAGAGTGATTTTTAGGAGTTTGACCAAAACCTTTTTGCTTTTGCTTTCACGGTGCAAAACACATTGATTCTACTCTCAGGAGGTGTCAGAAACTGTAAAACATGCCGTGTATGTTGAAACCAGTCATAAAGTCAACAGATAAGATGCATGGGGAAAACATTCCTGAATTAATAGATTCAAAGGAAACTTTATAGCCTTTGTGATAGTGCTCATTTGAGCAATTCATTTTTAGACTATGGAACAGGTTGTCAGTTGATGGAATGTATTTATAGTTCCAGTGGATTTGTCATAATTCCTTAACCACCATTCTCCTTTTCACAGACTGGCATGGACAGCACAAATGTGTACGCTTACATTTCAATCATTGCTCTCTTGGTGTGCATTCCACCTGCTGTTCTGGTAAGTATACTTGCTACAATGACCAGATGCAATTTCGACATCTCTTTTGTTGGACAATTGACTGTTGGTTTATTCTGAGTCTGCTTACAGATTGAAGGCCCTCAGTTGATGCAACATGGTTTCAGAGATGCGATTGCCAAAGTGGGATTAGTCAAATTTTTGTCTGACCTCTTTTGGATTGGGATGTTTTATCATCTGTACAACCAGGTATCTCATATACACGATAATTAAGCTGGCCTTTCTAATAAACATATTGAAAAGCTATGGTCTTTCATGTATCCTGATGTCAACTTTTTTGTTTTCTTAACATGCTTTACTCTGTTTTTACCATATGCTACCACTAAGCATATGTTTTAAATGGATCTGTTTCTAAGTGTAATATATATACTTTCTGCTGTTTCTACTTACTTCAAAATTGGGGTTCCAAAGTGCACTACAAGAAATCGCTACATCATCTTAGAAATTACGTTTGCCTACTAATAACGTACCAAAAGGCGTTTTGCTATTGCTAAAAATATTTTAGTGATTCGTGACACCGTTATGTTGACTCCTGATAAAGACACAATTTGACCCATATCGTGCTGGTGATGCTTTACCTCTTGCTTTGTTCATTGCCTTTTTTATATGACCTTTTCTTTTCTTTTCTTTTCTTTTCTTTGCTTCCCATTGTCTCGCCCAGTAACTTTGAGCTTTCAATTGCAGGTTGCCACAAACACATTGGAAAGGGTTGCACCGCTTACACATGCCGTTGGAAATGTATTGAAGCGAGTTTTTGTAATTGGTTTCTCCATTGTAGTATTCGGTAAACACTCATCTCCTGCATGACTTCCATGCTACAGAATGGTAGTTCAGAAGAGATTTAACTAATCACGTCTAACTGAACTCTTGCTTCATACACCCTTCCCACCATCGTCAAAGTGTAGTGGAGAATATTAACCTGGGTTTAAAAAAAGAGAGAGATCATCCACCCCCCCTCAAAAAAAAAAAAAAACCTGTGTCGTGAATGGTGGATATAATACAGAGAACTTTTGATCAATAATGGCCATGTTTTTTTAATACTGTTATATTTCCAAAATTTGGCAGGCAACAGAATCTCCACTCAGACCGGGATTGGAACAGCAATAGCCATTGCAGGTGTTGCCATCTACTCTCTAATTAAGGCCAACATGGAAGAACAAAAGCGGGTAAGAATTCTTTGTTACACATGGCACATTGTTCATACAAGTTAGGCTGGCGCATGCCTCCGTATCTACCGTACATAGCCATGAGCCATTACTCATTATTTCTGTAGTGAAGACAGGCATTGGTTTATGCAGAAGACGCATTGATGAATGCCTTTCAACCATGTAGCATCACTAGGGATGTAGTGAACTAGGGCGACTGTTATTGCATGCTTCTGACCTGGGATTCTGATAAACTGGCTTCCTCTTTAAGTTACATGAATAAGCACCATTTCCCATTGCCTGCATGAAGGCCCAAACTAAGTTACTGCTCCTCATTCTTTTTGGACTGGCACCGTACTCATGAACTCTCTCTTTAACCATTTTCAGAAGGCTGATATAACTCATGCATCCTAAAGAAACACTGTTGGGCTAACTGAAAATGCAGAGCCCAGCCTACGAAGAGCGGAATAATGTAGATCTTCGCGTTGAATCGTCCGAGCCGAATTAGTGAATAAGTTTACCTTTTTCTGTAATGGTAATTCGGCACGTGTAACGGAAAAGAATATGAGTTAAGCTGAGAAAGTGGCATGGCCGAAGCCTTCTCAACTCAATTCCTCGACTGCCCAATGAATCTTCATGCTACATTCTCAAATCCGTAAAATTCAAACTGGAGTAATATCTTGAAGGTGCACCAACTCTCTCCATATATTTTGATTTTTCGAAACTTAATTCCCCTAATATAAAAGAATTCTTACATGTGATTCATAACAAAGTCCAATTAAGTTTTTTTCTTTTTTCTTTTACACACCTATTTCTACTTTTATTATAATTAATCTGTTTATAAATTTCAAGAGACTCTATATAACATACAATTCTTCAATCGGTTTTTACCACATAGAAAAGAGCATATAGAATAGACTTATTAAAGAGCTTAACCTGTATTTATTAGCTCTTCGTTTTGGTTACCAAATTTAAAAATGCTTAGAAACAAACCATTAAATATAGATTAAAAAAAAATCACAATCAAGAAAAATAAACCAAAAATTAGCATTCATCGTATAATCATCCGAATACTTGGTTGTTATTCAATGTCATCTATATTTTTTTTTTAAAAGAAACTCTAAATAAATATTTTACAGAGCTTTTATAAGATAAATATAAATGAATTTTGTGTTTTACCATTAATGGCCATAAATACTAATAGCATGTTTGGAATAAAATGAAATGTAGAATTGAATTGAATTTATAATTATTATAATTTTTATATTTGGAATAGAATATTAAACCATATAATCACTTGTGAAAATAAATTGAATTAGCTATATTGAATATTTTGCCCTTAATTTATAATTCATTTTTGTTGCATAAATCATTTTTTAGTTAAAAAGATCCTTGTATTTATTTAAAATTATATAAAATATAGAAATTTTAAAGAAGATATAAATAAACCTATGTCTGTTAAATATTTGTTGAAAACAAATTCAAGAAAATATATATTTGTTAAAAAAAAAAAAAACTTGCTGTTCTTGTTGCAGAGGGATCAAGCAATGTCAGACAAGGCTACAGTAAAATTTACAACAGTTCTCGAGTGTTCAAGCCAGAACCACATGATAAAGGGCTAAA
>Ga0325411_1009335_pt1 | contig 10500 bp, 10 predicted proteins | sample PopdelMetagenome_13_FD_206181 | JGI IMG/M metagenome (GOLD analysis project Ga0325411, IMG submission 206181) | Populus deltoides microbial communities from Bellville, Georgia, United States - Xylem-PdIQD-R4 | ecosystem: Host-associated > Plants > Phyllosphere > Stem > Wood/Secondary xylem...
ACATCCAGAACGAGTGTAAATTTTTGGTACACGAGAATAAAACATGCAAGGAAGCAGGAATAGATTACAAATAACTTCACCCATCATAGATAGCAATCAAAGATGCTGTTACAGTTCAAAAAGATCTGTTCCTATAATACATGAAGCGAATTGCTTCATTATTCCTGCAAGTCAAGTGTACAGCACAGTCAGGCGTAATCAGAGTTCTCTAAGGGGGCAAGCCGCGACAAGCCAAAAACATGCCAACTCTGATAGAAATGTCCTTCAAGCACATCCCCTTTGGCCCTTATGGTCTGTAGGGATGAGGAAAGCAAATTAATTTATCTTTTATTAAAAGATGTAGACAAGTCTAAAAGATAAATAACATGAGCAACGTGACAAAGGGATGTACCTTCAATTAGACTGAGCGTGCACATCCACAACTCCGACAATTCTTCTTCCTAATTTGATTCTTCATCACCATCAGTGACAAAACAGAGCTCAAAACAGAGCTCCTGTCCAGTAATACTAGTTGATCTGCCAAGCCCTTGAGCTTCTTCATCCTTCACCACATGGAAGAAGCCTCAAGCAAAACCGAGACTGGTGGAATGGATCACTGGGATGTTCATGAGAAGTATTGCCCGCTCCAATCCAGCTCAGTTCTCTATGCCTGCACTCCTGCCAATTCAGATATGATGAGCAGCTGTATCAGCTCATCAATATTTCAAACTAAAGTTCTGGCTGGCAGGGTGCAGGCATGGCCCAAGCCCCTCAACGGGGCCGGGCTAAACCAAAACTTGCATCAGGTTGCTGTTGATGAGACTGTACAAGCACATAAATGGCAAAAGGAAATCAATACCATAACCAAAATCAAACAATTGAAAACAGAAGCTGCACTAATCGCATTCAATGCAAGTCACCAAACCAATTTTACTTTTTGAGACATATTTATCATTAATGATACAAACTTCCCCCACTTTCTTTCTTTGGGAGGGAAGAGAGGATATTTCAGGCACCCTGCATAAGTTGCAGAAGGCATCTTTTTGGTCAAGCAGGATGATCAGAAATATCACAAGTAATGGAAAATAGGGAAATTATTAGGTGAACCTGGTCCATCACTGACCAACCAATTGTGAGGGACATATATCTAGCCATATCAAGAAACAAAATAGTTTCTCTCCTCTTGATAAAAAAATCTTTTTTTTTTAAATAGCCATGGTTATTGTTTGTTTATTTTAAAGTTGATGACCTGGCTAAATAGAATGATAAGTCCTTTCAATTGGTTGGCCCACAGTTTCAAGTAGTGACCTAGTGTCACGCTGTAATTTCTCTTGAAAATACTATCAATGAGTAGAAAGTTGAATGTAGGGAGCCTAAGATCATCAAACTTGAGAAATATCTTACAAGTTCGATGATAAATATTCCTCTTACTATCGTACTGAAAAACACCTTTCACAGAAAAAAGAAAAGATTACTTCAATTAATGGCAGGAAAATAAAGCCACCCTAACTGGCACACCTGTGAAAAAGGCTGGACATGTTCATGGGGATGGATAAAAGGCATTCCTGGGTGTTGACATGGATACTGAGAGGAATGCAGATAAATGGCAGATGCAGAACGTGCACCAACATGATTCGGATTAAATGGTGGTATATGAGTATCAGGATGACCATATCCAATCCCTGCAGGGGTTGATGGTGCAACCCAGGGTCCTGGTACATGTTGAGGGTGAGGCCGAGGTTGGTGTTCTGTAGATATCTGAGGCCTGTGGGTGGATCCAAGTTGTGGAAATTCAGTGTTGTAATTCAGTGCAGGAGTGTACATAGGCTGAATGGCATAAGGTCCTCCCCCATTGAATCCAAAACCAGGATCAAATCTTTGCATATACCTGCAAGAACATTTCATCATAATTTTGCTTACTCAACAAAGACAGATCAAGTTCATAGCTGTAGTAAGCTAATCAACATCGCAAGAACAATAAATTCGTTTTCAGACTAGACACAGTAATTCCCAACCTCCAACTGTGGGCACTCAGGTTACTGACTTGAGCTATAAGGGATATAAACACACTTAATGCTAAAAATGTATATGCTATTAGGTATCCCTTGCTCTCATTTACAGTACCACAGTTGGATTAGCTAGCTATCCTCATTTTAATTGGCCACAAGCCACTAATTCTATCAAAACATTGCAAAGGGTGAAACTCCCATCAAACAGCAAACAGAAAACAATCCACAGACACTGAGCACTTAAACATGGAAAAGAAAAGGAAAATTCAACCTACCACAGTATAAAGCCAAAATTAGTGAAGAGATGGCACATCTAAATAAGTGCAATACCGATTAACTTTTTTGGAGAAACTAATCCACTGTCAAATTTCTGGCACAATTAGCAGCATTGTTTTACCCTCTTTGGACATGTACCTATTTCTCATCAATTTTCTATGTTCAAATGGTCTTTATTATTAATTTTTACCCTTTTTTTTCTTCACATTCCTTCCTTTTCTCATTTAGGTTTACGTATGAAGTTTAACAACCAGACTTGCACAAAGAAAGTGGTGGACACCAACCCAGGGCCTCAAGCAAACAAAGTAACAGGTGAGGTGACAGATTCCTCGCCAAAGAAGAAGATTAAAAAATGCCACACTAAGAGGAACAGAACAAGATTTGGGAACTTATCCCGACTAAATAAAGCTAACTAAGAGAGATGGCAGAAGAAAAGCAAGGACAGAATACCTGTCATAGCTTCGATCAAAGTCGGGGTCCTTACGCTCAACCTCACGGTCCCGAAAAATGGCCACTCTGTTGTTTGGTCTATACCTACCAATTGGCTCCTTCTCCATCCTAGTCCTAGCTGATCTACCACTGCTTGTGGATGATTCAATTAAACCCCGCCCAGAATTTAAATCAGAAATCGCTGGAGCAGATTTCTCTTCTGACTTTGATATGCCAAATGAACCATGCTGGGAACCATCCTGCAATCTTGGTTCACCTTCTGGTTTCCCAGTAGAACCACTGCTGGAACTGCTAGAGTTAAATATCCGTGCCCGTGCCCTGTTGTACTCCTCTTTTCTTTCCTCCACACTTTTGGAACTATTTGACTTCGTGGAATTTGAATTTGAATTGTTGGCAATTTGAGAGCGTTTCTGTGGTCTCTGCTTAATTGCAACCTTAACAACATCACCATCTTCCGATGGCAAACTCAAGGGGATGTCAGCCAGGCGAATCAAGGGAAGGCTACAGTCAGAAGTTTTGCGGACAATAATTCTGGAACCAGAGCCATCAGGTAAACTATTGTCTAACAAAACCATTGATTGCAGTGAGTAATGCTGTGCCACACGATGTGCTGCTAGCCTTAAATATGAAGTAGGCAACTGCTGAAATTCTAATTGTTGTTGGTTTGGATCACGGATAAACTTTTCTACATCTTGTTCCATCCGCAAAACTGAATAGAAGATATACATGAATTTACTCATATGAAAAAGCAGGATATATAAAATACTTAAATCACATAAAGAAAACAAAAACAATGTGAATGGTGATAACTAGCAGGTCATCCCTACAGTTCTCATAATAATGATTTTTGCAAAAAGAGAAACTGGGAACTCATAAGATCATTATCAACTGCATCTAAAAAAATCTAAATTCCTGATAAAACCCAATTCAAAAAATAACTGCAGGCCCCAAATTTGGGCTGAAACCAACTTAACATTCCACTGAAAACCCCAGCCCATCTCCTCTGCACCCCTCCCTCCCAAAATAAAAACGGGACGGCAGCAACAACAACAGACCAAAAATAAATAAATAATAAATAAATAAATACACAAACACACAGACCAAAAAAAAGCAGTCCATAGGTCAGCCACGCCCCTTCTTACCAAGTCAAAACCAAGACTTCTTTTATTGAATCCAGTTTACTTGCTTTCCATTGCAAATACTCATAAATCTTTCCTACACGTCAGTTTGATTATTATGAAAAGCATCCACCCAAATCTCCTCTCTCAAGCAATCTGACTAAAACTACCTGAAAATTTCTAAGCACAAACGTCTCCAAGCTTTGTAGTAGAATATCTTCCCATTCTTATATCCCCGCCATCATCATACCTCTAGAAGCATTGCCCTCTTCAAAGGTACGACATTCAATTTCCATCTCATCCATAATCATCCACAAGTGAAATTCACACATTAACCACGTTACAACCAGTAAAAAACACCATCACTCACGAAATACCCAGCAAAATCAACACCACCCCATCCATTAAAAACCAACTGCAGCTAAATCACCACCTAATTTAACTAAATCACTCGCTACTCTACCCATTAACATGCATAAACAAAAAGAAAAATCTCACACAGCTCTCATACAAAACTAACGTATGAAACAGTTAACACATGTTAATCAAAATTAGAAAAAAAAAACTCACTTGAGAGCCGTTCGCGAGGGTTTTGCAAGGCCTCACGAAGAAACTGATCAACCTGATTGATGACATCATCGGTTACTTTCTCACCCGAACCGAGAGAACCCGAACCCGAACGAGCGAGCTGGTCTTGAGGCTGTTGCTTTTGCTGTTTAGAGTCTTTATTAAGCAACAAACGACTCATCGTCTCGTCCAAATCAGCCACCTCCCATGACTCGGGGGCTCCGAGATCATCCACCACCACAGAGCCCTCCATGACAACAACAAATAGACCCAAAAAGTGAGAGAGAGAGAGAGAGAGAGAGAGAGAGAGAGAGATAAGTAACAATTGTTAGAGTTTGGGTGACTGGATTGTCAGAATCATCAAATTAGGGTTCGATTGGGAATCTATTAGGTTTTGTTTGGGAATCAGTTGATTTCATGTGTGTTAGTGTTAGTGTTAGGGTTTGTGTTTTGGGGAATATTTTTGGACAGAATTTTTGATCGAGAAAGAGAGATAGATGATAGGGTTTGACGATTGCGTGTGATTTTAGTGCATATTGTGGGTCACACGTGGCGTTTAGATATCGGTGAAGAGAATTTTACGTTGCGTGCGTTTACATGTTTTTATTTATATTTGTTCCCAGTTATGCTTCATCTGAGCGGTTCTGTTTGGCTTCGAGTTTGAAAATAACAATGCTTGATATTGTACTTGTGGCAGTGATTTAAAAAAACATTTAATTTTTTTTTATAAATTATAGTTTTTTTATTAGTTAAGGTTTTTTTTAAAAAAAATTTAATGGAATTTATATAAAAGTATTGTATATTTTAATTAACCATATATATTTAAAATTGTATTTAAAGTAAAACACAATTTTAGTTTCATTGTATCCATTGCATTGGGGAAAAATTGAACTAAATTTTCAGCTAATAATGTAGTTATTATATTCAATTCAAGGACCGGGAGAATATGGGTCACCACAAAAATAAATAATTTTATTGAAAAATGTTATTTAACTATTTTCAACTATTTTCCATTAAAACCACACCTACAAAAATAACATATTTTCTTAAAAAAATCTCATAAGAAATTAAATTAGTAGATTTCTAGTGCACCATTAGAAAGATGTTGATCCTGAGGGACTAAAATAGTAGATTTCAATAAACATAAGGATCAAACCACACCACCAAATTTTCAATATATAATCTCAAAATCGACGGTCCAAAACCACCCAATTCCCTGCCTCCAAAGCTGTTGATCTTTACCTGCTTTCAATTTATCTACCCTTACTCCTCGACTTTATTACGAATACACCATCACCACTAAAAAGCTCGAAGCTTTGCCTCTCCTGCATCCATTTCACATTCAAAGCGAACCTACAAGAGAGAAATAATGAAGGGTTTTGGCAGATTAATATCGCGAGCTCTATCAAACCAAAAAAGTTTCGGACTTTGCAGAGAAATCAACACTACATGTCGTTTGACTCCTCGCCGCTTTATACATGTTTCATCAGCAACGACAGCGTTTTGGCACAGCAGCGGTGGTGCTTTCCCTGATTCGAAAAAGTTGGCTTCTTCTTTGCATCCTGAGAAATTGACCGTTTTGACAGGTTGTTCTATTATGATTGGAATTATTGTTATTTTATGTTATTTTTACCTTGTGGTTTGAGTTTTTATGTTTTATGTTAATATTTGTTTTAAGATATGTAAAGGGTCTTTTTTTTAATAATGTTGTTGTAATGTGGTAATAAAACGGTTTGTTAGAGATTTTGACGAGTTAAGGAAGGAATTGAATTAATATCTGTATTTTATTGGTTAGTTAGCTTAGTTACTTGCAGTTATTGGGAAATAACAACACTTAGATTATTGATTTTACATAAGAATTATGGGGTATGCTGTAAAGATATGAACTTTAGAGGTTATAGTGTTTTTCTAATTCTGTGTTGATTAAAGATTGGTGAAGTTCAGTAAGCTGAGGTGTGATGGTTTTGCACAGGGCAGAGGAGGACCATGTTTATACAAACTCAATCCACACCAAATCCATCATCCCTTATGTTTTATCCTGGGAAGCCGGTGATGGATGTAGGAAGTGCGGATTTCCCAAATGCACGTTCAGCTATGAATTCTCCATTGGCTAAAGCTATTTATGGAATCGATGGTAAGATTGAACTGGTTTTGTTCTTGGGTAAACGTAATGCTATGATTGTTTATATTTTTTTAACCTGTACCCTGTATTGTTTTTTCACAGGTATCAATCGAGTTTTCTTTGGACCTGATTTTATCACCATAACAAAGTCAGATGATGCTACTTGGGAATTCCTAAAGCCTGAAATATTTGCAGCTATCATGGACTTCTATTCTTCTGGAGAACCATTGTTTCTAGACTCGCAAACTGCTGCAGCGAAGGACACGGCTATTAGTGAGGTATATCTTTAGTTTACTGATTTTTCAGCTGTCCACAAAAAATGAAGCTTGCTTCTTAGGATTATGCTTGCATTTCATATTGGGTGGTCCTTGGCATGTACTTATGCATTTAAAGTTCTCCTTGGGCATTAACTTATAGTAAAGGTGTACTCATGTTCACTTTTCTATTTCCCCCCTCTCTCAATTCGCTTTTTAATGAATTTAGCTCAGGAGTAGTGCTGGTTTGTATCTGTTGAGAAAATCCAGATGTTTGATATAAGAGGTTCTATCAACATCGATGTATTATGTTATGCAGTTTTTTGCCACCCATATCCCAAATATCAGAGTTATGAGTAATTGAACGGTGCTTTTCATCCCTTCTGTACTCTTCTGCTGTGAAGTTCAACAGATATTTGCTGATGTTGATTACTGTAAAGTAGCTGAATATAGTTTAGGTTATCACTGGAGAGAGAACTGAGATTTTGGAGGATTTTTTTGGTTATTCTCTAATCATCTTAAACTAATTTCAATAGAGCATTAAGCACTCAATGTGAAAATATCAACTCCTGCTAATGCAGGATGACTCAGAAACTGTTGCAATGATTAAAGAGCTGTTGGAGACTCGTATTCGACCAGCAGTGCAGGACGATGGTGGAGATATTGAGTATCAGGGTTTTGATGAGTAGGTTTCTCTTCTCTTGGTTAAACATGTTCATAGAACATTGAATGAACAAGTTATTTTGTTACTTATCATTAATTGAAATCTGTATGTTTGCCCTCTACAGGGAAACTGGAATAGTCAAATTGAAAATGCAAGGAGCATGCAGTGGCTGTCCGAGCTCATCTGTCACTTTGAAATCTGGAATAGAGAATATGCTGATGCATTATGTACCAGAGGTAAAAAGTGAAAATCATCTTTGAGATTTCTAAACTATGCAAAATTACACCTTTTGTCTGACATTGTAGAGGGTTCTGCACTAAAGTTCAAAATTTGGTATATGGAAATCCACCACCAGCCAAATAATAATTCACTTTGGTCTGCATGTCTGTAATTTGTGTCTGTGAGTTTACTACACATTAACTTAAGCATGTAGGGACAGTAATTAAGAACGAAGCCCATTGAGAATTAGTGCAATGACAAATTGCATATTTTCAAAAGTTAATAGCACTTACCAGCAGGCTAATGCTCGTTTGGCAGGAGCATTAAAACCTGATTATAAAGCTTTAGGATAATAGAAAAAGACCATGGCATAAATCGATTCTTGACTAGTTCTTGAAGATATTTGGTGGTGCAGGTCACTAACTGTGTTCTCCTGTGTTAAGTACAGAATTTTGTTGATGCTTCTATTTCTGATGTGTTCTGGATATATTATTGTGCTCTAAAGTGCATGCTGACAAGTAATTAACGTGTATACACGTCTGTGCATGTCCTCTCTATACAGATTGGCAGCTAAGGGATTCCTCTTCTTCCAGTCTCTCTCTATACAGGAACATATGTATACACATCTGTGCATGTCCTCCTTAATCTCTGTGCTTCCAAACTGCTAGCTTCCTTGCTTGTTAAGCTCTTGAGTTCCATATTCACCCCACTGTTGCCACCTCCATTGCTTTATTACAGGCTCCTCTCTGCATTCCTGTTATATTTACTCAAGAAAATCTTATGCATGCAGGTGAAAGGTGTGGAACAAGAATTAGATGCTGAAGATGATGAAGCAGCATTGACCAGTCAGATGGAGTAGTCGAAGCCCCCATATTTTTCCTCTCATAACATGGTTGTACACATGGCGAGCCAAGAGAACTTCTAGTATGCTTCTGTACAGGAGCAAATTAAGTTCATGGGTTCAAATTAACTCGATATCGGTAGAGTTTATGTTTTGTTTTCATGTAAACTAAATATAATTATAGCGCAAGAGTAAAGAACGTGAGAGCTGTATGAGCCTTGTACATCTTGCGTAACTGTTCACTACCCACTCTTGTTTCTGTCATTCAATTTGTGCTTCTGCAACAATGCAAAGATTTTTGTACTCTACTCCTATTCTTTCAATTTTCCACTACCATTGATATCAATAAATTTATTGCATAAAGCAGTTGAGGGATGGTTTGAATTGCTTGCTGGTCATGTTAGCTAAGCTAATTGTTTCTGGCTTGTTCTTGAGTCTGTCTATAAGGGCCTGGTGGAAAAACTCCATCTGCTCCTGTTCATTGTTTGATTGCAATAATAACTCAACTTCAAGACGATAAGCTACTCAATCGGTGAAGCGACTTGCTCATCTAAAGACAAATTATATGCCATCAGCCAACTAAGGAAGTGATGCTTCACCACCAACTACCGGGATATTTTGACCTCTAAAATAAAATCTGAGGCAGGAACGGACTCTTCCCCTCAAGGCAACAAATTATTGATGTATTAACTCTTGGATAATATGATAACATGAGAATCAAGAAACCGTAAACAAGTAACGACGAGCAAACCATGTTTGCCATCAGCATGATAGGCTGTGGTTGCCTTCTTCCTTTTCCTGGACAATGGATAAAAGAAAACAAAGAACTATCCAGGACAAAAACAAAAAAGCTAAGATGCTTTATCGTGCTTGAGCATCTGGCTTATGAATATAAAAATGGGTTGACTCAAACTAAAATTATTCTAATACACACAACACTGAACTGTCAACTTCATTAAAGCCCCTAACCCTTATAGGTTACAAGGGGACCAGGAAGTAACCTATCATGAATCATGCTTCATTGGTGTCCTTTTTTTAGCACAATCATCGTCAATTTATATAAAAGGTTATTTTTGTTCATTATTACAAGACATGAAAAATATATGTAAAATAGATGAAAATATATTTGTTTAATTAAAAAGATAAAAACAAATATAAAATAATAGATTTATCTCGTAGATTTATAATAAAGGTCCGTCTTCATTGTTTTATACTTTTCTATTTCAAGAATGTTATCTATATATTTTTTGAGTATGTAGTTTTTTTATTGTAATAATGATTGATTCAATAAATAAATGTTCAATGACACTAAAGAGTGAAAATAGTCACTGCTATATATTGGATCTTCCCCTCCTAAAGGAAGATTTTTTCCCCTATCAAATAACATGGAAAAAAAAATTCTCGTAAATTTATGAATATATTTCAAGGTCAAATGCCTAGTAAGGGTCAGGTTGGCTGATCTATGGTCATATCACCACACCAGCACTCCATCGTCAATCACAAGCAAACTAGCCCTTAACACACGACAACCTTAATCCAGCACGAGAATTCTTGTTGTTAGCACAAGAACCCCTGCTTTACTGCGTTTGTCACCCCATAAATACCACGAGGACTAATCCCTTTTCTCTGCCATAAGTCAAAAACATCATTGTCAACTTCCACTTTCTTTGATCTCCAACACTGATCTGACATCAATTATCCATCCCACCACTTCTGGTAGTATTTCTTTTGTTTCTTGCAAGAAAAGTGCTTCGTTCTTGAAATATTAGTAATGGTGTTTAAGGATTGTTTAGTTGGGTTCAAAGAGCTTAGGCCTTTAGTACACTTGTTGTTGCCACTATTTTTTCATTGGATTGCTGAGGAAATGACTGTTTCTGTTCTTGTTGATGTTCTTACTTCTGCTTTATGTCCTGGTCAAACTACTTGCTCTGAGGTTATTTATATCAGTGGTCTCCAACAAACGGTAAACATAGGAAATTCTTGCTTTGCTTATTTTTTTTT
>Ga0325411_1009337_pt1 | contig 10500 bp, 4 predicted proteins | sample PopdelMetagenome_13_FD_206181 | JGI IMG/M metagenome (GOLD analysis project Ga0325411, IMG submission 206181) | Populus deltoides microbial communities from Bellville, Georgia, United States - Xylem-PdIQD-R4 | ecosystem: Host-associated > Plants > Phyllosphere > Stem > Wood/Secondary xylem...
TAGAGGAAACATCTTACAAGCTTTCAAATTATTTCAATGATATTACTCTTTATTATCACCAAATTATTTCAATATTTGTTCGATAAGTTTATAACTTCATTTATTTCATTTTATTGCTATTTTTTTTTAAATCTAAACTTGTAATAGCTTAAGAGTTTTATTCATATTTGGTTTCTATACTTTTAATTGTTTTTTACTGAAACCTTTTACTATTTTTTGTATTGATTGCATCCTTATAATTAATATTTATTTTGTTTTGTTTTGTTTTCATCCCTCCTTTATTTTGTGAGTTGGTGTGGCACATTACCCTCTTGAATACACAACAAGTGTCATATGTAGGACTCTCTAATAAAGGGAAATTCAATAAAAAAAAAATGAGACTTCAATCAAAACAATTCAAAAAATAGAGGAACCAAATTATTATTATTATTATTATTATTATTATTATTATTATAAAGTCTCATCCTAAATATGTAAAATGTGTCATATATGGATTCAAGACGTTTTAAATTTTTTTATTATAATAATCTAAAATTAATAAAATAATACATAAAAAAACCTAACTATCATTACTCAATTTTTACCCTCCACAAGTACAATAATTTGCATCAAAATATCTTGCAGACAAAATTTGTTTATTTGTTTTTGCAAAATAAAGACAATTGCTAAAAAGGGAATAAAATACAAAAAGTTCAAAAAATAAAAATAAATAAAAATACAACTAGGGATAAAATCAAATAAATAATTAAATTCAAAAAGACAAGGACCAAGCTAGAGCAATTACAAAAGTGTCAGGAATAATTTTAAGTGACAATTAGGGGCGTGATCGAAGAAAAAAACAATAAAGAAAGAGGTTAAAATTTGTTGAAATTTCAAGAATTAAATAACCAAGGACCAAAATAAAAGAGTTGATAAAATTTGAGAGTCCTATTAATTCAATCAATGGCTTAATTGAAAAGAAAAATTAAAACTACGAGTCAATTTGACCAGAAATACACATATTGGGGAACTAAAGACTATATTACAAAACATGGTAAAATAATAGGTTTTAATTAAGTCTGATCATAAGCAGAATTGAAAGAAATATAAGATAACGACCCTATATTTAGAAAACTATAGAATTTGTTTTTTGTGTGTGTGTGTGTGTGTATACTTTGAAATTTTAGCAAAGTTTTTCTTAATTTTAATGTAACCAAGTGATGACATAATTATTCATCAATAAAAATCCTAATTTTTCACAAGATCCAACTTATGGGATCATTCCAATATCCAACAAGATCAAAATAGATTACGTTCATTTCAATATCCAACTTCGATTTGGTTTTTGGGTTTCGGGCTTATGAAATCAAAACTGAACCAAACCGGATATTTTTTAAAATATTCTAATCGGTTTAATTAGTTTTTTTTCATCGTTCAGTTTTTTCTAATATTTTTGTTTCCGGTTTTCTCGGTTTAATTGGTTTTTTGGTTTTTTTGCTCACCCATAAAACTAACACCTCTAGTACCACTTAGGTACTAGTCAATATTTGAATTCTAGATTGTCAGATAAACTAATATCTCTAATACCACTTAGATATTGTTCAATATTTAAATTTCACTTTTCAATTGTTCTATAATTACATTGCACTCTATATATATATATATATATATATATATATATATATATATATATATATATATATATATAAACAAGCAATTAAAAAATTTATATTATTTAACAACAAGAGCCTTAAACAACTTAAATACATAAGTGTAAAGTACTTATTTGGTTCTTGAGCTCTAGATATAGTCATTTGTTGTTGTCCTAAACCTATAGCCTCACCCGTTACCACAAGAATCCAAACGTCATTACAACATGAACAACATTGGAAACTCATACTATTTTTTTTTTAAAGTAGTAATAGTTCATTATCGGTTAGAACAATCAATCGGTTCTTAAGCTTCAAAACATACCAAACTTAAAATTAATCATGGTGAAAGTAATCCTTACCTCCAAATCACAAAGAAATTGATGAGATATCCAAGCTTTCTTCAACTCTTCTTCTCTTTCTCTCCCTAACTTCTAGCACCTTTATTTCTAAGCTTATAGCCTTTACCAAAACCTGAAATCCTTTGTTGTAGTCCTTATAAACTTTCCTAAACACTTTAATCTTCTTCTCTTAAGTCTTTTATTAAAAGCAATTTTAAGAAACCATGGATGTTTTGTTATCCTTTCTTCCATCAATAGGCTGCAGCTTTTAGCTTCCAAGAGAAGCCAAGAACATTATTTACAAACCCATGTTTATTGTTATTTATAATATTCCTATTATGCTATAATTCAAGAAGTTTTTTGTTTACCCTATATCTTATTTCAACAAAACATTTACAACTTGTCTTGCCTCAAAGTTTTAATCCATAAAACTTCATTCTACATAATTTAACACACACACACACACACACACATACACACATATATATATATATTATTACATTATATTTTTCAATTAATTTTCCAACATTTTACTAACACGAAAATATTTTTAAATGGGTTTTTACATCCAAAGATAAAAATATAATTTTAGTAAAAATTAAAGACTTACCAGACCAAAAGCAAAAAGGTGTTGGAATTCTAAGACCATTGTGCATCTCAACCTACAATGTCATTTTCAATGAAATTTAAAACATTAATTTAACCTAAGAGAAAAACTGATGTTACGTCATTTTAAATGAAATTGTGAGTTTCATTTACAACAACATCATATTTTTAAATAAGAAGATAAAATAAATAAATAAATAAATAAAATAGCGTTGTTTGGGTGTCATTGTTCATTATCTTCTTCCCTTCCCCCCTCTTAGTTTATGAGAGATAACTCTTTGTAGATACAAGTCTTTATGATCTTTAATGCCCCATTATCCTTCATTAATAAGAATAAAAAAACATGCACTCCTTATAGCTCTAATCTCTTACTTCTTTTTCAACCCATTTCTTGCTTGTTTGCAACACTAAATACCATTGCTAAACCAGCCAAAAACCCTTGAAGATATAAAAAACATATGAGCACACCAATTTTCCAGCTTGTAGTTTAGGCAAAGATGAGCTTGAACTTGAACCAATGGTTACAATGGTCCCATGCATCAAGGGCCTTGATTTGTCTAGATCAAGAATGCTAAGACCATTGGTTTTTCCTATAAATAGGCCCTTAATATGCCTTCCCTGAGGAAAGGGTAATAAGAAAGAAAAAGAGTAAGCACAATGAAAAAGAGAAAAAAAAAGGGAAAGAGATTAAAAGAAAAAAAAGAAGAAAGATAACATAAAAAAAGAGTAGATTAGAGAAAAATAAGTAAAGAAAAGAGAGAAAGGGTGAAAGTTAGTGTGAAAGAGGATTCAAAAGCGAGGTTGGTCTTTACTTTTAATAACTAAGGCAGTATAACTTTATCTAACAACAACAACAACTCCTTTGGCTTTCTTTGTCGAGTTTGAGATGTCAAAGAATAATAGCAACTTTCTTAGGAAGACACAATAGTAGTGTTAAACCCCAACAACATCTTCAAGAGGCAATAATAGTTGGTTGGCAAAAATAGTAATTGCTCTTCACGATGGTAGTAGCCACGTTTATCCATCTATCTTTTAGATTGTTCTTAAGGTTTTGACATTCCACGAATCGTAACCACATGTCATGAACAGTGGCAACATGATTCAATATAAATAGTACTAACAACAACACTCACTTATCCAAATGAATTTTTTTTTATCTTTTTTTTTAATTAAATAGCCTTCATTTAATTATTTTCTACATGTTATATGTTAACAAAACTTTGCTTATGGGTATTAGGGTTTATGGGGGTGCAAATCATAAACTTATCTTGGAAATCTATGGTGAGAACATGCCAAATAAATCATAATTATTTTCTACAAGTTTTTTTGTTGTGGTTGTGAAATTCATAAGAAGAATACACATAGGAGGGTTATTTTTTTTAGTACAATACATGAGTATGAAGAGATTTGTTGTTATGTAGCATGGTTTGGTTTGTGGTGTCCTTTAAGTCTTAATTTTATTGCATAAGAAAATCAATCTGTTGGGGTTCTAACCTATGTTTAGTTTATTATAAATTTTAGAAGGCATGTTTGTCTTTTAGTTTATGAAATCTACAACAAACAAATAATCTAGGGTTTTTGTTCCCTTTATGCCTTATTAATTTTGTTTTTTTGGGAAATCAAAGTAAATTGAGAATGTATGAGAGGTTTTAGTTGAGGGTTTAGTTGTGTTTTTAATCTTGAGTTCGTTGGGTAAGAAAGAACTAGTTTGATCAGAATTTTAGGATTTCGTTGTTATTTCACGCATATTGAGAATTAAAAATAAATTGATGAATTTTCATCATGAATAGCAACCCTTTTTAGAAATATTTCTCGCAATTGTCCTAATTCATATCTCTCATTTTCTAAGGGATCAATATTGAATTTTTAAAAAATGGTCAATTTAGCAATTCTTGTATTTTAGGGATAGGCATTCAAATTTCACGAAGAGCCTGGTTGAAAAGACTTTTTTTTAAGTAAAAGGCTTAATTGATAAGTCCTCTGTTTTTAGGAACAAACATTAAAATCTTTGTGAATAGTTTAGTTGATGAGTCCTCTACTTAACTAACTAGTCTCTTTTTTAAAAGGCCTATGTTGATTTTTTCACAAATAACCTAACACCGAGTCTCCTATTTTCAGAGACCAATGTAAAATTTTCTGTAAAACTGTTAGAAATAAATTAAAATAAGCTTAGAAATAAATTCAAATAATTAATAGCATGTGTATAATAAATTTAGGAGAAAATGAATAGAGGAATGAATGGTCAAGTATTCCTTTATGTTTGAGTGGTGATTTAAAATAGTATGGGGTTCTTGTGTATATTTTTTAAGATTGAGAGGATAAGATGGGGGGTAGGGTTTTCTCATCAAATAGTGGATTCCTCCCATCAAAATAATAGCCTTCCTCCTTTTCCAAGATTCCTTTAGCATTTATATACTAAAATTTTTCATCTTGTTTTCAATTGGTTTGTCCCCAAGTAACTTGATTTCACTTTGGGCCTCCACTTTCTCCTTTACACTTTTGATCCATCTATCCATTTTACTTCTTTTTATTTTTTTATTTTGATTTTTTTGAAAAAAATAATTTCAATGTCAATTCAATAAAAAAAAATATAGGATTTTGGGATGGATGTGTTAATAGTTGAATGCGTCAAAAGCATATTTTTGAATGTTTCTTGAAATGTTGAAAATCATGAAAATATTTGTTGAAAATCAATATATATATATATATATTGATTTTGTTTTGCTTTTTTTGGATTTTTGAAAAATATTTTTAAAAAAGGGGTCAAATTAGGTTATGATAGTTTGCAATGCTTACATGATAGAGTCTTATGAAAGACTTTGTGTAGCAAGCTTATGCATAATAAGATGAGGATACTTTAAAATAAGTCAAAAGGCTTTTTAAAAATATAAAATTTTTCAAAAATTGGTAAACCTTTCAAAAAACAGGTCTAATTGCTTTAGCTATCAAACCAAAAAAGTTTTAGAAAAAATAAAAGTTTTTAAAAACATATTTAAAAATCTAGCCATTTAGAGAGGCGACCTACATCAAGGTTAAAACATGAGCTTTCTAATGACAGGGTTAAACCCATCTTCTTGATTGTAGGGTTAAATATTGATATTTCTTGATGACAAGGTTTAAAATAGAAGATTTCTGATGACAAAGTTAAATTCCAGATGACATGGTTGGATTTTTTATTACAGGGTTAAAACTAGAGCTTCCTGATGATAGAGTCAAACTTTTCTTTTCTAATGATAGGGTTGACTTTCAGATTATAGGGTTGAATTTTCCTTTTCTAATGGTAAGGTTAGATTTTCAAATTATAAGGTTGAATTTTCCTTTTCTAATGGTAGGTTTGAATTTCCTTATTACATGGTTAAGACTAAGAATTCTTGATGATAAGGTTCTTCTTCTTCCTAATCACAAGGTTAAAACTTTTCTTGGTATCATGGCTCAAATATAAATTCTTTGTTAACTTAGATTCATTAGAGCCTTATTAGACTTCACTGAGAATCTTTCTTCTAAAATTTATATAAAAATATTATTCAATTTTTTGGGTTTAAAGACATGCATGAATCCTTACTTGGTTTGAAATATAGATCCCCTTCTTCACAATCTACCTCTTACTTGATTGGTGAGGTTTTCTATTTCTAAAATGAGTCTTCTTTGTTTCTTGACTCTTTTGCCCACTCGAGTTTTGCTCGTGTGATTAGTGAGTTTGACTAATTTATCATACAACTTGGACCTTGTACAACAAATATTATATTCAGTTGACCATTCCGTCTCTTTTCTGTGATGTTGCCCTCTGGTCAGACGCTGCCCCCAAGTGTGGTATTCTTGTACTATTGCTCACTCATTGACTATCTTGATAAAGAAGAGGTGCTCTATTGCTCTTATTTTCAAAAGGAGTTCAACAAGTCCTCTACTGTCAAAGACCATTTCAAATTACCCCAACTAATATGGTTATGTCTATCCTTTCAACATTCATTAAAAGGCACTCTTGTGGTAAGATCTTTATCATGTATTATAACCTTTTTTCCTAGGGGAAACTGTCTTTCACCAATAAAGATGCCTCATAGTTGGCTATACTCCTCATGTGTGGTGTTACTCTCAACTGCTGATAGAGTTTACCAAATCATCTACCATCATGGAATATTTTGAGCAATATTGCTCCCTACCAATCTGGTTGTGCTTATTTTTTTTGGCTAAAAAGCGTTCATCATTTTTAGATGCCATTTATGGCTTTGATAGAGTTTGCCAAATCATCATTTAACTATTTTTTCATAATGGATTTCTCTAAGCTAATTTGCCCTCAACTAGATGTACTTTTTTTTTTCTAAAGATCGTGAAAGGAATGCATGCATCATCATTTTTATAAACTTTGTAAAATTAGTTAATGAAAAATTTTCAAGATATCTAAGAGCAATAAGGATGTGTTATGAGGGGTGTACTTCTAAAGCATTCTCTTTATTGGATGACCCTTTACTAGATAGCTTATTCTAATAGTTCTATTCAATTAAACTAGTGAGCCTAACTATCTAACTTCTTATCAATTACACATCTTTAAAGTATTTTTGCTTAAGAATAACCCTTTCTTCATTTTCCATGACTTTGTAAATATCAAGCTTATAAAACATTATTTATGTTTGCTTCTCCTTTTATTCCCCTAGAAAAACTTAATAAATAACCTTCGTAAACATGAATATTGATGAAGATAAATGGATTATCCATTTATGATAATATATGGAGGCATTCTAAGGAAAAGTCTGAGTTATTATGTGTGAGTAGGTTAGCTAACCTAAAGTGATCTTAAAGGTTTCCTTGTTGCTTAGATAAATAAACCTTAAAAGGTTAACCTGAGGCTTACAAGATGCAAAGATCATAGACTAGGAAAATTCTATCAACTACTAATCATGACCTTATAGACTTACAACGAGAGTATAAGGTTTCATGAGTACTAGTTCATGTTGAAACCTATCAGGGCGCCATTAACTCCTCATATTAACTTAAAACAACGTATGTGTAAAGGAAAATGTTATATAGCGAGTGCATGAGCATAAATTCATATCTAATTCACATATGCATGATAATAAAATAAATAAAAGAATAAAAATAACATTAAGATCAAGCCTATAACAATAATCATAATAAATCAAACAAAACATGTAATGTAGACATACATGTAAAAACAAATAGCATAATAAAGAAGTTTAAAAAAAAAATACAAAGTGTAGCCCTTACCCTGGTGTAGTTGTTATTCTATTAAAAGGGACATCTTGATGAGTTGATTAGGATTGGTAGGGTAACAATATAAAAGAAAAGGTTTTTACCTAGTTTTATAGTAACTACAAGTCATAACTGACTGGTTTGCTAAAACAAATATGAAAGCCACCATAAAATGTCCTATCTAAGGTAACCTACTTCGTGTTTGTTTATAATGACAAAATATATGTATGATGTATTAATGTTAAGAGTATGTCTAAACTGATAAGTGTTTTTGTTTTTAATATGGACCTAAAACAGTGATTTGGGACCTGGCCTAGCAACAAAGCCTAATTATCATTTTTGAAGTACGAGCATTAGACCCAAGATAAGGGTGAATAATAAAGTAGGCTTTATCCTCTTCATTTAATAATATTCAGGAAGAACTCTAAGGATGTCACTCACACTCAATGGGCTTTTACCAGTTCATATTGACCTAACCGATTTCCACTCACAATGATAAGGAGAAATATATTGAAAGACCTAAAATTCACACATTAAAAAAAACAAGCAAGTAATATTTACAAACAAATATTAGAAAGAAAATATTTACATGATTTGTTTTTTTTTTTTTAAACAGCAAAGTCTTAACATCCAAAAGATAAAGACCCTATCAAGGATCTTATCACTCATGGGTTGGTTTTTAGATTAAAAAAAATGAGTGGGAACAAAAACCTTTAAATTGGTTTTTTGTATAAAACAACAAAGTCTCAAAATCTAGAAAACATGATCCTTTTAAGGATTTTATTGCCTATGGGTTGATTCTAATTTGGTACAAACAACTATCAATATATAAACACATAAGAGAAATAAAAAAAAATGCATATAATCACATCATTTTAAGAAAATAAAAGTAAAAATTATTGTACAATAAGATACACACACATATAAAATTTTCACACTAAGATCAAATAATTACACCTTGGATAATTTTAGTTCAACTTGACCTCCTAACTCTATCTTAGGGTATTGATTTCAACTTTATCTCATTTTAAAATAATAATTCTCTGAAGCCTTCATACTTCAAGGTTGCCATGTAATAATGTGGACCCAATAATTCAAATATTATATAATACATATAAAAATCAACTACATATTACTAATTTTTCAAAACAAACAAATAATTGTAATGGAGTTTGAAAATGAACTTCCAAAGGGTGGCATATGGCTGCAAGAGTGAGTTGTGGAGCGAAAGTATATACGCGCCAAAACTGAACGTACAAAATAAGTAGAAAAGATCAGGATTTTAGGATGTGATGGTGACTATTATTTATGGGTTGTTGGGCTATGATTGAGGTTGATTTTTGGGATTTTTTTTGTTGTTTTTGGATGTGATTTTAGAAGAATTAGAGTGAAGAAACCACTGGGTTTATCGAGGCTGCTGTTGTAATTAGGGTTATGCTTGGCCAAAGAGGTGGTTGGTTTGTGACTACGAGGCTGAAGGGTTATTGGGAATAGATGGTATGGTGGAGATGTGCTTTCTGGGCTAGGCAATGGTGGTTTGATTAAAGAAGATAAAAAAAAAAGTAGCAGAAGAAGAAGAGACTGCAATAATGGGTTATTTGGTTATGAGTTTCATCGTTGTCGTTGTTGAGTTGTTTGGGATGAGGGAGAGACGACATTGTGGTATAGTAATGAAGGTAGTTGTATGGTGGTTGGTCTTGTGGAGAAGATGGTAGAATCCGACTAAGGTAAAGAAGAGCAGTGACTAAAGTTAGGGTTTTTTTTTTTTGTATTACTCTCTCTCTCTGTGTGGAAAAGTGATTTTTTGCAAAGAGGATTTATTTGTTTTTATATTGTATTTCTATTGTCTTTACTACTAAAATAATTTATTACTCGGCAAATATTACAGATTTATTTTTATTATTATTATTACTATATATCACCACTTGTTTCTCCCATGATCATTATTATAATGATCATCGCCATCACCACTCTTAATCATTGTCATCACCATCTTAATTAGAACACCATGAAGTCATTTTTTAATTATTAATTAATTCTATTTATTTTTTAAAAAATAACTATTAATTTGAATAACACCCCGATCCTTTATTACAATCCAGCATAAAATTGAAATTTAAATGTGATTATGCCATCAATAAAATCATTTTCATAAATTTTTAAATTGTTATATGTCAAAATGATCAATTTAGTCTCTAAGGTCATCAAATCAATTGGAAAATAAACACCAAAATATTAGTAATTATGATTTGAAAAGTTGGCAATATATGCCATCAATTTTATTGAGAGGGACTGCTTGTTACTTGAAAGATCATGATTAATTAGTTTATGTATTTATTTTTTTAATTTTTTTTGCATTTTAAAAATATTTTTTTTAAAAAAATAATTATTTTATTTGTTTTAAATTAATATTTTTTTTAACGTTTTCATGTTATTTTGATGTATCAATATCAAAAATAAAATTTAAAAAATAAAATATATATATTATTTTAATGTATTTTAAAATAAAAAAATAATTATTAAAAAATAATAATTATCTAGTACGAAAGCTAAAAGAGAATATAAAGATGAACAAAAATCAATGGTAGAAGGATTCATGAGAAGAGATTTTATAATTATTTTGTAAAGAGTAACTACACTAATTAGTACCATAAAATTATTAGCTCATTAACCTACATGGCACCCACCCTGGCCCACAAATGGGTGACCAAGAACAAAGC
>Ga0325411_1009338_pt1 | contig 10499 bp, 5 predicted proteins | sample PopdelMetagenome_13_FD_206181 | JGI IMG/M metagenome (GOLD analysis project Ga0325411, IMG submission 206181) | Populus deltoides microbial communities from Bellville, Georgia, United States - Xylem-PdIQD-R4 | ecosystem: Host-associated > Plants > Phyllosphere > Stem > Wood/Secondary xylem...
AAGAAAATCCATCTAAGATTTCTCTAAGGAGCCTGGATATTTGGAATCATTGTGTTGCTGTTGCAGCTAAACCATAGAAACCCTTTCCCCTGACAGTTTAACAAATGGTTGTGTTTCTGTCGCAGCCTAACCATTACTCATCAATATGGTAATTTGTTTCCCCAAAAAAATACTATTATGCTATTTTAATAATACATACTACCAAAACTCCTGCCTCTCTCTCTTTTACTTCAAAATTTATTTTTTGAAAGTTACAATAGATTTTGTTAAGCGAATCTGATTTCATTAATGTTAAAACTAGCTTTTTAATAGCACTCATCTACCCATCTTATTTTTGGAAATATCTTTGATGGAATAAGTTGAAGGTAATGAAGGTGATGTATAAAATAAAATGAATTGAATTATATCTTTTTTAAATATGTGAATTAAACTTTTTTTCAATTAAATTGAAATTAAATACTATAATGGATTTCATTTATAGTAAAGACTCGGTTGCGAACAACATGTAAAAAATTATTAATCATCTTCATTGCACGATGCGAACAAGCTATATGATTAAAAAAACACCACTAACTACACACACTCAGTTTACCATGGATTGCTATTGTAACTTTAATTAGTTAATGAATTACATTGAGTAAGGGAGATTTTAGATGAACAGACCAAACCGATGATTTGATCAGAATCAAACCGGTTATCAATAGAACATATTTCATGGTTGGATTGATTAGAGTGAGGTCATGACTAAACTCTTGAAGAACCAGCTAAGTTTGAAGCTTCTGTTTGAGTTGTGTAGTAGGCAATAATCCCTCCTATGTTGTGCTGGGATTGCAAGTTAAGAAAACAATATATTAATATTGTCAATTCATTTTCTTACATCATGAAAACGTTTTAATTGAAAATCCAAAAGTTGATTGTTGCATTTAGATAAATATATTAAGAATTAAAGGAAATAATAAACCATAAAAAAGTTGTAAACAAAAACTAATGAATTATTATAGAATGTACCTAAATGGAAAATACTATAGGCCTACTCTAGTATTGTAATCTCTACCTTTACTATTGTATATTGCCCTACACATATAAATAAAAAAGGTTGTCTAACTTATAGGTTAAGCCTCATAATTTTTCTTAACTTTGTATCAGAGCCTTTTGCAATCATAACTCTTCTCTCCCTTTCCCTAATGGACTTTACTGTTGCTGCTGACTTCTCCCTCCACCAAAAGAGCGGTGTAGACCAGCCGACTACCGACTCACAAGCTGCTGCTGGTGGTGCTTACCCACACCAACAACATCCCTTACATGCAGATGAGAACCATGGTTCTTCTTCCCATGTTTCTGTCGTCCCTCTCCACATCATGGGGACATCAACTCCATCTATAGTTGCTTTGTCCAACACTCAACAAGTTGTTTCATTAAAGCTTACAAACACCAACTATCTCTATTAGTGGATGTAGATGAAGCCATATCTTCTTGGTTAGGATGTCTTCCACTTTATCAATAGCTTAGTGTCGTGTCCTCCTTCTCATCTATCTGACAATTCTGATGGTTCCTCTTTGGCAATCAATCCATTTTTCTTTGTTAGAAGCAACAAGATCAACTTATTTTAAGCGCGTTACTCTCCTTTCTCTTCATAGATGTACTGCACCTTGTGTTAGATTGTCACATCTCTTATTATGTTTGGTGCACTCTTGAGAAAACACTCGCCTCTCTATCAAATTCTTGCATTATGCAACTCCATGGGTCTTTTCAAGATCTTCGGCAAGTAGATGCTTCGGTTGCTATGTACATACAGTAAGCAAAGTTATTATTTGATGAATTGGCTACTGTTGGCCGACCTCTTTCTCTTGAAGACTTCAACCTCTATGTATTTTGTTGACTTTATGGTGAGTTTAAAGACTAGGTAACTAGTCTCATGACCAAGGCAGAACTGCTGCCATATACTGACCTTCATAGTCATCTTCTTACTCATGAGTTTCTGCATAAGACCTCCCTTCAATCCATGGCTGCAAATCCACCTCTATTGCCCACGCCATCTCTACTACCCTCTGCTAATCTTACCCAGCATTAGCGCCCTAATTTTAGCTGTAATAGAGGTCATTCTCGTGGAAACTAGCGTCCCAATAGCAACTGCCACAACCACCAACACAGGTCTGATTTTCATGGTTTTCATTCCTCTCCTCCCACAGACTGCAGAGCAACTCGCAGTAGACTAGATGGCTCTCTGGTTTTGAGTAGTTGTCTCCTTATCGCTCTTTATAGCAGAACGTCAAGTGTCAGCTATGTTTCTCCTTCAGCCACACATCCCCTCAGTGCACTCAGTTTCATAGCAGTGGCCAACAACCCTCTACTCATCTTGCTATTGGCACTATTTTTGCCCTTACTTGGTTCCTGGACACTGGTGCGAACCAACACTTTACGCCTGATCTTGCAACTCTAATAGATTTTGCACCCTATCTTGGTAATGATCACTTGTATATTGGTGACGGTAAGGGTCTCCAATACTTGACACTCACCCGACCCTACATTTGATGTGAATTAGGTCTTTCAACATATTCATCCCCCATGAAGAACGACTCATCGCTGTCAAGCAGATTCTTCGCTTTCTCAAAGGCACACTCATGGGTCTTTCTATATCCCATATTGGGCATACCATGTTACGTTCCCCTAAACACACCCTTACATTTTCTAATGTTTTCCATGTTCCTTATATTACCAAACCACTACTATCTGTTCAAAAATTTATCGTGATAATAATGTTTATTTTGAATTTCACACGTCTGTGTTTTATGTAAAGGATCTCATCACCAAGACAGTGCTCCTTTATGGTTAGAGTAATGACGGTCTCTATGTTCTATCTGAGTCTTTTGCCATGTCCATCCCTCAAGCTTATTGGTCTCCTTGTGTCTTTATGACTTCTGATCTATGGCATCATCGATTAGGTCATCCCACTTCTCGTATTTTCAATTTGTTAGTTTCCAAAAACAAAATAACTTGTACTTCTAGACGCTCTCTTATTCAATTTCAAGCTTGCCCACTAAGCAAGTTGTCGCGTCTGTCGTTAAGATCTATGGATCACAAAACTACTGCCCCACTTGATTTAATATTTAGTGATGTTTGGGGCTCTGCTCTTATATTTTTATTTGATGGTTTTCATTACTTTGTTATCTTTATCGATGTGCATGCAAAACATATATGGTATTATCCTCTTGTTGCAAAATTATGTGTTTTCTACATTCCATAATTTTCAAGTGTTTGTTGAGCGTCAGTTTTCACGCAAAATTAAATCTGTTCAAACTGATTGGGGTGGTGAATATCGTAAATTAAATAGTTTCTTACAAACTATTTGTATTCATCACAAGTTAATTTGTCCTCATACACATGAGCAAAATGACACCGTTAAGCATCGCCATCGCCATATTGTCGAATCTAGCCTTACCCTCCCAGGACAATGTAGTGCTCCGTTATGATTTTGGAATTATGTGTTTGAATCATTAATATATCTCATCAATCACATGCCTACTCTTGTCCTCCAAAATCAATCTCCTTCTGAGTGTATGTTTAATCGTACTCTTGATTATGATTTTCTACGTGCTTTTGGGTGTCTTTGTTTTCCTTTTTTGCGTCCATAACATGCTCATAAGTTGGATTTCCATTCATCTCCATATGTGTTCTTAGGATATAGTTCTCATCTTGGTTATCACTATCTTGATTTAGCATCTCAATGTATTTATGTCTCCCATCATGTTCGTTTTCATGAAGATATGTTTCCTTTTACAAAACCTGAACAGTTAGCACAACAACCAGCCACCTCCTCTCAGCCAACACACTTTCTCACCTTAATTACCTCTCTAAATTTTCACCTCACTGCCCTGCAAACCACCAACAACAACTTTGCACCACCTCCCGCCCCACATAATCAACGCCCCCATTCCCCAATCATGTCTACCACCATCCCAACGCTCTGCCCCTATGTTACCATCTGCTTGTTTATCTAATGATCATTATATAGGAACAAGTTCTCCTCTTTTAGAGTGGCATGTTTTCATGTCTGTAACTGCAAACAATATTGGTTCTGTGGCAGATTCTCCTACCTCTGTTGCTATCAGCTTTAGGCCTTTCGATAGGTTCTCCAACCAGTCTGCAACTCTTTGTTGATCTCTCATATTATCCCCTTTAGCAGCTCCCCTGTTTAGATTCTTCTCCCCAGCATTCTGGCACTTGTTAGTATCCCATTGTTCTTCATTATTGTCTGCCAAAAACTACCCTTCTAATAGCATCTGTAGCCACCTCTACTACTCCTATCTGTCGGGTAATGTCTTCTCCTAACTATGAACCCATTGCATTCTCCGATGCTGACAGGTATGAGGTTTGACTTGGTGCCATGCACAATGAAATTCAAGCCTTACGCTCTAACGACACCTGGTCCTTGGTTCTTTTTCATCCTTCGATGAATATTGTTAGTAGTCGGTGGGTGTACAGGATAAAGCGCCATATGGATAGCAGTGTTGAGCGATATAAGGTATGTTTGGTTGCTAGAGGCTTTACTTAGCAAGAAGACATTGATTACTCTGAAACTTTCAGTCCTGTTATTAAACAAGCGACCAACAAATTAGTCTTCTCAATTGCGGTCTCACGTAATTGGATGATTCATCAACTTGATATTCATAATTCCTTCCTCAAGAACATTCTTGTCGAAGAGGTCTACATGAAACAACCTCAAGGTTTTGTTTACTCTGCTCTTCCCTCTCATGTGTGCTGGTTGCATAAGTCTCTATATGGTTTGAAATAGGCCTTGTGGGTATGGTACACTTGTCTAAGTGATTTTCTGCTTTCTATTGGCTTTCATGCTTCCAAGGTTGACACCTCCTTATTTATCTTGTCTGTTGGTGTTGATATCTTTTATCTTATGGTTTATGTTGATGACAACTTTACTATGCTTCACCGTCTAATATAGTTGCTGAGCTTAGAGTTCAAGCTTCATGACTTAGGCACCATTTATTATTTTTTAGGTATTGAGGTTCAGTCCATCGCTATGTGTCTAATGTTATGACAACATAAGTATATTCTTGACATCCTTATTCAAGCTGGCATAATTTCTTGCAAACCTGTTAATACTCCTATCTTTACCTTCAAAGTCATTATACTATCAGATCCCTTGTTTTCTGATATTATACAATTTCGTGAAATTATGGGTGCTCTTTAATATCTCACATTTATAAGACTAGATATCTGCTTTGTTGTTAACAAAGTTTGTCGATTTATGCATGCTCTTACAGATTCTCATTGAGGTGCCGTTAAACGCATTCTGCGTTATCTACGGGGTATGACATCCTATGGCTTACATATCACTCGGAGTTCCTCCATTGCTCTACATGGCTTTACAGATGTAGATTGGACATGTAGTATTGATGATCATAAGTCGACGGATGGTTACCTTGTTTTCTTTGGTTAGATGCCAATTTCATGGAAATTAATTAAGCAAGCAAGGCACAGTTGCTCGCTCCTCCACCGAGGCAAAGTATAAAGCCTTAATAGATGGCACTGCTAAGGTTATCTGGCTTTAATATTTATTGAGAGATCTGCAGATTCTTTCTACCTCTGCTTTTACTATTTGGTGTGATAATCTTGGTGTTACTTATTTATCTACAAATCTTATCTTTTATGCTCGTACTAAACATGTTGAGGTCGACTATCATTTTGTACGAGATAGGGTTATGAAGAAAGAGATTCACATTCATTTAATCTCCTCTCAGGATCAACTTGTATATGTTTTTACTAAGCTGTTTCCTACTGCTTCTCTTACTACTTTTCGATTCAAGCTTCAAATCGATCCTCCACCCTACGCTTGAGGGGGCATATTATAGAATGTACCTATAAAGAAAATACTATAGGCCTACTCTAGTGTTGTAATATCTACCTTTACTATTATATATTGCCCTACAGATATAAATAGAAAAGGTTGGCTAACTAATAGGTTAAGCCTTTTAATTATTCTCAATTATAATAAAGCAGATCTTGTGACGCAAGGTACTATAATTTTTTTATTTGATTATAAGGCAATAAAATTTATTATTCAAATCACTATTGTAAACAATTCTTGATGATTTGAAATAAATCTATAATTCTTTTTTATTAAGGCGTCAGAAACATTTTTTTTTCAAATTTGACGACCGACACATTGCTCGCCTCGATAGAGGACGCTACATTTGTAAACCTTCTCATTATTGTAAGAAACTAGAATAAAAGACCAAGAATATAATGAATTAAAGACAGTTGATACAACATCAGCTCTAAGAAAATAATGAGTTATAGACATTTGATACATCACCAGAGTTAAGAAAATATGACATCGTCAACTACAAGTAATAAAAAATAAATTAAAAACATATTTAAAGTATAATATTTTTATTTGCAATTAATGAAAATTAATAATTAGAATAAATATCGAAACAAAGCACATCAAGTTTATAGCGATTTGTTTATAAAGAATTGAAACCATAATTTATTACAATCATCTTAATATTTTGTGTTCTTAATGATTTAATTATAAAATATGATTCTTATTTCATTTAAATTAAAATTTATGAAGAAAAAGTTATACATGTTAACTAGAATTTCTTTTAATTAAATTTACACTTCCATTTAAATTTATGACGCTAACTAAATATAAAAATGTAGAAAATACAATATTAATGCTTTAAATTTCTAAAAAGTGATTGCATTTAAAATAAAATAATGAATTATTCAACATTTTATATTCTTTTTTCATTTAGAGAACAATGAAAAACTTATAAGGAAAAATTGTAAACAAAAACCTCTAAAATGTGTTCTCCAAGCCACATACAAATTTAGGAAATTTAAAAACAAGTTTTCGAATTCGCTGAGTGGAGAAATATTATATTTGAAGAAGAAGTTCCTGTTTAGAAAAGTAAAATCACTCTGCTTTTGAACAACCTCTGAATTTCTCTCTATTTTTTTTTCATAAGAAAAAAACATTAATTTCTGAAAAAAGACATGTAACGACATGAGAATAAAGAACAACAATAAGGATAAAGAAACAGGCTTAACAATAAAGAAAGAGACTTAATGATAATAGTAAAAAACCTTTTTTTATTAACCTATATATATCAACTTCATTAAACACACGTTAAAGATGTATTAATGAACAAAGTAATCACTGACCAAGCATTTGGAAGCCTTTTACTTATAAATTAATTAGTAAGTCGTGTCCTTCAATTCAATTAAAGAATCCACAATCTTCATCTCTTCCCGGGTTGAGTTTTAAGCAAGATGGCAATTTTCCAAGCAAAATATTTTTATGGTTCCAACTTATGATTAAGTGTTCAACAAAGCAATAATAAGTAAGATCCCTCATTTTTTTTTATATAGGTGGCCGAATCTATCAAGAATCAAACAATAAATAATAAAAACTCAAATTGAAGGATATAACTTGTGATTAGATCAGCTCTGATACCAACTAATATGAACCCTAGAGGAATTTAATGGAATTCGCGACCCCAAGATCAATTTAATCAAAGTTTGTTGAGATTTGAATGAGCTTATCAGAATGGAAGACTTACTCCAAGGCAACAAGACTATAAACCAACTCGATCACAACACCTACACCTGGAGACGAGCAAAGGAAGTATAAATTCACAACAAAGAATGATCAATTCTTTGAAGAGTTGAAATTTCAATCAAGAACCAAGATTGAGTAACCATAAAGTCAGCTACAATGCTGAAATTATCATAAAAAGTCTGCCCTAATATTATTCCTAAAGAGTATTTCAACTCCAATCTAAAACTCCAATTTCCCTAATGGGTCTCACATAAGCCCAATTTAAATAATAATCAACTCTAGCTAAAATTAGCCCAAATTAATTAAAATAAACAAAATAAATAAGTCAAGACCTAAATAAAATGTCTCCTCTCAAAATAAATAAAATTTGATAGCCCAACTAATTAAATAAGACAAGTTCGTTGTTTCTGCATTCTGTCTGGCAGCAAAAAAAGCTGAAATTAAAATGGATGGTTATATCTCATCTTAATGAATTAGAAGGTGTTCCATATACCGTTGGAAATGCATGGAAGTCTAGTTTCCAGCTCAACTAGAATCACATCAAAATTCGATCTGTAGCTCCAGTTATGACCAAAAGAGTAATGAAAGGTCAAATTGTCCGAATCTAGTCTTCTTCTCCCTATCCTTGTGTAATGGTCTTTGTTCTACCAATAAGCCCCTCTTAAACATAAATTAGATTAATCAAGGCTTGTTCTTTATTATTATAAATCCTCTTGAAAGTTTCTTTGAACTTCTTAACCCTAAGCCTAGTAACTGGACCAATTTGAACCTTTAATGGATCCTTTGATGGTTAGATTACATCAATATAACTCTTGACAATGAAAGAAAAAGATTCATAGACTTAAAAAGTGTTTTAAGATTCTAAAGACTTAGGATCACAACCATTTATTTGACTATTTGTTTATTTCAATCTTGTTTTCTTTCATCAAATTTCTTTGATTTGCCCTCCTTTTATTGTAATGGCGGGGCATCCTTACCTTGACTTGATCATTTTTATTATTCAATTAGGCATACCCCCAACATTTGAATTTCTCATGCTTTTTTTTTTTCTGGATTTCTCTTGACATCTCATTAGTCTTTCATTTTTTAATTTCTATTTGCATAATAGTATAAGGTATGATTTTAGTCAGAATCAACTCTTGATCTTTGAAACTTTTATTTTCCCATAGTGTGAGGGTGTGATCATAGTTATAATCAACTTCTGATATTTGAAATTTTTATTTACCCCTAGTATAGGGTATGGTCTTGGTGAGGGTTTTTATGAAGAAGAACTTATTCAGGTTCAAATAGGGACCACAAATGATATATTTTTAGAACATGAAAGGAATAAAAAGATTATCTTTCATTATTTCAAGCGCAAACGGTTAGAGCTGATAAGTCCTTTTCTTATGCAATATAATGGTTTGGATTTTGCAAAGAATTGCATTTTTGTGGATTCTTGACTAGGGAATCTACTACATGCAATAATACATTTAGTTAAAACACGACTCAAGAAACATGGTGAAATCAATTGTGATTTTTGGTTGAATTCTTATTTTATTTGAGGCTCGTAGGTTACATTTGGATTAGAATTGCTTCAATGATTCATTTTCTACCCTTCAAAAAAGGGTTTAAACTTTGTTTTGAGAAAAATATTGAATTATTTGACTTAAGGCTCGTAGGTCATCGAATTATTTCTTGAAATAGGGCAACCCAAACAACTTTTTTTCAAGTTAAAATGAAGAAGAAAACGAATACTAACTGAATGACGTGTCGTTTATGGTTTCTCTTTAAAAAATAAACAACATGTCGTCTACAATACCTTCTTCAATTTAATCCTTACTCCTTTAAGTTTTTAATAAAAGCATTAATTGAACCCGATTTTTGGGAATTTCTTCAATTTCACCCCTAACTATCTTCAATTGGATTCTTTTCTTTTCGCGCCTTCTACACAATGATCCTTGGTTTTAGAATTCTCCAATTTGATCCTTAATTAACCTTCAAACTTCAAATCTCTTTCAATCTCTTTTAATAATTAGAATAAATATAGAAACAAAGCACGTCCAGTTTATAGCAATTTGTTTATAAAGAATTGAAACCATAATTTATTACAATCATCTTAATATTTTGTGTTCTTAATGATTTAAGTATAAAATATTATTCTTATTTCATTTAAATTAATAATTATGAAGAAAACGTTATACATGTTAACTAGAATTTCTTTTAATTAAATTTATAATAAAATTCAAATTTATGACTCTAATTAAATATAAACTTGTAGAAAATATAATTTTAATGTTTTACATTGCTAAAAAGTGATTGGATTTAAAATAAAATAATGAATTATTCCAGCTCATATTAGATTCTTTTTTCAATTAGAGAACAATGAAAATTAAGGAAAAATTGTAAACGAAAACCTCTAAAATGTGTTCTCCAAGCCAAATACATATTTAGGAAATTTAAAAACAAGTTTTCGAATTCTCTGAGTAGAGAAATATTATATTTGAATAAGAAGTTCCTATTTAGAAAAGTAAAATCACTCTTTTTTTGAACAACCTCTGAATTTCTCTCTATGTTTTTTCATAAGAAAAAAGCATTAATTTCTATAAAAAAAAACATATGAAACGACATGAGAATAAATAGCAATAGTTAATAACGATAAACAAACAGCCTTAACAACAAAGAAAGAGACTTAATGATAATAGTAAATAACCTTTTTTATTAACCTATACATATCAACTTCATTAAATACAAATTAAAGATGTATTTATGAACAAAGTAATCACTGACCATTTTTACTTATAAATTAATTAGCAAGTCGTGTCCTTCAATTCAATTAAAGAATCCACAATCTTCTTCTCTTCCCGGGTTGAGTTTTAAGCAAGATGGCAATTTTCCAAGCAAAATATTTCATGGTTCTATTGTGTTTGATTGGTAC
>Ga0325411_1009340_pt1 | contig 10497 bp, 7 predicted proteins | sample PopdelMetagenome_13_FD_206181 | JGI IMG/M metagenome (GOLD analysis project Ga0325411, IMG submission 206181) | Populus deltoides microbial communities from Bellville, Georgia, United States - Xylem-PdIQD-R4 | ecosystem: Host-associated > Plants > Phyllosphere > Stem > Wood/Secondary xylem...
AGAGAGAGAGAGAGAGAGAGAGAGGACCATGGCATAGAATCGCAAGTGGCATTTTCCTGTTTTTTTTTAATTATTAAAGTGTTCATATTGATTAATTTGTGTGCATCCCAACTAATTTTATAAAATTTTAAAATTAACGATCATATAAATCTCTAGAAGTTTATAAAATTCAAACCAGTAATTTCTAGAAAATAACATAAAACCTGACCAGTAAAATTACACTTATCATAGTTTTTCTTATGGTTTTCTTGTTTTGATATGAAAATAGTGTGGTTACGGTTGCTTTTCAGATAACTTTTTGCGTTGAAATATATATTAATATTAATAATTTTTTTATTTTTTAAAAATTAGATATTAGCACAATATATAAAATATATTAAATTTTAATTAAAAAAATTAATTTTATTTGAACCATACTCCCAAATAATTTCGAAAGAGATATGATATACGAAGTAGAGATCGTATATGAAAATGACACTGCCGTTGACTGTGATGTACAGAATGATTGTTACTTGCTGGGAGAATGTGTTTTGGACCTACCATTAAGGTTAAAAATAGTCGATCTTTTGGGTCTCTGAGGACACGTGCCCAGCTTTGCAGCTGACCAGCAGTCTCTTGACCTTAGATTGTATATTCTTTAAAATGATTTAATTAGGCTTTTTTTTCCAACAATTTAATATGGTTAGTTAAATTGCATCGGATGCTTGGCTCGGGTGTACAGTAGATTAGTTGTTTCGGTTACAATATCTTCGTAAGCGTTCAGTAATGCAGTGAGTACATTTTTGTAAAATAAAATATAATAAAATAATATTTATTTATTTATTTTTAATATAATCATATTAAAATCATTGAAAAAAAATTTAATATATTAATTTAATATTTTTTCATCACAAAAACAAACATAAAAGCAGATTAATATGGTCAATACATGCTTTTCCCAAGTGAATACTCTTAAAGATTTTACTGGGAGTTAATTTAATTTTGATTTATAAAAAAAAATGGTTAGTAATAATATCCTAAAAAATTCAAATAACTTCCAAACAAAACTTATATGTTAGATAAACAATCCAATTTATTTTTTCCTTGTCAAAGTGGATTTGAGGACTATTAAAATGTAACTATTAAAAAGAAATTACAATGATAATTACTAGCCAATGTATTCAAACTAGCATGTGAACAGAATTATTCCCTTTGGAACCTATGGATCGTAATGTGAAGCACTCTCTCTACATTATAGCAGAGTGGCAGCCACTTTAAGTTGTCATGCAGGCTCAATCTATCACCACAGACCTTATGAATCTATTTCCTTGCTAGATTTGTACTGTCGTTGCCACAGGAAAGTACTCCCCGACCCCCATGAATCCATTTCCTCCTCTCCCCCCCTTTACAACAACCCCCCACCTCCACCTCCACCTCCTTTTAATCCCTTTCCATTTTTATTGAATTTAAAGAAGAAAAGTTGCTTCATTCATCTGCGTCAAAATCACACCATGTTCACCCTTTCTTATACCCAGTTTTCTTCGAGGGACAAGATTTTCCTGCAAAACTTCCTGACTATAAAGATAGACAGCATTGATGGCTTTTCCAACTGAATCTTCTAAATAGTTTTCCTAACAAAAAAAATTTTGAGGCATAAATCAATGTTACCCAGACGACAGCAGAGTATAACACAAACAGGCAGTGGGATATATCCCGAATCCAATACGATGGGAAAATTCTCCCTTTTCGATCACAGGAAATCTTGTATTTTTACCTGAATTTTAGGAGCATCACCCTTACATTCAACCTATTACTTTTTTTTGCCACACAGAAAATTCAGCAAGAATTTATAATCACTGTATCGCTGCAACAATCTTCTCCAATATCATAAGCATGTCTCACATTTGCAAAGCAATCGACAGGCAAGCTTAGGTGTTGTAATAAAGGTAAATCATCCGACATTTTCCAAGATTCATAACAGACTATCATTTTGCATTACCAACTCCAATCTTGGATGGGCATCACGCATAAGAACCTAGGAAAGGAACCAAATAGGGTAGTCCTTTGTCACACATCTATTGAAACCTCAGGCATAAATTAAATTGAAAATGGACACCGCTCCAAGGTTAGGCTTTCAGCTAATTTGTCGTTCAATTTTGCAGCAAGTACTTACATTTTGAACTATAGATCTACCGACTCTCTTGCAGTAAGCACATGCAAGTCGAACAGCAGATCCATTTGACCTGTACTTCAAGTGCAACTTTTTGTGATGAGCATCTCCTTTCATCTCTCTTGCACTACATTCTCACACAATAAACAGTACTGATGATCTTTGTTACCATGTCGAACACATTCTGACCTGGCTTATACTTACAACACCCAAAGTGCATCACCCTTGAGGGTGAACCATGCTATAGCAATTATGCTATTTTACTGGAAAAGCTCCATCAGCTGCTGCGATACATCTGCATCATAAAGTCACATACAGATGAATTAGCAACATGAACCTATGTGAAGTCTGATAAAAATATTTAGTATGAAGTTCATTTAACAAAAGCTCATCAAATGCAAAGCACAAATTTCACTACAGAAGCATAGAGAAAAAAACACAAAAGTGCATACGCACTGGGACACATGATAAAAACATTGTAAGTTAAAATGGTGAAAGCCGGAACCCAGATCCCCAATTTTCATCCTCTATTGCAACTTCAATTTAATTTTATCAATTTTTTTAAGAAAAAAAGGAGTTTGTCTCCCGGAGCAATTTACTGATTTTTGTCCACCAAGACATTCTCAAAATGTCATAAACTTGATCTAAGTTTCTGATCCAGAAATGAAAGGACCAGTCCTTTGTTCACAACAAAGTAAACTATGTAGATTTGATCGGCATATCTAAAGATTCAGAGAATTGCCAGTTTTATGCAATTTATCTGGTAACTGAGCTTGACTGCAAAAGATTAAGCCAGTGCAATGATTCAATATAACTGATAAAAGTTATGTTTAGCTACCTTGGAGAATAGCTGGTGTTGTTTCAAACTCCCGCCAGATATTCTGGTAAAAAGCAAGATCAAAGTTTAAAAACTTGGCAGCAAGAAAGGCAGCACCAGCAGCAATGTGATGGGGCTTAAACTGAAGCCACAATGAGCTCCGGAGCCTATAACACAAAATAACAGCTTTTATAAAGTGTGCTAAAACCACCATTAACCAGCACATGATGAGAGAGGCAAAACTGACAAACCAACCAGCTTCACAGCGCTATTATGGAAACCAGATATCTTGTGAAACTTGGCATATTGCCAAAATTTTGATGAAAAGCATATTAGCAATCAAAGTAAAATGTATAAACAAACACACAGAAAATCAAAATACTAGAAGACATCATTATGGATTCAAGTACAAAAAAATAATGCAAGTCTAGTGATTTTTCTCTTACCCACCAAAAAGGCAGCAACCCAGGAAGAATATTTTGCAAGAAACTCTGCAGGATGGCTGATAGAGTACCAAAACTATAACAAACATCTTACACTCATTTATAAACACATCAACCCCCAGGCCCATTCTGATGCAGGGGCTTTTTAACTCCAGAAACATACACAATTCAAATAATAAAACAAATAGAAACTAGCAGAGCACATTCTGCATCTTCTGCTCAACAACTTGATCTGGAAAGGCTTGTCAAAACACATGAACTAATGCTCATGAACCACGCAGGTAACCCAGATATAGAATACCACCATCCCAAATCCTCTAGCCAGCTATAAGCATCATTCACATCCACAATAACAAAAAGATGAGGCATAATTGAATACATTTCTTATAAACTGGATAACTCCATATATATATATATATATATATATATATATATGAATATCATGCTATATGGAAGGGTTCTGAAAATTTTTGAACCATAGTTTTGAGTGATTAAAAACCTCAAACTGATACGAGGGATTATCAAAACTGATAATGGTAAAAACAAAATGAAGCATGTTTGAATCTTGAAAAGTTCAAAGCTAGAGAATTTGAAGGAAGCTGAGGATATTTGGGATAGAATATCTGAAGGGTCAAGGCCTGATGCTGGGGGCAAACATAGTAAAATGTAATATTATAACATTGTTTTGTTAACCTGGCCCCTCATCCTACAATCCTCATTTAAGAATAAGAACAGCTTATGGAATTGAACCGTGAAAGGTGTTGTTTCTTAATTCTCTTTACAAAAGAAAAACAAACCAAAATTTCAAATTTTTGACTTACAGGGAAGATATTTCCCCATGCAGCTCATCATTGGCCAGTCAACACCACAAACTGATAAAGAAGCAGTAATCATCTATGGAGCTAATTAAGCCCCGCACATCAACCTCTGGCCTGATACTGCCAGTCCAAGCCTAGCATGAGAGAAATCAGGAGCCCTGGTCCCTACGAGATTGAGTGTTCATTTGTGCTCAATAATATCTCTTCTTTAATAAAGCAAGGCGACAGCTTAGAGAGCTAAGACCTGAGTGAAATGAAGATGGTCCCAAATTCCAATTTTACCCAAAGGAAAAGGTTCAAGCTTCACTTATTTTTTTGAATTCCTAAGGAACATTTAATATACTCCAATTCCGTGAATGCCTGCATGTATTTAACACAAAATGTAGCAGGAATATAGTACTGTAACCTCAGTTGTCATAGATAGCTGAGCCTAAAAAGACAACCCGGCTCACCATGTGTATGTGCAGCATGCACAGTAACAGCAGGTATATTAATAACAACAATAGTAGTAAAATTTATAGCAATAGCAGCTGATGACAATAACCAAAACAATATATATAGTGATGCCTACATCTATTTTTTTTCCCAGATGCTTGCAATACAGGGAGCTCTATGCACTATGACAGGCCAATAATGATGATGACAATTATCAAACTGCTATAAAATGTTAGGCATATTCCCTGGTTTTGGCATGCGCTTAGTTTTGCATGCCAATAGCTTCCAAGCAAACAATTTATCTATGCATTTTATAATTGTGAGTTAACCAGCACTGAGAAACTGACATATTTGTGACAACGAGCAATAGCTCAATTGGCATACTGTAACCATCATCCCCCATTGGACTTGGATTAGAGCATCCTTAGAAAGAAAAAAAATTGGCAAGCTGCTTGTACCTTCTCAAATTTCTATCTATGCTGGCAACATCAACAATTTTCCACCAGCAAACCATCACAAACCACTGACACAGTGATAGCCAGTCTAACTTTAAGGTACACAAGTGGCAATCTCACACTGCACATCAGAACTCACAATCAAACAACTATGCAGCTACATAACCTTCTGACAATTGGGCATCTACACTTGTTGGACAAATTCATTGAAGTTTTTATTCTAAAATTATGAAATCGAACAAAAAAATGCAACCAATTTTCTGGCAAAAAAGGAGTTGATGCATAATGGTTTAAAAAGGAAAGAAAGAAAGAAAACAGAATATATGAGGACCCGTACCATTTAGAAACGAGGCAAAAATCATGAAGGAAGGAGGAAAAGAATAAGAACAAAAGAAATCCCAGTCACTATGGCTCTTGATCCTTGCCAAGTCAATTAGTTTCCTCCAAATCAGGGTGAACGGAAACTAACAAAATAAGCAGCCAGGTCTTACAAACTTGAGTTTGTATGAGGTGGCCAGACAACTTGCTCCAAATGAAAGTGAAAAAAGAAGAAAGTGGGAAAAAAGTTGAAAGAAAAATAGGTTTTGGATGTTCTGAGGGTATCTTATTTGGCAAACAACCCAGTTGACAGGGAGCAGTGAATCACAGTAATGTGATGCACAACACATCGGCAAAGCAACTTCAGATGTTTAAAAAACTTTCCATGCACAGCATATCAATCCTCCAGCTAACAATATCATACAGGTGAGCACGTTAATCTTGTGTAGACCCTGCAATTATATGCCATGCCAAAAAATCAATATCCCATACCAGAATAACTACGTAGATTGGTTTCTTAAAAGAAGAAAACCATTGAGACTGGTAGCACGCTATGATGAACCAAAAGAGAAATAGAAGAACCCAGCACATACTCTCCATGACCCAAGTACCACGAATACCCAACAAACCTTCTGATTGGTTTGGATTTAGACACTAACCAATCCATACTTATGGACACAGACAAGCCATCATAGCTGCAAGACCACTTTCTAAATCCTAAACCATGTCTTTAGCTGAACTAGTGTGAGAAAATCCAGATACAATGTATTTACAACAAGATGGTCCAAATCAAATTCCTTCCTGAAGAAGGGAGCGCGATCAGAATTAATATTATATTATTGTACCTGGTAAGAGCTAGTTCATTTTGACACTGATATAAATGAACCACACCAGTACAAATCTAAAGATCCAATAAAATATATTATATCAGAAGTAGTGCACTTACCCTTCACCGACCAAGTTTTGAGCCAGATTCACCAAAACAGTTTGTGAAAGACCTAATTTGTCAAGGATGGTTGTCAGAGGACCATATGGATGCTGCACATTGATTTCAAAATTTAGGGTTGTCAGAATCATTTGCTCAGCCTCGATCACTCGCTCCCGGTACAGTTCAAACCAGTCCTGTTTAGCAAAACTCATTTCAAGTTAGTACGCTACAGACTTGGGGCTGCAACTTTTCAAAAGGAGTAAAAAAACTCTGCATCACTTTGAGATTTCATGAAAAGCAAGAAATGCGGTCCAAATTAACCAATAGACAGGAAATTCAAAACAATTTGGAGATAGGTACTCCATACATGAATTCAAAGAGGGAAGTGAGGATTTTTTATGTTATCCTCTTTGTATTTAAAGACAGACCCGAATTAAATTTTTCTTTAATATATACAACAGGTAAGAAATTATAGATCAGGCTGTGAGGTACTTACAACAGGGAGCAGGTATGACAAGAAAGTAATATCCTGCTTGTGGAAAATCTCACAAGAAACTCTCACGACATTATTCAAAGGGCGTGGCGTCTCCTCAGACTTTGCAGCGAGAAAAAGTGCAGCAACAGCAATTAACTGCAACAAACACAAAACACACATGACAAATATAATCATCAAAAAGAGGAATGTCCACTAGATTTATTGCATAATTGTATTGCAAGCATCCTCATAAAGCATTCATGCATATATCGGAAATCATACCAAGATTAAACAAGCCATAACCGACAAGAAATCAGAAAAATAAAAGCAACAAAAAAATAGATACAACGAATCTAAAAAAGCCAAAAGATAGGCAATACAAACAGACAAGAATGCTGCAGTATCAGATCATGTACACAAAGCAGCTACACAAGTAAGACCCTTGTGTCAAAAGAATAGTTTTGAATTGAGAGTTCTAACTCCACCTTCATCACAGGAGGAATCATAAGTCAAAAGGACTAGTAAATTTCCAAATCAAGGCAAACTATTCAGCGTAACAGAGTACACCAGGCTTCCATAGATAAACCGTCAGTTCTAGACTTAACAATTACTTAGTTCTTTATCAGCCCAAAGTTCTAAACAGCTAATAACATTGTTCTCTTTATAGAAATAGCACTTGGGAGGAGAATGCTAACACAATTCCGGAAAGGTTATTTAAGTAAAATGGTTGTACACAAAGTATCCTCCAAGTAGTAAAAAACTCAAGCATGAGCATTTAAAACTCACATATCTATCATGGCATGCATGTGATCGTCGAACAAAAAAACGGTGGCACAAAACCATGCCAGTGCCAATAGTAGTTTGCGGCCTGCAAGAAGCGCGAGAGGTTGTTAATTACATGCAAATTCTGATAAGCAAGCGTCCAAACAAAAAATCTTAACTGGAAACACGTTCTAAGTGGAGCACTTACAGCTCCAACCGCAGTCCGAGGTTCTGAAGGAAAGCACAATAAGAATACCGCAGATGCGTTTCACGTAGTGCATCAATTCCATCTTTTCTAGACGGGGAGTGTCTTTCAATCTCATCCTTTGACAAGAATACTGGTTCATCTTCTTCCAGTTTTGAACAATCACGTTTGCAACTTATAGATGTAGAGACCTCATCATTGGATCTAGTTGGCAGAGGCACTGAATTGTTGTAAGATAGATTGGCATATTCATATGCATTGTATTGAGGATAGTGTCTCCCACCATCTCCCCAAGTATCCGCACTAAATTTTCTCCTTTTAAAAGCTGGTGCACCGCTGGGAGGGTTAGCATAACCATTAACATGGTCCCTGAATTTCCCCGAGGAGTAGTCTCGGATATTGCTATGATTCCAATTGTAGCTGTAGTTGGTGTTCCTATTCGCATCAATGTTCCTATTTCCATGGTTGAAATTGTACCCATTCAAAGAGTTCCACCGATCATCATGGCCCGTTCCTCCGTGTGAACGATGATTCCGTGCAAAGGACATTATTCCTGACAAATTATCAATTAAAATAAAAGAAACAAAAAAATAAATAAGATTGCACCTCAAATTCACAGACTTGTTCTAAGAAGCTGAAACTAGAATCACATAGTAGGTCAGATCACGAATAGTCTTATTATTTTTTTATCAAGATTTTGTGCTTATTTTCATTGGCCTTTTAAATTAAAGTTCAAGTGGCTTCCAAAAATTAAATATAGATAAAAGTTTTAAGCATTTCACCAAAGTCAAAGGCCTATAATTCATAATTAACCTTCTAATGACAAAATCCATATTGTTACATATACTCAACCAGCAACATTTCTTGGTGTATGCCAATTATTTTTTTCAAATGGCCATTTAATGAAAAACATAAAAAAAGGCAATCCATCGATCTAACAAATCCAAGATAAAATTCAACCATATATATAACACGGTATTTCAATACAGCATCAAAACTTTCAACAACACGGAAAAAAAATCATCCATCTATAATAATCGAACATCAAAAACATCATCGGCGCGGTGGCAAAAGGTATGAGATCATATATAATTACCGTGATAAGTGAGATATAGATCTGAAAACTCCGTGATTGAGATTAAGATTACAAAGTGGAGAGGAGAATTTCAGTTTTTTATTAGGCGTTGAGGCTGAGAATAGATTACAGAGAGCGTTTGAATAAAAGAAGAGAGAGCGGAAATAGAAAGAAGGAAAAAGAGATGAGAAAGATACAGAGAGATGCAAAGAGAGGAGACAATTTCAATGGTTGTTGGGTTGGGTCATGTGGTTGCTAGAGATTTTGCTTTGCCCTTGTGGGTTTGTTTGGTTTAATCCAAAATTCGATTCCTTTCTTCCTTTTCTTTCTTTCAGTTTGGTAAGGGTTGGTTTGGGTTTGGGTTTGGGTCTGGGTTTGGGGTGGGTGGACGTTGGTCGGTAAAAGTCTTGCACTTTTCGCTGCCCTAATTTATTTATTTATTTCCCCTTTTTTCTTCACATTCATTATTTTTATTTTTTATTGGAAGATTAGACTCTGCATTCAGAGTTTTTTCCGATAGTTTTTTAGATGGATTTTTCTCTACTTTTTCCTTAATTTTTTGTCATCGAGAGTCAATTTACGAAACTCAAATTCCAGCCCTACTTATTAATTTTTTTGAAAAGTGTGGTCACAACGCAGCACCAAAACGATCTATATTCTCACGTCTTTTACTCTTATTTTTTTATTTTTCATAAAAAAATTCATAAATTGTATTTTTATAAAAATAAAATACAACTCCAAATATATGAAATTAGTACTCTTATACTTTCAATAGTGAAGCTTGAGTTTTTGAGAATTTTGTTTTGCCACGCACCTTAAGCTTTTCAATTCTTCATCCAGCCCAAGACAAATCTTTCATATACTCCTCGCTCATTGAAGGCGCAATGTGTCCACCTGAGCAGACAAAACAATGACTCATCTTTCCGGTTTGCCTGTGAATTGTATGCTCTATAATAATGGCGTTTATCTTCGTTCAAATTACCAAGCATACGTGCTAGAGCTTCGTCTTCTTCTTCTTCTTCTTCTTCTTCTTCTTTTCTTTTGAATCCAGCGTACTAGAATATTACTAACGTATAGAAATATCCCTTTTAATGCACGAAAATATTCTCAACTTGATTTTGTGCAAGAAAATCTAGTCTGCAACATGCAAAATGGTCCCAGATTTGTCCATAAATTAGCTCATGCTTGTGTTAAAGAAAGGGAGCAAAGAAGCACACATCAAGTATATACAGCAGTATATTTCCGAATCGAACATGTATTTTTAATCGAAGGCCGGCGTACTAGTGATCTATGCTTAGCTGTTCTTGGTTCCCTAGTTGGATTTCAATAATTGGTCAAGCATTTTTGGACGATAAGATGAATGTAATCCTTCCTCGTTAATTATAAGTACCAAAAAAAAATAGTACAGGAGAAGGTGCATTGAAGGTGTTTGATTATGCGGTAGTTTTAGCTTTTAAAGCCAACCGCGCAAACACATGTTTGGTAAAAAAAAAAACTTAACTATTTGTATGGGATTCATGTGTTTTGAGTTGAAACCGCCGGTCCCACAAAACAGCTGAGTGCTGCTTTTTCTTGTGCCTGCCAAGTGAATAAATCACCTGGGCATTGTTCCTTCAA
>Ga0325411_1009342_pt1 | contig 10494 bp, 9 predicted proteins | sample PopdelMetagenome_13_FD_206181 | JGI IMG/M metagenome (GOLD analysis project Ga0325411, IMG submission 206181) | Populus deltoides microbial communities from Bellville, Georgia, United States - Xylem-PdIQD-R4 | ecosystem: Host-associated > Plants > Phyllosphere > Stem > Wood/Secondary xylem...
ATTATTATTATTATTATTATTATTTAATATAAAAATTGCTTTTGTAATTGAGAATACTTTAAATGCATAGTATAATTGTCAAGTGTAACTTTTACTAGCCAGCAATCTCCCTTCCACTTACCAGTTCAAGGGTACAACAACTTAATTAATTGACCACGCCAGATGAATCGATGTTTACATTTTCCTTCATACCAGGAAGAGTGTCCGGATTAAAACCAACTATACTAAATTATTTACATAGTCAGAGGTTTCAACAGGTTATCCATATTTATGGGTTTGTCCACAGTAACATTCATTTCATAGCATCAAAAGGACTGGCACCTCACCCAGAGAATTAACAAGTACTTGACTTGCTCCTAGCAATCTCAAAACTGCTCCTCGTACATAAAAAAATTAATTTAATTTACACCATTTCGTCGTTTTAACCTAATTTTGCAATAGCTGTTCTCTCTCTCTCTCTCTCTCTTTTAATTTTTAATCAGCTTTCAAAATAATTAGAGAAAAAAAAAAGATGAGAAAAAGAAGAAGGTTATAAATTCGAAATGTGTTGTGCTTGTTCTAACCACTCGGAAGACATGCTGCCCTGTTCTCTCTTTTTTTTTTTTTTTTTGATTTACGTGGGGTGTTCGGGCCAGCTTACGCGCACCACGACTATTCCCCACGGCCCACTGGACATCCTGCAAGCCCAAGAGCAGGTAAGACACCGCGGGGATGACAGGCGTGCACATAGAGCATCGAACCCGGAAAAAAAACGAAACAAGTCCACAAGTAATCACAGCAGCTACACCCTCAAGTGTATGCTGCCCTGTTCTTGATCACATAGGAGAGGAGTTAAACTATAGAAAGAAGACAGAGTGAGTCATTTAACAAAGTCAAGCCAAAAGACCATCAAACAAGTAGAGAGACACATGATTTCAGATAGGAAAGAGAGAAGGACAGAGAGTCTTTAACGTCTTGGATTGTTTAACGTCTTGGATTGTTTATTAATTGTTGTTTTTTAAAGTAATTGTTTTTTGAAATTATATTAAAATAATTTTTTTTATTTTTTAAAATTAATTTTGATATCAATATATTAAAAAATTATTAATTTAAAAAAAAAAATTTTAAATATTTTTAAAACACAAAATTAAACATGACTTTTGTCTATATATCTTGTACGAAAAATTAAGATTCATATATATATATATATATATATTACTAATTTATTAGATATTATAATAATGATTGTTTTTAAAATAATTTTTGTTTAAAAATATTTTTTTTATTTTTAAAAATTTATTTTTAATATTAATATATCATAATCATATAAAACATCAAAAAATAAAAAATAATTAATTTAAAGTATAAAAATAAAAAAATTAATTTATTTTAAAAATAAAAAAATAAACATTATCTTGAGCCATTTTATTTTCAAAAACCTAAATTAGTTCTATTAAAAATTAATAATTTTTTGCTTAAAAATGTATTTAAAGAATGTTTTTTTAATTTATTTTTTATATTAATATATTAAAATAATTTAAAAATACTAAAAATAATTAATTTGAAGTAAATAAAAAATTATTTTTTTTTAAATACAAAAATACATGTGCTTTTATGCTTTTTTTTTTTCAGAAACCTCAATTAGTTTTACCAAAACTAATATTTTTAAAGTCGTCTTCTTCCTTCCTTTTTTATTTTGCTTCCTTTTTCTTCTCTCTCTATATACATATGCTACCTCATTTTGTACTGTCACTATTGTTTTCTTTTGGGTCTTGCTTATACTTTCCCCGCAAAATCCGTGCATTTTCCCGGAAAATCGATCCTTCTAGTGAACTTTCATGGGCATTTACTATCTAAACAGGTCCTTCTCCCTCTCCCTCTGCTTCAAAGATAATTATAGTTGGATCTTTTTTTTATATCTAATTTAACGTTTCTTTTGACTATGTTTATTTGAATTTCATTTTGAGCTTTGAATTGATTAAAGAAAAGATTAGCTGAACCTTTCTTTATCTCCTGTTGTTGAATTTTGTTTAAAATTGGTCACATGTTCATGCTCCAAGGCTATGTCTCAACTTCAAAAAATTGAATATTTCTGTTTGGTTAAAGAGATAATGTGGGAAAAGATCATCAATTATGATGGAAACTTGCATTTTGTTTTTCTGGATTTGCCATGGAGGCTCTGCTCAGTGAATTGAAGCACTTTATGTGGTGGCTTAAAGAGAGTTGGGGAAAAAAATGAAGGGAAAACACCCATCTCAGATACTTTTTGAATAAAGTTGTCTAACCTAAATTCTAATAATGGATTTAAGCACTTCATGTGGAGGCTTGAAGGGATTGCAAATGATATAAAAACTAGTATAATTGAATCCGTATTTCACCCAACCAAACAGATTATAGTCATATGGTTTAAATTTGTCTGCATTTCATTTCTTTTGTATGCTTAGAAACCAAGTGGAGGCCATAATTTCAATTCCTCTGAATATTTGTTTTCATTCTGTTCCTTGTCAATATGGGCTCTAATATATATGGCAAGTAGTTCTGTTGATCTGTGCATAATCTGAATTGAATGCAGGCATTTTATGAAACCTGATCTGGATCAAAATGTCTAGACGGTTGCTTTGCAACCGGATTTTTTTACCTCATGGGAGTAGAGTGTTTTGATTCTTAGCTTTTGTAGGAGTGATACATGATGGCACTAGATGTTATTACTAGTGCATGTTCTTTTCCAGCTGATGAGTGCCTTTCGCAAATTGTGGAGGGGATGATGGAGGTTGTATATGCTGCAAACAATGTCCTTGTTAAGAAGGAGAGTTTTAAGGAATTTTCTGTCTACTTGGAAAGGGTTGCACCTGTTCTAAAAGAGCTGAATAAGAAAGACATTAGTCATTCTAGGAGCCTTAACAGTGCCATTGAGATCCTAAATCAGGAAATTAAAGCTGCAAAGCAGCTGACTGCTGATTGCACCAAGAGAAACAAAGTGTATCTCCTAATGAATTCTCGGATGATAATTAAGAACCTAGAGGACATCACAAGAGAGATAAGCCGAGCTCTAGGTCTTCTTCCTTTGGCCTCTTTGGATCTTTCAGCCGGTATAATTGAAGAGATTGAAAAGCTTCGTGATAGTATGCAGAGAGCTGAGTTCAAGGCTGCTATAGCAGAAGAAGAGATTTTGGTGAAAATTGAGTCCGGAATACAGGAGAGGGTTGTTGATCGTTCTTATGCCAATAAGTTACTGTTTCACATAGCTGAGGCTGTTGGGATCTCAACTGACAGGTCTGCATTGAAGAAAGAGTTTGAAGAATTCAAGAGTGAGATTGAAAATGCCCGGTTAAGGAAGGATCAGGCTGAAGCTATACAAATGGATCAGATAATTGCTTTGTTAGAAAGGGCAGATGCTGCTTCGTCTCCTAAGGAAAAAGAGATAAAGTATTTCACCAAACGGAAGTCTTTGGGTAGTCAACCATTGGAACCTCTCCAGTCTTTTTATTGCCCAATTACACGGGATGTTATGGAGGACCCTGTGGAGACCTCTTCGGGACAGACATTTGAGAGAAGTGCAATAGAAAAATGGCTTGCAGACGGCCATGAAATGTGTCCTCTGACCATGACCCCTCTAGACACATCAATTTTGAGGCCTAACAAAACTCTTAGGCAATCAATAGAAGAATGGAAGGATAGAAACACCATGATTAAAATTGCTTCCATGAAATCAAAACTTGTATCTGAAGAAGAAGAAGAAGTGCTTCAATGCCTAGAACAGTTAGAGGATCTCTGTGAACAAAGAGACCAACATCGGGAATGGGTGATATTGGAGAATTATATACCACAATTTATCCAGCTTCTTGGAGCAAAAAATCAAGATATAAGGAATCGTGCTCTAGTCATCCTTTGCATTCTTGCAAAAGATAGTGATCATGCCAAGGTACTTCAAGCTTGATCTATTATGGTGTCTTCTCTCTTTCTCTATTTATTTCCATTTCTGATGAAGGACAGCATGATACTTAAATAGTGATTATTTGCAACCGCAAGTTATATTGTGCTTATTTCAGCTCAGCTCAACTTCATTCAACAATACCTCTGTATGAAACTAGCCGGGTTGGCTACATGGATCCATCACCTCCAATCAGTTCTTATAGAGGCTAAACTTTCATTGCGATGATAGATTTTCTTTATCCTTGAGCTCATGTTTTTTTTTTTGCACCTTCCCCGTCTTCTCTCTTCTAACAAACATAAATTATGTGCACAAATACTGCAAATATGTGGCTATCAGATACAAACAAATGTGGACAGAGAACATGGATGCACACGCACAATATGCATATACGGAAATAGGAAAATACAATGCAGGCTTATGAGCCACTTGCTTAATTAAAATTCGGATCAGTTATGTGTGTGTGTGTGAGGGGGGGAGAGAGCGAGAGGGAGGGAGGGAGAGAGGGAGGGGGAGGGAGGGAGGGAGATGTTATAGCTGATTTGTTCATTCCATTGAATTAAATTAATTGATTTATTCTTGATAATTTCAGTACTTCATTAATACTAAACATAAAGAAACTTTTCAATTTAGATTGAAATCACACTCATAAAATTATCCAAGGTATTGACCGACCTAATTATATTTGACATATAAACTTGGTAGATAATCAAGGAGGTGTTTCTTGATAGAAATTCTTTCCTAAAATCTGAAACATGTTGCAGGAAAGAGTTGCAAATGTTGATAATGCAATCGAGTCCATTGTTCGATCTCTTGGACGCCGTATTGGGGAAAGGAAGTTAGCAGTGGCATTACTGTTGGAATTGTCAAAGTGTAACTTGGTAAGGGATGGCATTGGAAAGGTTCAGGGTTGTATTCTCCTCTTAGTGACCATGGCAAGCAGTGATGACAATCAAGCTGCCGCAGATGCCCAAGAGCTATTGGAGAATCTTTCGTTCTCTGATTCCAACGTCATACAAATGGCTAAGGCAAATTACTTCAAACATTTGCTGCAGCGTCTATCCACAGGTGATTTGCATGTGACAACTGTATTAATCTTCTTAATGTAATTTTGATTAAGCCTGTCATCTATTTTCCCCTTCACAATTTATTTATTTATTTTTTATTTTTGTTGGTGCAAGATCTTCCTAGAATAGTTGCTGCCCTTCGTAAAATGAGCTGAAATCTTTGTCACAATATGGAGACAAACTGGGCCTAATTAATCATGCTGAATGTGTTTGTGTCAATTCATACAGTTCTGGATGTCCAAGTGACATTCGACATGCCATATTAACAGCATGCTGGATGTGTGGTCACCAACTTGCTATGTATGAATTCAACAATGTAACCTGGAGTTTAAATTGTTTCTGCCAATGACTGCTAAGTGTAATATTTATATGATAATAATTTATGTTCTAGCCTTGGAGTGATTGAAGAGAGACATATTCATATTTCAAAAGTGCTTATTGACCTGTTTATGCAGGACCAGAAGATGTGAAAACGATCATGGCATCAACTCTGGCAGAATTGGAGTTAACTGATCATAACAAAGCATCTTTGTTTGAAGGAGGTGCTCTGGGTCCTCTTCTTCACTTGGTATCATGTGGTGACATTCCAATGAAAGAAGTGGCTGTCAAAGCTCTTCAGAACCTATCAAGCTTACCTGAAAATGGCCTGCAGATGATTAAAGAAGGTGCAGTTCAGCCATTACTTGGCCTTCTCTTTCAGCACATCTCTTCGTTTTCAAGTTTACGTGAGCAGGTGGCTACCACAATCATGCACCTTGCTGTATCAACAGTATCTCAAGAATCCAGCCCGACGCTGGTTTCATTGTTGGAATCTGATGATGACATTTTCAAGCTCTTCTCATTAATTAACTTAGCAGGGCCTGATGTGCAGCAAAACATTCTTCTAGCTTTCCATGCCTTATGCCAGTCCCCATCAGCATCAAATATCAAGGCCAAGCTGACAGAGGTACACAAGAAGTTCTGTCTGTGTGTCCAGTTCTAGGATGATATTACTGCATATTCAAAGGAAAGAAAAGTAGACCATGGCTATTGTGCATAGTAGCTATTTACAATTTCTGTTAATATAGTAATTACTTTTGCACAATCCACATGCAATACAATGTGCTAAAATCTAATACCAAAAAGATTGTGATAAAACTAGATGTAATTTCTCCTGCAAAGAAAACAAGAAATGTCGGTGCATAAATGTAATTAGATACATAGATGCAATGTTTTGACCAGAGATTGGCTACTAACAAATTTGGCTCTACACTGCTGGTGTTCAGAATGCCATCAAGATCCAATTTCTTAATAATGTTCTTAAAAGATGAATCTATTCTTGCTATGAACAAAGTACCAGATAAGATCATACATGGGATGATTATTTACTGTTTAATAAACCTGTGTCAGACCAGGAAAATTGCCAAATGCAAGCACCTGAGATTTTATTTTCCATCTGTTATTGTCTTATCCTGCCATTCAGTTCCTCCAGATTCTTAAGTTTACCTATAATGTTTGTTAGATAGGGTTTCATCATATTGTTACTAACTTGTCTTGATAACAGTGCTCAGCCATGCAAGTTTTGGTCCAGTTATGTGAGCACGACGACCCTAATGTGAGAGCAAATGCTGTGAAGCTGTTATATTGCTTGATAGAAGATGGCAATGAAGCCATCATACTAGAGCATGTGGGTCAGAAATGCATCGAGACCTTGCTCCGGATTATCCAAATTTCTAATGTTGAAGAAGTGATTACTTATGCGATGGGTATTATCTCAAACCTCCCAGAAAAGCACCAGATCACCCAGTGGCTTCTGGATGCTGGGGCACTTCCTGTGATCTCTAAATTTCTCCCTGATAGCAAGCACAGTGATCCCCGTAAAAATCACTTAGTCGAAAACGCCACTGGAGCCATGCGGCATTTTACTGCTTCAACAAATCCAGAATGGCAAAGGAGAGCTGCAGAAGCTGGCATAATTCCTGTGTTAGTGCAGCTACTGGACTTTGGAACTACCATGATGAAGAAATGTGCTGCAATTTCTCTTGCTCGTTTTTCGGAGAGCTCACTAGCACTTAGTCGCCCAATACCCAAGCACAAGGGATTCTGGTGCTTCTCTGTTCCACCTGAAACTGGCTGCCCGATTCATGGGGGAATATGTGCTGTTGAATCATCATTTTGCCTTGTGGAAGCTGATGCGGTAGGACCACTTGTGAGGGTTCTTCAAGATCCAGATCCTGGAACCTGTGAGGCTTCTTTAGATGCCCTACTGACATTAATTGATGGCGTTAAACTTCAAAATGGTAGCAAGGTGCTTGCAGAAGCAAATGCCATACCACCAATTATTGGATTTCTTGGTTCATCATCCCTCGGACTGCAGGAAAAGGCTCTAAACACTCTAGAAAGGATCTTCCGGCTGCCAGAGTTAAAACAAAAGTATGGGTCCTCTGCGCAGATGCCTTTGGTTGACCTGACACAACGGGGTAACAGCAGAATGAAGTCTCTTTCAGCCAGAATACTTGCTCATTTGAACGTACTTCATGAACAGTCCTCTTACTTCTAAAGAAATTCAATGTTTAATGCCGCAAAATCATACAGATCCACTCCAGGTCTGACAAGTAATGACTAGGAATGAATCCCATCTTGATTCTCTAGCAAGAAGCCTCTGCATGGCTATGAGTAAGGCTTCACGTTTTCAATGCTGGATGGAAAGTGGCTGTAGAAGGGCATCTTCTCACTTCTAGGCGATGATGCCAGATAAGTTGTCTTGGGCTGAATTCGTAACATTTTCAATCATTTTTTTGTGAAGAGAGAATATTGATAGAGAGATGGATTTTTAGAAGTGGCTTATGTTAAGTGCCACATAAATTGTTCACTTTGTACAGTTGAAAGTTGAATTAGCTATTGATTTGTCTGCAGGAGAAAATGACAGATCAGGATTAGGTAACCATTGATAGACTGGTTACTGTACCCTCCCCGATCATTCTTCATTTTTTCCCCTACTAGAATTGAATTCTTTGCTCGTATTTGTGGCATAGCTTCAGATATTCTTGGTTGTTATTTTATTAGACAGAAAGAGTAGCAATCAAATAAAAGTCTTGAGTGGACCAGCTTCTGCTGGGAGTAGTAACGCACCTGTTTATGTTTACCTGCAGGAAGTCGTATCATTTGGTTGGCTTCTTTATCTTGTTCGTTTTGACAGTTTAGTGAAGTCTTCTTCGAAAAACCATCTGGTAGTTTTTGTTTTTCTTGACTAACAACTTTGGTTATCTAAATAACTCTTCTTTTTTTTTATTCAAATCTTGTTGGTTTTGTAGAAGTTAAAATAACTTGTTTTTTAGAGATTTTTATTTATTTATTTTGCAAGTAAAAATTTATCTTGTTTTTTAAAATACCGTAACCACAAAAATTATTACAAAACCAAACACATAGCAAATCTTTTCTATTGAGATTTTTATCTAATTATGTATGTGAATTTGATGTATTCATAAGAAAAAAAAAATTATAATCATGTTTTTTCTTTTTAAGCCATGTATCATGAAGGCTAATCAAACTAATTTCATGATGGATTCTTTGCTTACCTCCTTCACAACGCCCCACATTGCCTAATCAAACTAACGTAGTAGTGGGCACCGCCGGTCCTGAAGTTGCATGTTAAACTCTCATTTTCAGCCCTTTTCGAAAATTTATATGTTCCTCAAACTCAAACCACTGTTTTTTAAGGACCTTAAAATGATCAAATTCCACATTTTAGCCCCAATCTATATAGTTTATTGAGATTCTCTTTACTGCATTGTAATTTGCATCCCCTGATAAATGCTGTTTTTATATATATGTATATATGAACACTATCTTGGCATGAGCCAATTGAACAGAATTCATGCCCATACCCTTAAAAAAGGCATAGATTACTCGAGAACTCTCATAGTAGAGCTCCTCCGAATCCCTGACATCCCTTATGCCCACAAAGTGTTCAATCAAAGTCCGTACCCCACCGTCTTTCTCTATAACAAACTCATCAAAGCCTACTCCTCTCAGAACCAACCTCGCCAATGCCTCTCTCTCTACTCCCAAATGCTCCTCAAAGGCTGCCCGCCAAACGAACTCACTTTCACTTTCCTCTTCCCCGCTTGCGCTTCCTTTTATTCCCTTCTTCATGGCAAAGTAATCCATACCCATTTCATAAAATCAGGTTTTGACTTTGATGTCTATGCCTTGACGGCTTTGGTTGACATGTACGCAAAATTGGGTGTTCTCATGCTGGCACGCCAAGTGTTTGATGAAATGACTGTGAGAGATATACCCACTTGGAATTCATTAATTGCGGGTTATTCGAGGAGCGGGGATATGGAGGGTGCGTTGGAATTGTTTAAATTGATGCCTAGTCGGAGTGTGGTCTCTTGGACTGCAATGATATCTGGGTATTCACAGAACGGAATGTACACCAAGGCATTGGAGATGTTTTTGAAGATGGAGAAGGATAAAGAAGTTAGGCCAAATGAAGTGACCATTGCTAGTGTATTTTCAGCTTGTGCAAAACTTGGTGCATTGGAAGTTGGGGAGAGGATTGAAAGTTACGCAAGAGACAATGGGCTGATGAAAAATTTGTATGTAAGCAATACTTTGTTGGAAATGTATGCTAGGTGTGGTAAAATTGATGCAGCGAGGCATGTGTTTAACGAGATTGGCAAGAGGAGGAATTTGTGTTCTTGGAATTCTATGATGATGGGCTTGGCTGTCCATGGAAGAAGCAATGAGGCCCTGCAGCTTTATGATCAAATGATGGTAACCATGGTTTTTCTTTGTTAGCTCTTTGTATTAGCAGTTTATTGGAAAACACAATTTCGGATTCTCGTTGACTTGTTCCCATGATGTTGATGTCATTGCAGGGAGAAGGAATTGAACCTGATGATGTCACATTTGTAGGACTTATTTTGGCGTGCACTCATGGAGGCTTGGTTGCAAAAGGCTGGCAACTTTTTCAGTCAATGGAGACAAACTTCAGTATTGTTCCCAAATTGGAACATTATGGCTGCATGGTTGATCTATTAGGGCGTGCAGGTGAACTGCAAGAAGCTTATGATCTCGTTAAAAGTATGCCAATGAAACCAGATTCTGTAATCTGGGGAACACTTCTGGGTGCCTGCAGTTTCCATAGTAATGTTGAATTTGCCGAAATAGCTGCCGAATCTCTCTTTCAAGTTGAGCCGTGGAATCCGGGAAATTATGTAATTCTTTGCAATATATATGCATCAGCGCAACGGTGGGATGGGGTTGCGAAGCTTAGAAAGCTTATGAAGGGTGGGCAGATCACGAAGGCAGCAGGATATAGTGTTATCGAAGGAGAAGGAGAAATTCACAAGTTCATTGTGGAAGATAAATCACATCCAAAACATTATGAAATATATGCATTACTGAATGAGATTTCGACAAAGATGAAGTTACAAATAACCGAGGATGATTTTAAACCTGAACTTGAAGAGTTATTGTTAATGGAAGAGATGTGATATGTTTGTCTTTTACTCCCTCTTTCAAGTGATT
>Ga0325411_1009344_pt1 | contig 10493 bp, 4 predicted proteins | sample PopdelMetagenome_13_FD_206181 | JGI IMG/M metagenome (GOLD analysis project Ga0325411, IMG submission 206181) | Populus deltoides microbial communities from Bellville, Georgia, United States - Xylem-PdIQD-R4 | ecosystem: Host-associated > Plants > Phyllosphere > Stem > Wood/Secondary xylem...
AGATGAATGGGATTTTAATTAAAAAACACAGCAACAAAATCTGAATAAAACCCTTAAAAAAAATAAACTGTTAAGAATTAGTCTTACTCTTACCCATATTGAGTATTTCAAAACAAGCGTGCTTGCTAGGTCAAGTTTAGAATCCACCTGTAAGAAAACCACCCCTCGATCGAATTGGAATATTCCCCCCCTCTCTCTCTCGCTCTGTTTTCTTCTTCTTCTTCTTCTTCCTCCCGGATATGGAAGAACTGTTTCCCATTTCAAATTTGAGATTTATGGTTGAAAACATTGTTTTGGACCTGAATTAATTTCCCTATCTTGATCAATTGAAGCAAACTCCTCGAAAAGATGAGATCCAATTGAAATAAGCTCTACATCTTTAGAAACAAGAGCACCAATATGAAATAGTATCATGGAGCGTGCATAAAATTGTAATAAATTAGCGACTGTCATCTTTTTTTAAGTGGAATGATGTCAAATAACATGTGCTTTAAAAAAATTCAAAGCAATCAGGACTAAAATAAATAAAAAAAAAATGTCAAATTTTGGAAATGTCATGCCCACGACATCCACCGTAGTTTTGCACCTATCCACAAACAGAGAGAGGACAGTCCACTATATTTTAAAATAATAACTATTCAAAAAAAAAAAAAGAGAACAGTCCAAAAAAGAATAGGCCATAGTGGCTTCCCATCATTTTAGAAGGCTTTAATTAACAATCTCGTAGCAACAGTTAAAATGGAAAAACTAGATGAAGTAAACAGTGGTATTTGCATTATTTTTTTTAATTCCATGGAATATATCGATGAATTTAGATCATCGGTAATCTTATTAATACTAATTTAAAAATATTTTAAAAAAAATCTATTAAACAAAAATAGATAATAATTATATATATATATATATAATTCAAATATTTATTTCAAATTTCAACATTTATAAGGTCTTCGCCTAGACCGTGAGACGAAAAAAAAAAGCACATGCATCATTCATATGTGATCTCATCTCTATTATCAATAAGCAGAGTTCGACCGTCTCAGCACTGAGTCGTTTATAATCAGTAGTAAGATGGGTATTACTAATGCACGACATAGTAATAGAACTAATGATGTACTTGCTATCTATAAAAATCCGAGTTACTCATAGATCATAACTAACTTAATGATTGTGAATGTGGTAACGATTGTTTTCAAAGTATGTTTTATTCAAAATATATTAAAATAATATTTGTTTTAATTTTTTTAAAAAATATTTTTAATATTAACACATCAAAACGATCTAAAAATATATAAAAATATCTAAAGAAAAAATCATTTTAAAGATTTTTGGAAACACTTTAACCATGTAACCCAAGTTATCCCACGACCAAAGCCTTTTTCTAGTATTAAAATATATACTTACAAAAGACAATTATACTCAAAAATAAATTGATTAATTTATTTTGATGTTAGAAATTATTTAATAATTTATCAAACACTTAATTTTTTTCTTTCAATGTTCCATGGGATTCATTTCTTTTTTTGCATCTAATTTAAAAATCACGCAACCTATATAGTACAAATGAATTATATGTTAGTAAATGAATAATAAAATTGAATAAAAAAATTGAAAATTTTATCTTAATTTCAATCTCACCTAATTGTAGCGTGATCTCGCAAACCTTCTTTGCAATAGAGTTGTTAGCTTTATTTCATTCAAGTTTTTCCTTGTAGATAAAATCTTTACAAGAAATTTTTTATTAATATTAATAAACTAACCAAAGTAACATGATAAAAATATATTTAAGTTAATATTAACCTTAAACCTTATGAATTATGCATCGATCATAGGTTTTTATTCAGGATGTTTAAACAAACCTGACTCCATTAAAATAATAGAATTTTCATCACCGATGTTATAGTTATAGAAGCCTCAATGTTTTGAAGCTTGAAATTCACAATGTTGCTTGAAATTAATTTTTCAAAAAATTTTAACAAGTCGCTGTAAGGGGAAAACAAACTTACATTGAAATGTCGTTTTTCCACCAAGCCTGGTACTTCAGGGTAAATGGATCCCATTATGAAAGGACCCCCCATCAACATGACAGCATCATACTTAACGAGCCCGCATTGAGCATGGATGCTTGTGTCACAGGTGCCTGTTCTTAGTGGGCACCAAACAACTCATGTTGTCAGAATTGCTGTTATAAGAACTAGAAATTATCATATTCGTATGACGTGCTATTGACTTTTCTCTAGGCATCTACAAAAATTAAATGATTAAGGTATCGTAAACCATTCCTATTTTAAAAAAAAATTCGACAACACCCTCCCCTATATGGGAAACTACCTAAAATTTTTAAACCTGTAAATACACAACAATTTAAATTAGATTGCCACAAACCAGTTAATTTCATTTTAATCTATGTCAATCAAATAATTTCAATTATATTAATTTAACCAAATTTTCAATTAACTTTACTACGACCATTTGTGAAATGATCATATAATGTTAATATAAACACATATTTCATATTAATAACTATTCATTTATCCTAACTAGTATCTTAGATATTATTAATTTTTTTTATTTATCATGGCTATTATTTTTATTTTTTTATTTTTCATGATATTAAAAATTGTTTGTTAACACCAACAAATCAATTAGCTAACCATATTAATAACATAAAATATAAAGAAAAAATCCAACAACATTTATACAATCATTAAATTTCCTAAGAAGTTAAAAAAAAAATAAAAACATTCCAACAATCTATATACAATCATTAAAGAAAAAAATTAAAAAAAATTAAAATTTTCCAATAACATTTATACAATTATTAATAACAAAAAAAAATTAAAAAACAATTAAAAATTTCCATCAACATTTATGTGATTATTTTTAAAAGAAAAATAAAAAATTACTTTCAACATTTATAAAATTATTTATAACATAAAACTTTTAAAAAAATAAAAAGTTTCTATTAACATTTATACAATTAATAATAACAGAAAAAATAAAAAAAATTCCCAATAACATTTATAAAAATATTGAAAATGAAAAGGAATTCAAAAATAGAGAAGGAAAAATAATAATCTTACCTTAATGTTGAGTTTTCCCGAGCATGAGAAGAAAAACAAAATCCCAAGAATTCATTAAATAATAAGAGAAGGAGAAGAGAGGAGAAAACATACTTAAGCATGGAGGAGAATAGAAGAGAAGAGAATGGTTTGAATAGAGAAGGAGAGAGAGAATAGAAAGAAAGATGAAGATTTATAAGGAGACAAGAAGCTGCAAAGGAAGACAGAAGAAGAGATTTGCCCATTTGTTATGATTTTAGAGATTTTGATCTTTTAACTTGAGATTTTTTTACCAATGGTGAATTAAATATTATTTTTTTAATTTGTTAATTAAAGTTTCCGTCTGTCAAGTCTAATTGAAATTATCAATTTAATAAAAAAAATTTTTCAAAAATTCACCAACTATCACCGATACCTTTACCGATGGTAAATAAAAATTAATATTTTAATTGTTCTGTCAGTCTTTCCGTCTATCAAGTCTAATTGAAATTTTCAATTTAATCCAAAATTTTTAGATACTTACAAATGATCGAGTCTAAGAGTAAAACTGAATCCATTTTATGGTAAAATGATCACAAATATATAGTTATTAAACTTGACTAAGTCTGGTGGGTTGACTAAAAAAATCTAGTATTTAAAGTCTAATTAAAACTATATTTTTAGTTGAATCAGATAAAATATTAATATGATGAAATTCGATTGAACCGGTCAAGTTTTAGTGACTCGGTTATCTTGGCTAAAACCAATTAAAACTTGTGTGGGTAATACAAAGAATTTTTTTTTTAAAAAAATAACTCTGTTTTAATGAAGATAGCTGACTCAAATCAATCGAGTGATTTGTGGATAAATCTTATAACTTAATGACCTCAATCCTTTTTCAGATCAATTTGTGGATTGGTCTAACATATTAATCTTGCATTAATTTCCTGTTACCTCAATAATTAATAGTCTTGCACTATCTATCTAACATGTGCTTAGTTGCTTGTTGAATAAGTTTGTTTTACAACAAAAAAAACTAATACGTTGGTTTCCTAACACATTTTTTGGAGAAAAAAATCCAATCAGTAAATTAAAAAGTTAATGGATGCATTTAACTAAATAGATTGAGAATCATATGTGCAGTCAAGATAAATTATTAAGAATGATTCCTAACAAATCTGAGTTAACCAGTCAAACTCTTGACTCAATTGAGTTTAAAAATTTCAACTCAACAATTAAATCGACAAATATAAAATGGACTCATTAAATAAGCCATTATTTATTTCATCACAAAACACCTACATCACAAATTAAAATTAAATTTTTATCAATTTACAAACAAATACAATTTTATGAATCTCAAACAAACCCTAACATGTACAAATCATACATTCAAACAACAAATTTCTATGGAAAAAAGCTATTAAACAAGTAAACACTTTAACAAAATACATATACTACAAAAATATACAATAAAAATTAACATTTTAAAATTGAGTTCAAATAAAAACTTGGTAGTTTTGCTTACCTGAAGTGGGGAATCCTCAATAAAGTTTGGATCAGAACAAAATGCTAACAAACTAAGTGTTGAGGTGACTGATGCTAACAAACTAAGGTTGATTTGTATAAAATTAGGGGTGTTTGTATTGTTTGTTACGAAGAAAAATAGAGGAAGAAGAATAAACAAGGGAGAGAGAGAGGATGGTCGCTCGTTAGATCATAAATTAAATATTATACAAGAATTTGTCAACGAATTTAATCGATAAATTTAAATCTGTCGGTAATTTTATCTGTAAAAATAACATGTCATTATACTTCTTGGTTTTTTTTATCATTTCTTCTTTTCCCGTTATAACTCCTTCGGTATATATATACCGATGGAATATTTCTATCGGTGTTTACCGATGGATAGTGCGAGAGCATATTTAGTCAGAGAAATTTGTTGCAATTTACCGATGAAAATATTTAATTAGTGTGTGTTTGTATTTGTCAATTTTTTAATAATGATTAATTGTTCTTCAAATTGAAATTATATCATGTCAACATATTTTAAATAAACATAAATATAATGAATATAATATGTTTTCAAAAGAAATTTACTAAATCCTATCTAATTTTCAGCCAAGCCGCCTTTTTCTTGTTGTAGTTGTTGTTGTTTTTTTTTAATTTCTACATCTATTTATATGGATCATGAAAATCTTGATAAAAGAAATGTTTGCGTAAAATGGAGCTGATTGTTTCTTTATCTTATTTCCTCCACACACAAAAACGATGATTACTTCTTTTGTTTTTTAGCTAATCCGAATTAAATTCATTGATGTGTCCAAATGAGAGTGACTATTCATAGAGATTTTTCTGAATATATACCCTAGTTGAAATCCTGCACATGGACGGCTGATATTTCAAAGCAGGTCGTTATTTATATATCTGAGAAAATATAAAAAATAACACTGTAAAATATCGTTCATTTCATGGAGGAGGTATTTAACTTAAAACATGATTGAAAATAATATCGTAAAATATTAAAATATATATATTGAAATCTTAAAAAATCCATGCTAATCACGCAACTTAACATAAATTTTCTTACATTTCTGTCTCTAATTATACGAAACCAATTAAATGCAATGCAAATTCGTTGTCTTCGCTAACTAATGTTGTGTTGAATTTCATCTTAATTTGAAATAAATGCAAGAAATTTGATAATTGTCAATGGAACGATGTCATTCCTCCCGCATGACAACAACATAGCACTCAAAAGTAGATAAATAAGTTAGGGTTAGGTTGCAGATAGGCAGGAGCTAGAGTTTACCAGAGAGACATGAGGTGTACGACGACACCGCTATTTATAAACTATTAACACCGAAAGCAACATATAACATGGAGAGGAAAGGGGAAGGGAGAGGGGGTGGGGTTGGTTGTAAATTCACTGAGAGTGCTCTATAGAAAATGAGAAATTAATGACGGCATGTCTGATGCCAAAGCCACAGCCTACACCACAACCCAACCTAAGAGCGAGCCTTATCAACACAGTCTCACGAGAACCATTAGTTTATGCCGCATATAAATTATAAAATCCAAAAAAAAGAGAGAGAGATTAAAAAACAATTGAAGGCATGCAGCAAGGAGGGAGTGGGGGAGAGAGAGAGAGAGAGAGAGAGAGAGGAATAAAGCCAATATTATCATTTATCCACACTACACAGTGACACCCATTAGTAAAATGCCAAGTTGCGAAACATCGTGCTCTCTTTTCGGGTGGACAAATAAGTCTCAAGACTGATCGAAGTGATGACATTATTTGATCCTTCTAGCATAAAAAAGGACCCATATGTGACCCAAAGGATGGGGCAGACATGTAGTGAATAAAACGTGGCACAACTAACGACTTAAGAGTGTATATATGCACCTCGCAAACAGACAAAGCAGCCTCACATTGGCCTTTGCTACAAAGTTTGGGATGATTTTCTTGCGATCTTTGAACTTGGGAAACGTCACCCATTAATAGCCCGATCATCCCAAACTTCTATACGACCAAAAATTCATTGAACGATCAATTTTTCAACTTTCATTGAGAAAAGGGATGCAATTGCTACTGTGCTAGGCACTATATGTTATTATATTAAGCTAAGAATATCAGCGAAGAAGGGATAAGAAGGGGAAAATAAAGCACAAAAGGAATGGGTGGAAGGGGGTGAAGGAGAGTGCTCTGATCACGCAGCCTTTCAGATTCCTCACGGCTCTCATCTACTTGTTTTTATTTAATAGAGGGCAACAGTGAGAGATGATAGTGAGAGATTAGGATTTTAGGAGCATCTGGAGAGGGACGTCCTTGTCCTTGTGGGGATTTCGTGTCTCCCAAGCTTTTCTCTGATTTGAACTCCATCCCATCTTGAACTAATTCATCTGCTCTTGATATTTATCTTAACTACAGCACTGGCAACTTGCAATTATCTTCATCCAATTCCCTTGAGACCCTCGTAGATTTCCTAGCCTCAAAAACTTACAACTCGTCTCCATCGCTACTCACAATATCCCATTTGGGAATACCATCAATCCTATTTTTAAGGTTAAAGATTAAGAGTCACTGTGCCGGGAAAATATACATATATATAAAAGAGAGAGAGAGAGAGAGAGAGAGATGCAGTATCACGCCACACATAATTGTATTCACTGAAAAACTGCGATTGATGCATGCACCTCTATAAGTCCGAGGTGTTTGCGCTAGCCATAAATGATAAAACAGAACCCACCTTCACATCAAATGCAATTTTAATTAATTACGTGAAGGCAAAGCTAATTAACAAGAACAAAACACATCAGAAAGTTGATTGTTAACGAGGGAGTTTATACTCATACCCTACTATATTTTATTTTATTTTATTGGGGAGAGGGGGGGGGGAGATATAGGAAGAAACTAAAGCATAAATTAAATCAATCAAGAACCAGTGACCATCTTTTATCTTCAGGAATGGTATATTGTTGTTGTTTTCTCAAAAAAAAAAAAAAAACTTTTGTAGTCTACAATATTCTAAGAATCTATATCTAAAACTTGATCAGCACAAATGTACTTCCCTACGAAGATTCTCCATCATATCCATTACAAAATCTATGGGCCGCCTACACACATATATGCAGCATAAGTTTCATATTTCTAGCTACGAATTCACAATTGATCCATTCATGTCCAAAATAAGAAGCTGCAACTCATTTTCCCATGAGAAAAAACCCCCACCCTCCCTATATATATACATAGAAGAAAGGTATCTCAGAATGCAAATAGAATATAAAATAGAAGATCACAAAGATGCCAGAACACAAGGTATAACTTTAAATATCAATATCTACAACAAAACACAATGTTCTGTTCTGTACAAATGCCATCATAATGCCACTGTACTCTATTATTGCTACCCTTCCAACAATCTAAAACCCCATATTATATATTTATAGACATGATCTGTACATGCATGGATATGGTATTTCATATATCCAAAGTTTTCTTGACTTAGAAATTAAATCCCAACAGTAATTGCTAAATGTATATGAAGGGACCATTTCCTTGCTCCAAAGCTATTAAAAACACACTATCTAGTATCCGATTCTATACAAGTGGAGAGGTATCTACACAAGAAACTTGAGAATGTATCAGTTCCTAATTCCCCACATTCCACTTCCTCCTTCCTCGCCATCATTTTATGTGCCATTTTTTTTCCTTTTTTTAATACCACTAAATGCTAATTAAGCATACTGGAAATCTGTTTTTTTTTTTTGTTTTTTGGTTCATGAAATCTTAAAATGGGGCACGATGAGGTATACCCTTTCTTCTCCTTGCATTTCGATGATTGAAAATGGGAGGAGTAGCCGGAGAAATGTTGGTAGCTGCATCATCACCGGAGCTCTCCGCGCCATCATTATTAGAGGAATAGATTGAGAGTCCCTCCATCAAACGATTGAAAGCATGTGTCCTGCGAATCTTCTTAGGGGTCGAGGACTCATCTGATTCTGACCCACCAAAGAAGGGATCCCTATTGTGCTTCAATTTTACCGCAAATGTAAGGTCTGGGTCACCCCGCTTCATCCCTCCCAGCTAACAAAACGCAAAGAGCACTTTACTCGAACAAACAATGGATATTGTATTAAGTAATCAGAGCAGAGCAGAGCGCCGATTAATAATCGAGAAGGAAAGTCATCAGAATTAACCTACCTTGCATCCAAGTGAACAGAATCTGAAAGAATCAAGGAGACTTCGACAACAAATTTCACAAGTGTTGGTGACTCCCTTTCCCGGCCTTGGCTGAGGGCGCTCGTTGAGGAACACAATCTTGGCGCTATTGATGATGTAAGTCTGCACGCATGATATGTCTATGTACTTCTGTATCTCATTTACCCTCACCACGTTATGGTATGAAGATCGCCTTATCTGCACGAACATTCGGTTTTTCAATCAATCAAGCAATGCATATTAATGCTATAAGATTGAAGAAAACACTGTACCAGTACTGGCAGTAGGTATATGTAAAATTAATAGTGTTTTAATTCGAAGACAATTTCGACAAACCTGAACAACACGGTGGTCTTTGTGATAAATGAGACAATACGAACAGAAAGCATTTCCCATACAATCTAAGCAGAACATATTGCATTCGCTTTTATTGGATTCACCATGAACTCCACAGGGAATGAAATAGCTTGCTCTAAGCATGGGTATCAACCATGGTGGACCCATGTCGTGGTTCCCCATTTGCCCAAATGAACTCACCTGCAATCAATTATCACTGCCTCAAATGAGTAAACCCCAGACACAAAATAAAAGAATAAAAAGATGAAACAGAGCAGTGGAAACAGAGAGGTGCTAGAGTGAAAATACCATGACTTTGTTATTACTATTAGTTTCGATGAAAATCCAATCTTCTACAGCCTCTGTTCCTGTTGATTATAGGTAATAAACAGCTGCCAAAAGAACGAAAAGCAATCAAGGACTCATCGCCAACCCAGACTGCAAATTACAGACATGAAAAAAGAGATATTGATTCATCTGCCTGAGACACAAACCTCGACAGGTTCAGGTAGAAAGAAACCAGCACACCGATCGAAGATATCAAGGATTAAGATCGAGGAATGCGCAGTGATATTTTTGTATTCATGTGTATGTTGTAAGGTGTATGCGCTTCAGGGAAACACTAGAAGAAGAAAGATATCCTGCAATGAAAATATATATGATATCATGCGATATTACAAGGCGGTAACAAAAACAGCGCACGCCTTTATTTATTTTATTTTAATAATAAAAAAGAAAAAGGAAATAGGTGGAAGGAAACGTGCCCGCATTTTATGACAGTAGTATACATCGACGGAGTTGAATGAGGGCAGCAACACCCAGATATTAATTCTCGTCCGATCACGTTTTCTAGATTAAATACAAGACTCCCCTTATCCAAGCTCAACCGTCTGATTTGAGTGGGGCCAGTTTTGAATTTACGGACACACGAGTCGGCAGCCGCTTTTTACAGGTTGAAACTACATACATGGGAGGATATGTCGATCAAGCTGTGTACTTTTGTTTCTTCTTCTTCTTCTTCTTGTTTGTTGCTCACCAAGGTCAGACTTCCAACCAGAAGAGCTAGCGCTGAGCTTAGGAGAAAGAGTATTATCCAACAATCGATTTTTCCTTGGGACGGACCTCCACCCCCAAGTGGCCAATTCTTCCACTCCCACTGCACCAACTGCCCCTTCTCAAATTATATGCATGCATCAAATTAAATGGGTGCACTAAAAAGTGTACAAATTAGTGGTAAATAATATATAGCAAATAATATTCAATAAATAATAACCCCACTCCCCATATCACATGATATGATATCATAATGTTAAATAATATATTCTGTCAACAAGACTTTTCTCCATGATCTTCTCATTTCATTAATTTTCTGACTATATATATATATATATATATAT
>Ga0325411_1009346_pt1 | contig 10493 bp, 2 predicted proteins | sample PopdelMetagenome_13_FD_206181 | JGI IMG/M metagenome (GOLD analysis project Ga0325411, IMG submission 206181) | Populus deltoides microbial communities from Bellville, Georgia, United States - Xylem-PdIQD-R4 | ecosystem: Host-associated > Plants > Phyllosphere > Stem > Wood/Secondary xylem...
AATAAAAATAAAAATAGAAGAAATCAATCTTCTACTGTTCGTCAAAACAAAAATTACCGTAGACTAGAAAAGTATAAAAATAATTTTTCCCTTACCACAAAAATTGACTAAGCATACAGCGTTGAAAATATTTTTTTTATGGAATATATTCGACATTACATATTTGATTGGGAAAAAAATGGTATCTGATTTTTTTTTACAGTATAAATACTATTTTATCCTTATTCACGACCCGACCCGAGATATAAAATCAAAATAACTCCATAGAAAAAAATAAAAAAAATACAAAGATTAATTCTAGACCAATTAAATATTAAAAAATAAAATTAAAAAAATCAATTCTAAAAAAAATATAAAACAGATCAAAATCAACCCGGGCTAATTTTTAATACTCATGAGTCTAATAATAAGCCTGAGACTAACCCTGTAAAAGACAAACCCCAAACAATCATGAAGAAAATTGTCCAATTAACTAAATACTAGAAAAATAAAATTAAAAAATTCAACCAAAAAAAAACCCAACACACAACAAGTTGCAATAAAAAAATAAAATCTGTCTACCCCTTCAGACGTCAATTTCTTTCTCGTCTTTTCCCTTTGTTTTTCCATTGACATGGTGGTTTCTCAATTCTGGCAGCAATTGCCACCTCAGGAAAGGGTTTTTTTTTTTTTTAATTCTTGGCAGGAGGGTAGCCAAGATTGGAGAGAGAACAGTCCCTTAAGAAACAGATCAGAATTAAGAGTATCAGAGTTCTGATTCTGAGACACGTCTAGTTCTGTTAATTTGTAGAAGTTTAATGCGATATTCGTTGATAAAATACATTAATTAACTCAAAAGGGCCTCTAATCAAGACAAGATAGCGTTTTTTTAAGCTGTAGAGCCCAATACAACAAGACCCAGCTTGACCCAAGAATAGAAACCTAGCAACCATGTTTCTCAAAAAGAGAAACCATGCAACAGGCGAGGGAATCCAGTCAGTCAGCCTTGAGAAAGAACCTCGGCTGAAAAGATTTCCTGTTCTTGTCGAAACTTCCTGAATCGGTGATCGCTGCAACCTGCGCTGGGCTGATAAAACTGTTCTTGTCGAAAAACTAGAATAGAATGTTCCTGGGGATCATCTAGCATACAAGTATCAATATAAACAAATGGTTGGCCTTATGGGATAAGGCATAATCAAAAGAGATTCATGCATCCATGTTGTTCTATTTGGTCAAGCAAAACCTATGATATCTTTGCATCATAGGATTGTCTGTGCTGCAAGACTGTTGTGAGTAGGAAGGATAAGTGGTGTCAAGGTTAATGTAAGGAGCAGAAGCCTTAAAGGGGTATCCATCTCTTGGAGGTATGGACTGACTGCATACTTGATGATGTTAAGGAAGGAAGGAGCAGATGTGGTGAAGGAGTTCGTCTAGTAAATTGCTTCTTCTTTAGATTTCAATCTCTTGCTCTTCTCTTCTTCCACTAGCTCAACAAAATCTGTAACTTCAGGTACGCTATGTACCTCTAATTAACGCAGTCCGGACTTCTGAGGCCCATATTAACTTGATGCGATGGCCTAAAATTCGTTTTGTTTTTCTTCTTCTTTTTTAAGTCAGGAATTATGATGTCTTTCTTTCCTTCTTGTTTCTATTTTATATAGTTGAATTTATAAAAAAAAAAATTGTAAATTGAAATAAGTTAAAATCCCTGGTAAAAACAGTCTAACTCCACCCTCGAATATATTGTTTACTGTATACAATGGTTGACATTAGCTTTTTAAAGATATTGAAGCCTTTTCATATAATTCATTTATTATTGTTAAATTAATAAGATATAAATAAGTTTTTTATTTTGCTTGGTAAAACAACCAAAATACATTTAAAAGCAAAGAAAACTAAACATATCATTAATTAAGGATATTTTCGTATTTGTATAATAGTTTTTTTGTTATTATAATATCAACTAAGGAGCAATTTAATATTTGCACATATATAAAAAAATTGTATAAAATTAAAATGCACAGTTAAACAACTAAAATGTCTTTAAAAGCAAAAAAAAAAAATAGAGTCAAGGAGCTTTGTGGTTTTTTCACAATGGTTATTTTGTTATTATTAAATCAACTCAAAGACAATTTAGTATTTGGTTAAAAAAGGATGTTGGAAGCGCCTGGCGTCAAAAAAAAAATTTTTCACCTTGTTGTTGGAAGCGCCGTCATGTTTTTTTTTTTGTTGGTGCGATGTAAGTCTCCGGTAGCAATTTAGTTTGTCGCATGTAGATCTTTTTTTTTCTTTTTTTTCTTTTTTCTTCCCAAAAATTACAGTTTGACTCTCTTTATTGTTGGTATTTCAACTTCAATCCTTTTTTTTTTTTTGTTATTCATTCTTTTATAGATGTTTTATTTATTTTCAATTTCATCTTTTAATCCCAATGTAAAAATACTATATTTTCCAATTTGGTTTATATTGTTTTGATTTCTAATTTTTTTTTCCTTGATCTTTTTGTAAAAGTTTTATTTGTTTTTAATTTCATCATTCAATTCAAATTGATAGCATTATGTTTTCTAATATGATCCTCATTATTTTAATATCTAATTTTTTTTCTTGACCATTTTGAAAAAGTTATTCTTCTTTTCAATTTTACCATTCAATCATAAATTTATTTTTATTTTTATGTCAATTTTGATCCTCATTCTTTTAATTTTTTTGTTATTTTGTTAAATTGATTTTTCTTTTCAATTTCATCATTCAATCAAACATAAGATTTATTTGGTATTTGAATTCTGATCCTCATTATTTTAATTGTAATTTTTAAATCTTTTTGTATATAATTGAATTTTTTTTCAATTTCATTCTTTAATATTTGATCGATTGGGGATTAAAGTTTATGGATTTTTCAAATAGGATGTTTCGGGTCTAATGACCCAAGTCATGGGTTTAAGAAGTTAAATGTTTTTTTATATATATATAAAAGGCTTTATAATTTTTTTTTATCGGGTTATTCCAATCTCGTGATTTGGATCACGAGTTTGGCAGGATATCCTAAGTTGGCTCTGCTCTAATTATTGAGATTACATATTTGTCATGCTAACTCTAGTTAATTAGGAGTGGTTTTTTATATTTTTTTATTCTATTTTATTTTTTTATATTTAATGGGTTATGAATTGAGATTAATTATATATCCTGTTTTTGTGTTATAGAGTCATATATATATATATATATATATATATATATATATATAGAGAGAGAGAGAGAGAGAGAGAGAGATAGCTTTATACAGTATTCGTTGTACACTAAAATATATTTTTCATCATGATCAAAACAATCTTGTTCAAAGTGATTTTTGACATGAAACGATGTTGGTTTTTTAAGAACATTTAAGTTTTTTATATTTAATGGGTTATGTATTGAGATTAATTGTATATCCTGTTTTGGAGTTCTAGAATCATATATATATATATATATATAGAGAGAGGGAGGGAGGGAGGGAGGGAGAGCTCTATGCAGTATTCGTTATACACTAAAATATATTCTTCATCATGATCAAAACAATATTATTCAAAGTGATTTTTGGCATGAAACGACGTTGGTTTTTTAAGAACATTTAAGTTTTTTATATTTAATGGGTTATGTATTGAGATTAATTGTATATCCTGTTTTGGAGTTCTAGAGTCATATATATATATATATATATATATATATATATATAGAGAGAGAGAGAGAGAGAGAGAGAGAGAGAGAGAAAGAGGGAGGGAGGGAGGGAGGGAGAGCTCTATGCAGTGTTCGTTATGCACTAAAATATATTCTTCATCATGATCAAAACAATCTTGTTCAAAGTGATTTTTTGCATGAAACGACGTTGGTTTTTTAAGAACATTTAAGTTTTTTATATTTAATGGGTTATGTATTGAGATTAATTGTACATCCTGTTTTGGAGTTCTAGAGTCATATATATATATATATATATATATAGAGAGAGAGAGAGAGAGAGAGGAGGGGGGGAGGGGGGGCGCTCTATGCAGTATTCGTTGTACACTAAAATATATTCTTCATCATGATCAAAATAATCTTGTTCAAAGTGATTTTTGGTATGAAACGATGTTGGTTTTTTAAGAACATTTAAGTTTTTTTTTTAATATATATTCACTTTGATCCTTGGAGAAGGGGGGAGAGCTCTATGCAGTATTCGTTGTATACTAAAATATATTCTTCATCATGATCAAAATAATCTTGTTCAAAGTGATTTTTGGTATGAAACGACGTTGGTTTTTTAAGAACATTTAAGTTTTTTTTTTAATATATATTCACATCCTTGGAGTTTGAGGTTTATAAAAATCATTTATCTTAAAAGAGCAGGGAAGAGAGAGAGAACCCCAACAGACTCCTTTCAAAATTCACACCACGCAATTTGGCAATTTTGAAGGGAGTTTACTAATTGTGATTCCAACTCACCACGGTGTCGGAGAAAAAATATCAGAGCTTGGAAAATTAATTGGTTTTTATATTTTATTTGTTTTAGGGAGTTTTTTTTTTTAATTAAGATGATTTTGACGTCAAAAAAATGGTGTCCGCATGATTTTAGCATGCATTTGAGGGTTTTTTTTTTTTTATACATGTTAGAGTTGTTGAGAAAGAAGGCTTAAGTGTGATGACTTTTTATTTTTAGTGTATTTTAATAATTTTAATATGTTAATATAAAAAAATCTAAAAATATATTTTTAAAAATTAGTGTTTGCCAATTAGTAAAATAAGTGTTTTCATTTTTTATAATCTCATATAAAATTAGTATATGTTGGCTAACTATCTTTTGGGAATTTATTTTTATTTTTATTTTTTATATTTTTTTTAATTAATTTATATTTTTAGTTTCGCTCTTCAATAAAAAATAAAATTTATTTTATATTTTAATTTTAATCTTCGTTCTTTTAATTTTCATTTTTTATTCTAGATCCTTTTATGTAATTAATATTTTTTTTAAGTTAATCCTTCAACATTTAATTGGTTGAAAATTGAGTTTCGTGATTTTTTCAGATATAGTGTTTTCAGTCCAATGCTTCAGGTCACGGGTTTGAAAAGTTTATATGGGTTTACATCATTTTTTTCCAGCTTTGTGATTTTTTTATGTTTTCTTTTTTATCAGGGTATCATGATCTCATGATCTAGTCCATGGGTTTGGCGGGTTAACCCGAGTTAACTTACTTCTTGTTCCCTATGTTATAAGTTTGTCATGCTTACTCGAATCGACTCGAGCTAGTTTTTTTTATCCAATTTCATATTTTTATATTTAATGGGCTGAGAATTTAACTAAATCGTTTGTCCCCATTTGCAAAATATTTCTTTTCCAAGGTTATATTTATCATTAAAAAAAATTAGATCCTTTTATTATTATTATCTATTTTTTATATTATAGGATTAAAAAATTACTAGTTTACTTGACCCGGACCGGTCTATAATTAAAGTCACTAATGTTTTTAAAATTTTAAAATGCACTACTTAAACATCATTTTTAAAGCAAAAATAAAAAACACATGCGGCCAGCTTGGGTACACTTACATCGTAAAATTAATGAATTATATTTTGGACCTTGTGTTTTTTTATGATTTAAAATAATAAATTTTTAAATTTTTATAAAAACACTTTTAAAATAGAAAAAGCAAACAATTTTTTTAAAATAGCACTCCTATGTAACGACCAGTAGTTCAAGAAAAGTCTTGAGTGAAACATGTAATAATGACCATCTGACTTTTTTGTCGTTTTCTTTTTTTGAGTACCTTCCCACACTACAATAAATTTCCCAAACGGGGATTTGTACGTCGTTATCTCCCCTCTCTACGAAAGGGTTTGCACGTGATGTCGCCCATCAACAGAAGTTAAAAAAGGCAGTCACCTGTGTGAAGTGAAGCACGTGCTTGGCTTCATTCGATTCGGTATTCTCGATGGAAAAAACAGAATATACCTGAAGCCCAGGTCCCTCTACCCTACAAATTCAAACCAGGTTATTCGACACGTGTTCTGTGTTTGATTTTTATTTTAAAAATATTAATTATTAACAATGTGTTTGTTTTGCTGTTTAATTTTTTCATTTTACTTTTGTTTTTCTATAATTTTTTTATTTTATCTTTGTATATTGAAATAGTTAAGAATTTAAATTTATAATTATTTATTTATTTTATTTTTCTCTAATTTTAGCATAATTTAAGAATTTGTGATAATAGCCTAGGTTGTTCTGATTTACGGGTTTGATGCTATTATTTTTTATTGAACTTGATTTTTTTATAGTTTTTTATAGAATTAAAAAATAATTTCAAAAAAAATCATATTATTAAACTTTATAAATCAACAAAAAACTAAAAGGTGTGAGGCAATTATTGTTTACCCACACTTATTGCACCGTGGATCATAATATTTTACTTCTTTTTTTTTCCTTTTAGTTATAATTTTTTTAAAATTTTGTTTTTGTTTATTTTATCTTTTAATATCAGGGTGATTGAAGATTTAGTTTTGTAATTTGCTTCTTTTGATTTTATCTTTCTATAGGATTAGCATAATTAGAAGGTTTGTTGGGATATTTCAGGTAACCCTAGTTTACGAGTTTGGAGGAGTTTTTTTTATCCTTTTCTTTTTATTTAATTGAACTTGATTTATCATTTATTTTTTTTCTCGTATGGTTAAAAAATTTCATTTAAGAGAAAAGTCATATTATTAAACTTTATAGAATTTATACAGAATTGTTCACAAGTTTGGCTGATTGACCTGGTTTATGGGTCTAACAAGTTTAACATTTTTTTAATTATTTTTTTATTTCATCATTAGAGTTAATTGAGAATTCAGTTTTATGATTGGTTTCATTTCACTTTCCACAAGTTATCGCGGTCTCAAAAAAATTATCTCGGTATTAGATTGGTGTTTGACTTTGTGATCATGTATTTTTATTATCACATAATTAAATATAAAATAGTTTAAAAATAAATAAATTATAATATCAGTAGAGTCCATAACCCGATTTACAGGTTTGGCTTTCTAGCTCAAGTTATTCGATTCACAGGTTTGACGAGTTTACCTACCGATCGAATATGTGTTTTTTTAATCCTTTAATTGTTTTTATTTTTTTATTTTATCTTTCAATATTGAATTGGTTGGGAAATAGACTTCATGATTTATATTTTTTTGCTTTCTATAGTATTATCATTATCTCAAATAAGTGTCTATTTTTAGGTTGATGCTTAATTTTATGATTATATATTTTTATCATATAATTAAATAAAAAATTATATGATAAAATTATTAAACTCAATCGAGTCCATGACCCAGGTCGCAGGGGGACTGCAGTCGATTTAATTTATCATTGTCTCAATATTTTTTTAAAAAATTATCATCTTCAAGTTTTTTATAAAAAAATCTAAGTTATGTTTTTACTAGTCATTAAAGTTGTGTTCAGACCAATAAAATCGATCGATTTAAGTTGAGTTAGTTTCTATGTAATTTAATTAAAAACTCGAGTTAAATAAAGAAATGAGTTGAGGGATTTCAAGATTAAATAACTAAGTTTAATAATATTATTAAAATAATTTTTATACTCTTAAACTTTTTCTATATTTAAAAAAAAATAAACCGAGCCGTCATGGTAAACCAAAGGACAATCAACTAGCATCTACTATGTTGAGGTTTTTGTTTGCTTTAGGTATTTACGCCGTTGGATGATGGCTGATATACACGGCGGAGATCCATTGGTGAGAATGTCGATGAAGAGCATAGCGGCGATATTTTCTATGACTGGTGGAGGATTAGAGAAGCTTTCTTGTTTAGCAACGGTGTGATGCCCTAATGACTCAAAAATTGAAACCCACTTCCCTCTTGCCGCTTGTTGCTCACTCGCCATTTGTGTTGCCCGGAAATTTGTTTGGGTCACACTCAGAAATTGCTCGTTATAGCAATAAACTAAAATCGGACTTTTTACTGCAACGCGTTCTTCTTGCACTTTATTTTTATTTTGATCATTTAATTTAATTATTTTAATTTCATCTTATTATGTGATGTTTGTAATATTTATTATGTTGATATTTTCTTCTTTTTTTATACTACTGACAATTAAGGTGTTTGGTAAAATTTAAAAATTAAATTAAAGAACAATTTGATAAAATAACATTTAAATATGTAATATTAAAAAAATAATTAAAGGAAGAAGGAAAAAATAAATAAAATGACTTTTTTATTTCTGTGAAAAAAAAACATTATTTTCATCCCAACTGTCTTCATTTAGACTTATTTGGTTCCTTTAATTTTATAATTTTATGCATAAGTCCCGAACTCTCATCTCCATGAAAAAAGTAGATCATGGTTAAAAAATAAAATTTTTTCCAATTTAATTTTATTTTTTTATTTTTTACCGATGTAGAGGTTTTTCAAGTTGAGAATGAGTTTATTAAGACTCATAAAGTGTTTATTAAGTATTTTCACGTAAAAAAATAAAAATGAGATTTCGATGGTTAAAATCTAAAATATCAAACAACACATCGTCTAACATTCTAGACAACGTGTTGTCCATTTTATCTGTTTTTTAAAAATAAAAGAGCAAATGATCATATGTTTTTAAACATAAAAAAACAACAACAAATAATGCTAGACATGCAGACCCACAATACCAAGTCTTCTTTTTGTTGGGCTTGACGTCTCCTACGCCTAGGTGCATGACTTTTTTCTCTTGTTTTTTCTTTTCAAAATTACCTTTTCTCCTCTTAAATTTTAATTGAAATGCACTTTAAATAAAGATAGTTAATAAGATATTTACATTAATGTTCTTAAATAATATCAAAGGTTTTTATGGGGATGTCATTAAATTTCACATCAAGACCAAACCGCCCCGCTTCAGATAAACCTATTTGCAACTCAATCATCCCAACCCCTATTAGTGAGTGTTGATTCAAACCTTGTTTCACCTTGAAAATATAAATCCTCTACAACATCATATCTCTAGGGTTAACATGTAACATTGTGGGTCCTAACACTTTAAATATCTTCAACTATTCACAATAAATTATTGACCAATCAAAAATAATAATAAATATTTCATCATAATATTCAATAATATGATAAAACTTATTCAAGAATTCATTTGGAACCGAAATCAACCTTTTAAAGCGATTGAAGTTGATTAGAAAACTATTGGAATGGAAGTGATGGTTCTAGATAGCTTGGGCACACGAATGCACGTGCTACCATGGTTGTCAATGTGTGGGACCACGCACTGTTATTGTTGGGTGAGTGTTATTGGGTGGGCTAAGAGCGACTCTCTTCTTCATTTTTAGCCTGACGGTGAAGACTATTGCCAGATGTGAAGAGAGAGCAAGTCACACACATATTCATTTTTCTTTCCCCTCTCTTTTCTCTCTCTTTGAGTTGATTTTCTCTCTCTCTCTCTCTCTCTCTCCTATGAATTTGGTTTACTGCTACTATTATTTGTTGTTGTTGAATGTGGAGAGAAGAAAATGGGTTGCGATGGTTGGTGGTATTGATGGCGGGACTAGTTTTTATAGAAAAATAAAGGAAGAGTTGTCATGGTTTATTTTGGTGATAGCTGCTATGATGGGCATTACTGTCGATGTTGAGGGTGGTTATGGCGTTGGTGATGGGTGTTGGCGATAGGCTATGGTTGATGATGTTGACGACATTAATGGTGGAGAATTAATTTTTTTAGAGAGAGTGTTTCTTCTCTCTTTTTTTTTAACACTCTTTTTTCCCCTTAAGAATCTCTCTTTGTACAAATTTTCTCTCTACAAAAAAAAAAAAATTTCCATTTTTTATTTCTCTCACTTTATCCCCTCCCCCCCCTTTTTTTTCTTTGCCATTAACGCATCTTTTATACTACTCTATCTAATAATTTTCTTATTCTTTATTTCTTATTCCTTCATATCCCCTCAAGTGAATCTTCTACTAACTTATTTTGTTTTTTTTTTAATTGTATTTTCTTGTCTTTTTTTTGGTAACCGAGGGTGTCCGGGTCAGCTTACACGCACCACAACTAATCTCCGGACCCACTGAACATCCTGCAAGCCAGTGAGCATGTAAGGCACCGCGGGGGTGACAGGCGTGCACAGTGAGGCTCGAACCCAGGTGCAAAGGAAGAGAACAAGGCCTTTCCACCGCTGGGCCACAACCTCAAGTGTAATCTCTTTATCTTTAATTGCTCGAGAAGGGGTTGGAAATTTGTGTTTATTTTATTCACTCATTCCTTATTTCATTATCACCTTACACACTAAAATCTTTTTTTTTTTATCTTTCAATTTTTTAAAATTCATCAATAAAAATACGATAAGTCAAGTGAAGTGGTAAAAAATAATAAAATTAATTAAAGTTAACCACATTGTGTTGAAAATGTATTTTTTAAAAAATCTTGTGTTTTCTTAAAAAAATATATTTAAAAATAAGAGGTCAAAAATTAGATTGTGGAAATATATATGTTTATTCAAGAACAAGGATTGCATTTCATTTTGTTTTTGTGTTAAAAACTTAATAAAAAT
>Ga0325411_1009348_pt1 | contig 10492 bp, 5 predicted proteins | sample PopdelMetagenome_13_FD_206181 | JGI IMG/M metagenome (GOLD analysis project Ga0325411, IMG submission 206181) | Populus deltoides microbial communities from Bellville, Georgia, United States - Xylem-PdIQD-R4 | ecosystem: Host-associated > Plants > Phyllosphere > Stem > Wood/Secondary xylem...
AATATATATATATATATATATATATATATATATATATATATATATATATATATATATGAAGACATGACGACAAAGGCATTTCTTTATTACCGAACCTCTCGCGGTCATGTCTTCTTTGGGTTAAAACGGCATTTATGGCGGTCGTATGTCTATCACTCCTTACATTTGGGACCATTTTACTCTCGGGCAATCCGACACCACCAACTTGGCGTGTGTTTGGTAATGTTGTCTAACATCCGTGGGAAAGATACGTTCGGTTTATAATAATGTAAATATATAAAAATATGGTGGTCATACGATCATTATAGAGATCTGAAGTGTATATTAAGTAAATATGTAAAATTGTAGAAAAAATTGGAAAAACAATCATAAATTAAACAAAACAAGTATTCAAATTATACTTATATAAAATTAGTTTAGATTACTTATTTATTGAAGTCTTAAAAGATATCTAATCTGAAATTTTGTTGTTGTTAATAATTAATTATTTATTATTAAATTTTTATTGCCCCTTAATTGATGCAAAAAGATTATGTTTAATAAATTTCTCAGAATTCCATTAACTCATTCTTTTTAGGTGTACACTTAAATAATTATTAATGAACTTAAATGAATAATAATCAACATTTCTCTACGAAAATTGAACTAAAGAAAGAATGGAATGACGAGGCTTTAGAAAATCCTGTAAAAAAAAAAGAAAAAAAAACTTAAGAAGATTATTAGATGATTTCTCACTCATCCAAGACATCTATTTATAGATCTTGAAAACCAAAATATTAATACTTATAATTCTAGAATCTTCACAATTCATGAATATTTTATTAATTATAATAAATGCTCATTGTTCAAGAATTAATATTTATAATTCATGAAAAGAATTCATGAATGTTTATAAATTCATGAAAAAATTCATAGATCATGAATATCCAAAGCATTCATAGTTCATGAATTATGTATAATCCATGAAAGAATTCATAAATGTTCATAGTAATAACAATAATTTTCGTGACATAATTAATGAATTGCTTAATATAAAAAAATGTTTTAGGGATAAAAATTTTTATTGATCAAACAAGGACAAAATAACAAATGTTTTTTATTTTTCAAAGCCCAGCTCAAACTCATGGTAAATATTTTCCTAACTCATGTCATTTTCCCAAAACCTTTACCAAATTGTCATTTAAAAAAAATATATCATGGTTTTAACCCCAAATATGAGTGGACTTTACATATAATTTTTTTAAATAAACCAGTTCTAATAAGTAATGTGGTGTAGAGTGCTTTTCAAAAGTTCTTTTCAATTGAAAATACATCAACATGATTGTTTTTCAGAGTTTTTTTTTTATTTTTGACATCAGCAGATTAAAATATCGAAAAACTCCTAAAAAAACATAAATTTTATGTTTTTCATGCAAAAAGAAATTGTAAAAGCATTTTTAAAAGCAAAAACTATAGTAGTACTAAACCAACATTGAATCAACTGATTATTAACAAATAGGGTTTGCTTACTATTGTGTTGTATCTTAAATAGTGTTATTAAACCTGGCCTAACCCAATAGGCTAACCCGAGACTCGATCTACCCAGGGCCTTAACCTAATCAAACCTGGATGACACAACAAGTTAACCCATGTCCTGGTCGATTTGGTTGACTCGATCAAAATCCGGTTTAATTAAAAATAATTAAAATAACATTGTTTTAATTTTAAAAATAAAATTTTAAAATGATATAATTTTAGATTGATTTAAATGAACTGCTATAACATAGATCAAATTTAATAACTTTGATATCAAGTTCAAGGAAAGAATATAATGCACAGTAGAACAATTCATGAACTTACAATAATAGTCAAAAGATATGGATGGAAGTAGGGTGTAATTGAAGTCACGGTTTGAAAGTTCAAAATGGCTTTTGAATTTTAATAATTATTTTATAGAAATTATACTATTTTCTCTAAAAAATAGCCCCTTCTAATATATATATATATTTTTAAATCACCTCGCCTTTGCCAAAAATTATTTCACCCTTACCAAAAAAAATTTGGTATGGTTTTTGTAAATTAATTTAAGTTATTTTTTTATTTGAAATTAAAAAGTATTACAAACATTGTTGGTTAAAAAAGATTTATACTTCGATCAAAAAGTCATTATAAAATTGAGGAATTTTTTTTTAATGTCTAACTTCTTATTTATATTATTTTTTTCATAAAAAGTCATTGTAATCAATTTTTACCAAATCTAATTCTAACATAACTCATTTTTATTGTCAAATATTTATAAAAATAACTTTTTAACTTTGATTCCTGGTCAAAAGTCATTTTCTCTCATCTCAAACGTAATCTAATTATAATACAATAGAAGAGTACTCCCTTCCTTGTGTCACCCGATACCCTTTTGGCCTCCCATGCAATAATAATAACAATAATAATAAATAAATAAATAAAAAATGCAAGCTTCGGATTTTATTTTTTCTCTTTAACAATTATGAATTGTAAATTGGGAGGATTTTATTTATTTATTTTCTTTCATGATTAAAAAGGGATTTTTTTTTTCACCCTCGATTCATTGCCCAAGTCCAAATAAGATTAAAAAAGGGAGATGGAGAAAGTGCAATAAAACAAGGGCACAAACTCTTCTGGACGCACAAGGATCAACATGTTTGCTGCAACACATTCAATATAAGAGATTAGTTCCTTTTTAGAGAACAAAAAAAATTAAGGATTTTTGTAAAAGCCGGTTGTATTCTAACCCGATCAAAAATAATAATAATAATAATAATAGATAAATAAATAAATAAGCAAGCAAGTATTTAGAGGGGTAAAATTAAACAAAAAAAAGTTATAAGACATTAATTTATTGAGTAAGAAAGGATGAGGACAAATTTGAAACATGCTAAACAAAAGAGGTCAATGTGCAAATTTAAAAGATGAGACTATATAAATGCCCATCTTTTCTTTTTTTGGCCGATGGCTAGAAGCCATAAGAGAGGGAAAGGATTTGTGTGATTTTTAGTTGTTTCCTTGCCAATTATATATAAAGAGAAGTGTAATTAGAGTGATTAGCACTTATAAAAAAAGAATTAAGAGGGATGATTTAGTGCTTGGAACTTGTTTTAAAGAAATAAATCTAAAGCTAGGGTTTAAAAAGGAAGAAGGAAACTTGAATTTTTCTTGCATCCATTCCTTGAATCTTTATCCAAGTAAGTTGAAGAACATGTTTAGAATGATTAATTGTTATAATTTTATGTTTTGATGAAGAAATTAAATTGCTATGATTATGTGAATTTGAGGATTTATGGTGTTAATTATTGAAATGATGCAATTTATGATTAAACTATATTAGGAAGCATAAATTATTAATGGGTAAGTGTTTAATTTAGAAATGGAAGAAACAAACCCCTCCCCCCTTTTTTGTTATTGGTCTCGGCAAGAGGAGAAGTTTTGGGAGATTGAAGAATTTAATGCAATTGTTTAGGAATTGTGGGAATTTATTGGCTTATAAATGTTAATAAATGGAATGGTGAAGGATGTTACAAAAATAAAATATTCACCATTTTTCCTTGAAGGAATTTCGGCCATGACACATAAAAAGGAGAAAAAGAATTTTAACTTGGATTTTTGTTAATGTAAAAGAGTGATTTTAGATGAATTGGATGGATTGTTGGAGAATTAGAAAGTTAATTTCGATGAAAGGTTAAAAAGGAAAATTTTATTCTTCTTAACTTAAAATGAAATGAGATTTTTATCATTTGGTTATGAATAATAATTGACATGTTGATTTTGGTGCTGGTGCAGAAGAGGTCGCAGGATTTAATCAGCAACAGGGGACCACTTCACGTCCACAAACACCAGGTAGGTGTTAAATACTCTATAATAAATTAATTGTTTAAGTTAGTATTTTAGAAGAAATTTCCTTCTATTGTAATTTTAATGTAGAAATTGTGAAATAAAAAGAATGGAAATAATGCCCTGTTAAATAAATGGGCGTGCCGAAAGAATATTTCCTGGTTAATGGAATTAATGCCCTGTTAAATGGATGCATCGAAAGTTTATTTCCTGGTTAATGGAAATAATGTCCTGTTAAATAAATAAGCGTGCCCAAAAATTATTTCCTGATTAATGAAAATAATGCCCTGTTAAATGGGCGTGTTGAAAGATTATTTCCTGGTTAATGGAAATAATACCATGTTGAAATGAGCACATTGTTTGAACTATTTCCTTTTCTTTCTTACCTGAACTTCAGATATAAGGTACTAATTAATGGACAACTTGAGAAAGTCATATCCTGATTAATGAAGAAGATATCTAGTAAAGCATTAACAAAAATAAAATTTAAATTAAATTAATATATTGACGATAAGTACTTTATTTAATGAGCTAGTGCGTATATTATTGTGTATGCTTCAAATAACCCTTATTTAAATTGTGTATTATTAATAAGTATAAATTTTCTAGTTTTTACCAAATGTTCACATGTTATATAAATATGTTGTTGTCTATATCTCACCCTCGAGCTGGAAAGTAGAAGCATATATAGAAATCCTTGTTTAAGTTAATTTTTGTATTGGAAATATTGATATTATGTTTTATATCACTTGTATGTTAAGAAATTTTAAAATGGTTAAATTATTTTTTTGCCGGTATGTAATTAAGAATAATGCCTTTACTTTAATTGAAAATATAGTTTTGTTGTATTTATATTTGAATGTGTTTGTGTCCTAAGAAATTAATGTTATTGTAAATAAATTAGTTTTAAATATTATATATGAAATCATACAATGTTAACTATAAAAAAAAATAAATGAAATCACAGGGATATGGAAATTGATGTGTTTAGTAGAATTGCGATGCATATTTATATTGGGATGAGTTTGTGGTTATTATTTACAGGTTTTGATTTTGAGTCGATAACTTGGTATGGAAAATATAAAGGAGACTCTGCCGAAATTTTTAAAAAATATTTACTTAAAGAGAGACCAATTAACTTTTTAAATAACCTTTTTTGGGGCTGGATAATTTTTGATATTCTTATAAAGTTTTTCAAATGATTAAGTTTGTCTATTCTATTCCTAAGATTAATGAAAATGAAAAATTTAAAGAAAATATAATATTTTATTAACTTTTAATTACAAGTCCAAGACATAAGTCCAATTTACTATTTGTTTGGTAATATGGTATGTGACATTTTTAAAAAATATTTTTTAATTGAAAATATATTAGAATGATATATTTTTTATATTTTTAATATCAATACATTAAAAAAATATAAAAAAATATTTAAAAGCATCAATTTAATATTTTTTCAAGTAAAAAATAATTTTAAAAACACTTTAAAAAAACAAAAATTACCATATATTATCTAATGAGTTCTTAAAATACGAGTTCATTAATTATTAATATTATTTTGGTCGATTGAAGATCGTGTTTAAGCTAGCAAACATGTCAATTGAAACTTAATTTTTTTAAATGATTTCAATTATATACTCTTCATATTAATCTAGTGTATAAAAAAATTAATAAATTCATTTAAAAATTTGCATTAAAGTTTAAATCTAGAAAATTAAAGAATATAATATATCTCTTCACAACTAATAAATCTAAAAAGAAAAAAGTTGATGATTGAATGCAATGCTATGCTATTATGGTTACTCTCTAATGGTGGAAAACCTGATTTTTTTTTTTACTAAAATAAGGGTTATAATAAATTTAATGATGATAAATTTAGAAATTAACTATTATTAACTATTAAGCTAAAGCGTACTTTCACTATAGCAATTGACAGTGAAAATCCCACTTTATCCTTTTGTTTTTTTTATGCAGAGAAAAGTGAGATTGTCTGTCTTCTAAGAAAATCTTACTTAGTGTCAAGTGACCTCATATTTAAATGCTTGGCATCAAAAATTTAATACGACATTTTTTTTAGTAGATATATGGGTAAAATGCTAGAATCAATATAAAAGACCTTTATTGAAACAAAAAACAAAAATTTTGCCCACAAAAAATGTTTTGACCATCAAATTATGAATTTGACCCCCAATAATTATTTATTTTTACCAATTTCATCATAGTAATTCTATTTTGATCATGAAATGAAGGTTTTCACTATTTTTAAATGGAAAATTAGTTTTGACTAAAAAATAGTGATTTATCTCAGTTTTATCGGAACATTACTTTTTTCCAATTTTGACTAAAAAGTCGGTTTTGGTAGGAAAAATGACGGGTTTGGCAACCTCAGTTTCACCTGGAAAATATGATCTTGGCCAATTTTGATAAGAAAGTCGGTTCTGATAGAAAAATAATGGGTTCGACCTTGGCAATTTCAGTTTGACATGAAAATACGGTTTTAGCCCATTAAGATAATAAAGGGCATGAGGAAACCACTATTCACTCATATCTATTGCACTGTGGATTATAATAGTAATTCATAATGTTTTGTTTTTTTTATTATTGATTTTTTGTTATGATTTTTTTTAAAATTTTTTTGTTGATCTCACCTTTCAATATTGGTTTGGTTGAGAATTTAGTTTTGTAATTTGTTTCTTTTTATTTTGTCTTTCTATAGGGTTGACTTGGTTTGCGGGTTTGTCAAAGTAACCAAGGTTGCCCTGATTTATTAGTTTAATGGGGTGTTTTTTTTATTCTCTATTTTTCTCTCATATATTCTCGAAAAAATAGTTTCAGAGGAAAACTATATTATTAAACTTTATAAAGTCCATGAACCTATTTACAGGTTTGACATGGTTCACAGGTCTAAAAAATTTAATCTTTTTTTCATTATTTTTGTTTTTATTATATCCTTTGATGTTGGGTTAATTTAGAATTCAGTTTTGTAATTGATTTTGTTTTGCTTTCCATGGTATTAGGTTGGTGTGAGATTTTGCAATCGTTTAATTTTATTATTAGATAGTTAAATAAAACATGGTGTTGAAAAAAAAAAACATATTATAATCTCAGTAGAATCTACAACCTGGTTTGCAAGTTTGGTGTGCTTGCCCTGGTTACCCGATTCATAGATTTGACGAGTTTACCCACCGACCAAATATCTTTTTTTTCTTTAATTTATTATTTTTGATTCCGTCTTTCAATATTGTATTAGTTAAGAAATATAATGCATGATGTATGGTTAAGAAATATAATGCATGATGTATTTTTGTTTGCTTTCAATAAGATTATTATTGTCTCAAATAAGTATCTATTTTTAGGTTACGCTTAATTTTGGTTAGCATCTATTTTTATTATATAATTAAATAAAAATAGTTTGTAAAAAATATTATTAAACCCAATAGAGTTCATGACTCCAATCATGAGGGGACCGGGGTAAATCTAATTTATCATTGTCTTAAATTTTTTTAAAAAAGTTATCATTTTGAAGTTTTTTTTAAGTTAAATCATGTTTTTACTAGTTATCAAGATTGTTTTTGAACCTATAAAATTGATTGATTGAAGTTGGATTAGATTCTACACGGTTTAATTAAAAATTTGAGTTAAACAAAGAGCCAAATTAGGATTTTTCAAGGTTAACCAACTTGGCTAAATTTAATAACAAAATCAAAAATTAAAAAAAAGACTTGGAGCTTAAAGTAAACTTTGATTGCCGAGGCATGTTCGAGGCCACTTGCAAATTCCATGAGCATATTCTTTTAGATTCAACTTTTTTTTCCTTTAATACAACTTATTTCTTTGTTGGATAAAGATATGAATAGCTTAGCTGGATGTCTACTTTTTGTATAAAAAAAGCCTTTCTTAATTCATCGAATTCATATTAATTGAGAAAAAGAAAGAAAATATGTTAATGAAAAAACTAAATACCTGTGCCTTTTTGTAAAAAAAAGAGGATTTTTAATTACGGTTTTAAAAAATATATTTTAAATAACATATGTTTTGTTAAAATTGTTGTAAAATTAATTTTTACATGTAAAATAAATAAAAAATATTTTTTTGAATAAAAAACTAGTTATTTTGGCTTTTATAAACAAAACCAAGATTTAAAACGTAAATTATATATAAAATCCAGTGTAAAAACATAAACTATTTAACTAATTAAATATTTGTTTTTCAAAAATGAAATTACATGATACCAAATGTTTTCTAAACATGAAAGGAAAAAAAGATATATATTTTTCCTCTTTATTATTACTAGTTAGGTGGCCCGCATTACGCCACGGGGCCAACCTTTGTTTTGACATAAAAAATATTAAAAAAATAAATATTATTTTAAAAATAAAAAATATAATATTCAAGTAATTAGCTCGAGTGAGTTTAATAAACTATGTTAATTTAGTAATATCATTAGAAAATAAGATATCGATAACAAACAAAGTAAAAAAAAAAAAAACAACGATTCAATGCAAAAGATTAACTCTTGCCAATACTATGAAAATATATCTTCACAATATTCTAAAAACATCTTAATGATCTTATTTGTTAACAAAGTAAAAAATAAATGAGAATAGGATAATTTCATATAAGGAAAAAAAACAGACATAAAAGTCAATTATTGTTAACCTTTTAAACCGTGACGCGGGTTATAAAACCGAGAGCACTATGTATGAAAAAATCATGAGGGTTAAAATCACAAAAAAACAACACAAAAAAATTCAAAATAAATAAAAATAATGAATGTTAAAATTGCAATAAAAAAATAAATCAAAAGGCAATAACAAATTTTAAATTTGAGAGTTAAATTAAAAAGAATAAGAACATTAACAAAAAGACAAAAATCAAAAGCACAAAGACAAAATAACTTGGATTGAAGGATGAAACTAAAAATAATGAAACTTTTATAAAAGATTCAAGAAAAAAAACTAAAAAAATCATAAGAATAAGCATCAAATCCTAAACATCAAAACATAATAAAAAAAAAATAAATATACATCATTCTTCAACGTGTTTTTTTACACTAAAAAAATACTCTTATATATAAATTAAATAACTTATACACACATCTAATTAAACAACCCAATAACCATGGTGTAAAGCAATGAAAAAAAATTCATCAAAAAAAAATGAAACTGAGAAAATCAAGAAAAAAATGAAGATCAAGATACCTAACATTGCAATACAGGTAATTTACATGATTATATTTAATGAATTTCTCTATCAAAATAAATTTGTAATAGAAAAACACATAAAATTTATAATAGAAACAGTTATACACATAAAATTTATTGAACAATAATTAAAAAAAAAAACAATGCAAGGTTACGCATATGAAAAATCTTATAAAAAAATCAATGTTTTTTTTAATTTAATCTATATAAAATTAAAAATAAATCACAAATGAATCATACCTACCTCTCTAAAATTTAAACATACCCAATATCATTTAAAAATAATCACAATCTAATTAAAATATAAACCCAAAATTTATTTAAAAAATATACACAAATAATGCATTATTAAAAAAAACTAAAACTAAAACTAAAAATAAAAATAAAAAAATAACTAGGTCAGGCGTGCTAGGCCTAGTAAGCCAGACTCAATGCCTTCCTAATAAAGCAATGGTCCGTGCACAGGCCTACAAGGCTAGACCCAAGTGCGGGTCTTATTAAAAAACTAAGTTTAATGGGGCGGATAACACGTGCTCCCTAATTATTTAAAAAAAGGACGTGTTGCCCGTGTTAGCAGACAACGCGTCACCTAAGAAACTTAGAATTTGGCCATTATGGTGGTCGAAAAAATAAGGTTCTTTGTTTTTTAACCCAAAATCTCATTTTCAATCCATTTTTGACCCCAAACACCTAAAAAACACTCTAGAGACCTTGTTAAACCAAGACATGGCCGCCAAAAGGCTAACAACTCCCTCTCTCTCTTTCCAATAGAAAATGACTAAAAAAGGAAAAATAAAATTAGGTATCAAAATATATTATCTTCAACTTCAAGAAACTGGCCACCTAATATCTAAAAAATATAGAGATTAAAATGAACGTTTTAACAAAATTTTTAACTTGCCCCCATGTTACCCGATATTTTCACTTTAGCCTTTTAGCTTTCAATTCAACCCTCCCTCCTAAAAAAATATGTAGTTAAGAGCTAATTTGGAGTCAAAAGAGTCAAATGGTGCAAAGAAAAAGTTTGAAAACCAAAGTGAAAATTATCAAAAAAAAATACACTGCTAATTTCCACAATAATTCCAGTATAATAAAAGGCTGATGCTTAATTAATTTTTTTTTCTGTAACAATAGAAAAGATGGTTCCTTCAATCTAACATAAAAAAGAAGAAACCAAAACCAAAGAATTAATTTCTTTTCACCGTCATGGACAGACTTTCGACAAGTGAAATTTTAGGGATCTTATAAAATTAAAACCTCTGGCGCAAGCTTTTTATTTTTTTTCATATAAAAAAAATCAAATTAAAAAATCATCACTACATGACTTGACTACTTTACATTTTCAAGAAAAAATTACTAAATTCTCATCTTAGGCGTGAGCTGGATAATAGACCGACATGGATCTCTTAAATTTTAAGAAGGTTGGTGTGGATGGAGAAAAAGCG
>Ga0325411_1009351_pt1 | contig 10490 bp, 5 predicted proteins | sample PopdelMetagenome_13_FD_206181 | JGI IMG/M metagenome (GOLD analysis project Ga0325411, IMG submission 206181) | Populus deltoides microbial communities from Bellville, Georgia, United States - Xylem-PdIQD-R4 | ecosystem: Host-associated > Plants > Phyllosphere > Stem > Wood/Secondary xylem...
TAAGTATGTTTATTGTGGTGGGTCTCATTGATAAATCATGTGTGATGTTAGATAATAACATGAAAGGGGATTTTTGGCAGGTAGATGGGCTATGTCAGACATGCAACTACCCTCTGTCTCTTCTCGTAAATTCCTGGTCCTGCTGCTTCCTGTCCCTTTTTAATGTTGTCCATTCCTTAAATTACTTTATCTCTTAGTTTATTTACGTTATATTAGTAAGTCTTATTATATGATCAGTTGCATTGATAATACAATAATTCTATCCTATTTAATTAAATTTGAGGATTTAGACTTGTCCTCTAGAAGGTTTGGAAGGAAAAGAGCATACCTTACCCTTACCTAACTCCCTTCTTTTCTTCTCTCTGTCACATTTTTCAGCCTTTCTAATTTCTATGTAAGAAGAGGCTATGGATGGTCTGTGCAATGCTGTATTCTGAAAAGTTTTTTTTTTTTTTTTTTTGGTTATTGCTTCTTTAATTTCTCTCTTGAACAGAGTTTTTGCTCTTTGTTTTAATTGCCACTGTGTTTGGTAAAACAAATATTGAATAATAAAACAAATATAATTTTCATCAAATCATTCTATTTATTTTTTGTGATTCAAAAGTGTTTTTGAAAAAATTTAATATTTTTTTATTTTTTTCTTTGCTTCAAATTAATATTTTGTTGGTGTTTTTAGATTATTTAGATGCGCTGGTATCAAAAATAATTTTTTAAAAATAAAAAATATATATATTATTTTGATACATTTCTAAACGAAAAACACTTTGAAAAGCTACCGCAACCACACTCTCAAACAGGTACCGCAATACCATACAAGATGTTTAGAGATAGAACAGTTTTTTTCTATGTGCTAGTTTAATCTTGAATATGCAAATAAAATATAAATAAACAAAGAATTTAATACGGAATATTATGAGTTTTGCTTCTCTTGAAAAAGAAAAAAAAAAAACTTAAGCAATTAGGTATATCAGAGAAGAAGTGGTGGTTGAGGGACTCGGTATTATCTATGGAAAATTAGTTAATTTTCATGGAAACAAGTTTCCTGGTAGCCATTTGGAAGCCTGTGCAGCTCCGCATTCCTTGATAAATAACTTTCAAAACCATTGTTGAATTGAAAATTATTGAGAAAAAAATAGCTGATGAAGATCACCAAATTAACCTAACTAGCTTTTGGTAAGAACATGTTTGGGATGTTACAAATGGAAAACGTTTATAGGTGGATTAATTTACTACGGAAGGTCATCAACACACTGATACCCAATAATAATAATAATAATTTTTATAGAATATGTAAAAATCATTAAAAAAAACATGAAATTTAAAAAAAAATCTCAAGCACTTTTACAATAATAATAATCCTAGATTACCAAAATATAATAATTATGTGGACATGTTAATGAACCAACTTTCATACACTTATCAAAACATGTGCAAAACATGTATTTAGCATTCCCTAAATCTAACAAAATATAATTTTTAAATAATATTTTCAAAAAAAAATTAGTAAAACTCCTACGTTACAGTAATATATATTAATTAATCAAATATTTTCAAATCTATAATCAAAACAAAAAATAATTTTAATGAAATCTTACCAAACTACGCAATATTCCCTAAATCTAACTTTCGAATCCAAAGTCTACCGCAGGTAGGCCACCCAAGCAAGGTACAAGGGATGCTGATACACGCATTTGGCATAAATTTTCAGCTTCATTCTAAGACCTACCACAAGAAAGTTGTCAATAAAAGACTTAAATTTTTATTTTTTATTAATATGAAGCTCCATATACCTCGACTAATTCTACAGACCTGAAGTTAATAATTATATAAATATCTAATAGCTCTAGATTTATGAAACTCGAACTAATAACCTCTAGAAAACAAATCTAAAGCTTAACCAATTAAAATATACTCCTTAGAATTAAAAGACTAAGTTATTAAAAACCCTACATGTTGTTGTAACCACCCTTGTCAATTGGACATGAAAAGCAGTCTTGGACATGGTATCCAAATTCAATTTTCAATCTTTTCTTCATCATTGATGGAGGGATTAGATCTGAAACTGGGCCATGGCTTCCTTGAAAATATGTTCCAAGGGTAAAGGACTGGTGAAAATTAGAATATCTCTCATAAGCAAAAAGTTCTTGATCACAAAATAATTTTGTTTTTGAAACTATATCCACTATACCATACAATTTCATGACTGCATTCATGAAGAGATTGTCTAGCTGCTCATTATGCATGATTACCCCTAGTAGGGCGGCAAACATGATTTCTTTTACGCGCATGGTCTTCATTATGGTGCTGTGTCCGGCAGGCATAACCATACCAGCAATCTTCCCTGTTAGCTGCTTCTGGCGGAAGGAGCTGTGATGATGCAAACACAAACACAGCATAGTTTCTAAAACTCAAAAATTGAAAAATATTCGTAGGCCACAAGTTTATACACTGCTTAATACTATATACTTACATTTTTAGGCATTGAAATCCGGAACCAGTACAGCAGAAAGGAGATCAATTTGTCATAACAATCACTGCATTCAGAAATTAACCAAACATTTAACATTTATGATTAACCTGCAAGAGTAAAGAACAGCAATAACAGCCACAACCGCAATAATTAACCTTACATTTGTTTAAGCGGGTGTGGAGAGGAATCCACATTAAAAATTGTTCATAAAGATTATATCAATTCAAAACTTGTCAAATGATCTCATCACCATGAATTTTAGTACTAACTAATTCCTCCTCTTGGAAGACTGCGGAGTTTTTGTCACTACACAGTAATTGAAGTACTAACTAATTCCACATCAAATCCTCCATATGAGAAAATAAAAGGTGAGTCCTTACTTGCAAACATGGGTTCCAACAGTTATCATCTCAGCATGATTCAGTGGCATCCTTCTTCGATCTGCAGCAAGAGTTAAAAACCAACCAAAATTCAAATTCCAGTGACATTTTAGCTTGAAAACACACACAAAATCCTCTCTTTCTGCAACAGAGACAACACATCATTACCCATTTCCAACCTTTGTCCTAAAATAACCATAAAAGTATCATGGAACATGAAGTACAAGATACATTCCAAAATACTCCAGAATTTTATTTCAAATTAACAGTACCACTAAAGATATTTATATATGTTGTTGCATCCCCTTCAAAAAAAAACCTTACACAAGGGTAACTGAATTTGGGACCTTACAAACTCAGTTTTTTTAACCATTAAGTTGGGGTAAAAAATCAACCAACACACCAATTTCTCTGTTGTTCAACTTCCCAATCCAATCTGAAATAACATCCTGCAGTGTTTTTCCCATCTGTCCGATACACCTTTCTGTGATCTATAAAACAAAAAATGTGAGTCACTCTTGTCAAACTTTGTAAAGTTGCTACCGATTAACATTTTGGAAAAGAGAAATTCATACATCCTGTTCATGCCGGTTTTTTTCATGTGCCAAAAATGGAATCCTAGAGACAGCATGCTCTGAGATCTGCAAAGCACAAGATTATGGAATATTAACAAAAGCATACAAAGCCTAAAATGTTCACAAACCTGAAGCCTCCAGAAGAAAAGGCATCTTATTGTTATGGAAAAATCACAATAAAACTTTAAAATTATCATGGTTTCCATAGAACAACTAAGGCCAGGCAATTAAAGAAAGCGTAAATAAGGATCACGGAAACGAAATCTAATCACAAATCAAATCAGATTAAATAAAAATAAGTGCTCAAATAATCTAGAAGAAAGAACATTTGTTTGCCAGAAGAGGCAAAAAATATTGAATAGCAAAGAGAAGATATACACACAAGAAAAAAAATTCTGCAAGAAACTCCATATCTGGTGTAATAGATTAAGTCAACAGCATCATCCTCTGTAGCAGAAGGTAGGAACACCAATGAACTACTTATAGACGGGTGCATTAAGTGAATGCCCAAAGTTTTAAAAAAATGAAAAAGAATAGTTAAAAGGTAAGATATATACATGTGAGAAACTGGGATTTTGAGATAGACAAACAATTAAGGGGCTAGGAATATACCATGCAGGTGGAGTAAAATTATATAGAAACGGTTTAGACCAATAGAAATAAGAAACTGACAAATTAAGCAGTGGCTTCATTGTTATGGAGTCGTGTCAAGCAGTAGCTTCGTCTAAATCGTTCTATGTCTTCCCTATCTGGTGCGCTTCGAGGTCTCTCTGGAAGAAGTAAGGGGTTGCACCAAAGAATGAGACAGAGTTGCTCTCCCTCTCCTTGTGCACTTAATTTGGAATGAAAGGAATAAACGTCTATTTGAGCATGTTTCCAAGTTAGTTGGTGCTGTTTTCCGAAAGTTTCAAGTTCAGTTCTTCATGGTTCTTCATTTCCATGAGAATTGTGTTTCTTCTGCTTCATGAATGCATGGCGGTGTCTTGGCCATGCAAGCTCTGCATGAGAGCTATTTATTGCTGTTCCCACCGGTTTGGTCTTGGGGGCTTGTCCCTATCTGGTTTCTCTTTGAGTAAAGCTTGTATTTTCTATGTTTTTTCTAATGGTTTCTTTAGTTGTATTTATTTGGTTAGGCTGGGCAAACCCCCTAGGATCAGGTTCCTACCCTAACCATTTGTTGTTCCATCCCTGGTTTTTTCTTTTGTTTAGGGAGCCTGTTCCCTTTGTTTCATTTTTTGTTTTATATTCTGGTTTCCTATGGGTTCTAGAGTTGTAATTTTTGATCTCTTATATATACTTACATTTGATCCAAAAAAAAAAAGAAACTGACAAATTAGAAGACACTTCTCAAAGAAACATACAGGGAGAGTTGTCCACATGATAGCAATCCTATTGCAAGTGAGAACTGTTTAGAAAGGACTGCAACTAGAAAAGACTAAGAATAAAAGGGCACATACTGGTTTAAAATTCTCATGGCTGCAAATAGAGTGAGTGTCAATTCTGGAAACACCTTGAGCATGCCAATAGGCACCACAAAATACTCTATCACATCCCAAACCTGCAAGAAGGGAGGAATTATATCTACTTGCAGTAAGCTCACAGTTGATAAAATAGTGTTGATCCAATATTATTTATCCTCAAAATTAAATCCATAGACTCAAAAGTAAACCTAAGAATTCATTAATAATTAGAAGCTTTCTCCTAGCTTCAACACCAACTTTAACAGACTTTATTCAAAGGATTGATAAGCATAATATATGGGAAAAAGGGCCTGAATTAGAAAAATAAATAATAGAAACGAAACCCAACACTTCATCCAAGAATAATTAAGAAGCACAGGCAAATCATGACACATACAGTGCTGTGGTACTCCAATATCAGCTCGAGAAGGCATCATCCCTCCACAGGCTTGGCACTGTAAGTGAATTGTATTCTGATTGCAGTGGAAGCCACTGTACTCAGTACCTGATTGGTATTATTGAACAATTAGATAAATAATGGATCTAAAACAAAAGAACTGCATATTAGAAACACATCCAAGGCTAACATTCTTATAACCAGTTATTTAAAGTTCAAAATGCAAAAGCATTTATTCACATGAATGACCGCTCTCAAGAATGAAAACATGCATAAGATTATGTAAAAAGCACCACAGTCAAATTAAACAAAGAAAACAAAGAAAAAGAAAAACAATGATGAATAAAATTTCTAACTGAAACTATTTTCCAGCTCTTTGATTAGCAGCACTAGCATCTCATATGCAACATAGAATTCTGTCAAAAATTAAAGATAGAAAAGTAAGTTTTTGTTGTGCAAGAAGCTCCAAGCACCATTCATTTAGTATGGAATTCATTTAGACTCCCACAGCTGATGATATTCCTGTTTGTGAGCACGTTTAATACATCCATGAAAAAGGAACAAGAACAAGAATATCAAGGTGGCTACCACTACTCATGACAGTCGCATCATTGTCACACTAGCATAAATATCAACACCCATCACCATCTTGTGTCAGTTGGTTACAATTCAGTAGAATGTAACAAACTCAGACGTGAAAACAACGGAGCTTTAGTTTTACCTAGGTTTCTTCCCATGTTCAAGAACCCTATGGAGACTCTGTCTAAATTCTCATAACAGATCAGTAAATAGATGCATTTGGAAGGAACCCAGCACAAATTATCTAGAGCACAATGGAGAAGAAGTTGAGAATGATATCAAAATGACCATGACCATGATATCACACACATAAGGAATGATCTTTGATAGATTGATCTACATGAGGATCCAAGCTTCAGCAGTTGTGTGTATGGAACACACTATTTTCCTTCCAAGGGTTCCAGTATTGCCAAACGATCATATTCCAGAAAATGATGTGATTTATAAACAAGTAATTGTAAGAGAAATTAAAACTATTACCACATTGAGGACATGGGAAATCTGCAACTTCATTTTCAGCATCTAAAATTGAGTGTGGCCTCTTTCGACGATGCTTTTTTCCAGTTTGAATGATCTAATGTGCATCAGAAATTAAAAAACTGTAATGATCTGATACTCATCAGAACTTAAGTTAACTAGTTAAAAGCACCATTCTATATACAGAAGATATGCACACCAAAGACAAACAAATAGTGTCCCAACAATTTGAAATAACCATAAAAGAAGCTGCAATGGAAATGGAAATCTATCAATTGAAGATACGAGAAAAAACTATTTGTAATGTGTATTACAAAAATAAATATTACTAAGCATCCATTATCTCAATTAATCAGTAATATTTGGTTAGAAATCATTTTCAGGACAGATAAAGTTTGAGGCAAGCATGCAACTAAGCATCGCATGTCTCAATCCTATATGAGATATATGACATATATTTGTCTCTCATAATTCAATCCCAGACATGACATCAACATTTCATATACTTGTATCATGTTTCATGGCTTCAGACATAAAATTACTTACAAGATTTGATTTTATTGATGCATAGGAATCCAACAGAATTATTTCTTCATCTGACCGCTTTAGTGAAGAATCGGCTTGCAATACATCCTAAAAAAAGAACAATCAGCAACTTTGTTACTATTACAGTTAAAAGTAATATCCATAAACCTTGAGCATGCTATAAAAAGAAAGGGGCATGCCCTTGAAATTTTAAACTCTCAAACATGTATCAGAAAACAGGCATGAAATGAAGATCCAAGTATGAAGGGTTAAGAGTTTGCAGGATTGGCTAAAAATTGCAAGACGCAATCAATAAATTTTAAATGATGATATATCAGTGTACAAAATTAAGAAAATCAGAGTATATATACATGAACTTGCACAAGAAATTAAATCCTCTAAGCAGTAAAGCTTCGACTTACACTCAATTTTTATGTTATCTATGTTATTGGCTTTCTTTCAGTTAATGCAATTATATCAGGTAACCATAATCATCATCCAGAATCACAGACAAGTAGAATAGCAGAATTATAAACAAAGTAATGCACCATTAGCACTAACATTAGGCAATGAAACTAACAACAAAGTATATAGCAGATATTTTGAAAAATGTGAAAGAAAATCAATAAGAAAAGTTTTCTATATTTCAAGTAATTGCAAAATATGACGCTAAGGCAGCCTAAAACAAATAACTTAATCTACCAACTACAAACAAAAGGGAAATAGACAAACAAAGGGAAATACATGTCTCAATCCATACAGGCACATAAAATGGCTTGCACAGAGATTTAAAATGTTCGCCAAGGAATTGAGTAAAACTTAGGGTATATCACCTCCTCTATACTATGCAGAAAGTGGTTTCTACCAACAAACTGTACTACTGCTCTACACTGAGGACAGAGCACACTTGCATGTCTTTCTTGCGATCTCCTAAGCCATTCTGAAAAGCATCCATTGCTGAGTTGCATAGGACAAGTAGATTATAAATCAACAAGTTGAAAGTACAATTCTATTCTACTAAAAAGAAGCCATAAAATAAATCACAAACCAGAAGTTATGAAGACAAGGAGCAACAGTAACAACATCATGCCATACGTTTAAGCAAATGCTGCATTTTGCATGCTCAGCATCTATACTGACCTGGTGGAGAAAAAACAAAACCAAAGAACATCAGCACACTTGTGGTTGGCAATGGCACACCGGAAGAAATTTAAAGATTCCAAATATGATTAATCATTCACCTTTAACCATCTCGTGAAAGACTCTCGAGGCATTAGTTTAAATCTGTAGCTCAAATATCCTAGAGATGTAAGAAATAAAAAAGCCTTTTTATAAGAGATAGTCAGTATCAAATGGGAAACAATTGCATTCCAGAAGCATATTCTCAACAAAACTCAGCCCTGGATGATTAAATATCCCAATTGGAAGTGCATCTCAAACCTATCCAATTGTCAATTATACCAAGTAAATTTATGCATCCCATAAAAAAACATCAAGATAATGTTGTCGCTAGAGGAAACAGAGATCAAATCACATTATAATGTGACCATATGGAAGAAACTAACCTTATCTCTAATTCTTTTTTAAACAAAAGTAGAATACAATGCTGGGAGGGCTGTTCCAGTTACCATCAAAATAAAAACAATAATACCCAAGTGAGGTTAAACAAAAGTACAGACATGCAATTGAAGTTGCTGTGTTTTCTGAAACTTAGCTCCAGATAAATTGACAATATGAGTAAAAACAATTTTTATTGGCTGCAGTATCTATTCAAGTAAATTATTGTAAAGAAGAAATAATAAAATTAAAACAATGTAAAAAATTTCTGACCTTCTCTGGCAGGGCCAGGAATAATTTCACTTCCGCAATTTATTACTACATCATCTTCATTTTGGACAGTGACCTCATCAACAAGTATTGTATTCGAGCTGTATCAGAAACAACAGACAACAACCAAAGCGACAGAATTTGAGACTCTCTGATCAACTAAAAGATGCATGTATCGGTCAATAGTTATGAGTGATATGATTCATCATTCAGAAAACTAGCATTCAAAATCTCCTATCACCATGGTTGCTACAATAAATTGATTGTCTTTTGGATGATGGAAAAATGATTTGCTAATCGATAGGGCCAAAAGTCATATCACCAGCCTTAATGGACTTAACTATGGTACTAAAGACAGAATGTTAGTAATAACTCAACAAAGACAATGAGCTTAACTCTATAATTGGCTTAAGAATATCTGCAATTAAAAAACAATGCTCAGATCAGTAAAGCAGCTCTTTGTCTCCTACAAGAAGACAACCTTTTGCCTGTGATTTAATCAATTGTCTGGTAATTCAGTCAATAGTATAGAAATTCATGTTTTAGATTCTCAGGTGGGTTATTACTTAATTATACCAATCTCTATAAATAAAATCAACTTATTCATGATATCAGAAAATAAATATAAGTTTTAATTAGTAAATATAAATCACCTCTTATTTTGCATCATAGCAGAACTTTGATCTGAATTCCTTGTTATTTTGCACCATTCATGCTTCTCAAGAGAAAAAGATGTAATCTCTGAGCAGATTACCATCTCATTTGACCTTATCTCAACATCAGAATATCTCGAGTCAGATGGTACTGCAACAAAGAATAAATCAATTAATTTTCAAAATCCCAAATCAGAAAAGTTTGCTGTCAAACCCTGTAGTTTATTCTCTTTGCTTTAAAAGTTTGTGTTGCAAATGATTGAATGTAGCCTTTTCAATAAGAAAAGAACGCATATGATTCTCAGCATCCACATTATCAACCAGAATTGTCTACAAATTGCAGATGCGATGAAAATGCGATCATTTATATAATTGAACAAATCTAAGGCTCCAGTATTGGCAGTTCAAACTTCTAAAGAACCCCAATTCAAAATGGGAACTCTATAGTATTTCATACTATGTTAATCACGGAAAGGCTAATGTTCATAACAAAAAGTGTTGAATTAACCAAAAGGGTTTCTTTTTATCATTCATGATTTATGTTAAAAAAGACTCCCTACTTTCTAATTCCAATGTACTCGCACTACGATCATATTCACTCGCATTCAAGAAAAATACTTAAATACTTAAGAACAGTAACAATCCCTCCACAAACGTGCAAGCACAAATACATTAACAGAAGCATTAAATTGAACTTCCAAAAAAAAATTAGAATGCAACGATGAATTAAGAACCCAAACCCAAGAAAGTTTCTTTCTTTGTTAAATTTCCTGGTTTTCTCTCAATTCAATTTAACTTCCAAAAAAATGTCAGCTTCAACACTAAAATTCACTAAAAACAGTTTCTATAAACATTTTATAGGGAAACAAACAGAGGATAACATATGAAACAACACTTAAACTGTAGAAATAAATATGAGGAAAATACCAAGTTTGGCCCAGACTTCATTGGAGGAGGAGGAATTGGAACCAGAAGAGCATTCACCAAATTCCATTGATTGCTTTCTTTAAAGGGTTTTATTTGTAACTCAAAAGAATGAGTAAAGTTTGTGTCTTTGGAAGAATTTTGATTTCTGGGTTTGGAATTTTGATTTTCAGAATTTATAGAGACGGAAGAGAAGGGAAGAAGCGTGCATAGGAAGGAGATG
>Ga0325411_1009352_pt1 | contig 10490 bp, 8 predicted proteins | sample PopdelMetagenome_13_FD_206181 | JGI IMG/M metagenome (GOLD analysis project Ga0325411, IMG submission 206181) | Populus deltoides microbial communities from Bellville, Georgia, United States - Xylem-PdIQD-R4 | ecosystem: Host-associated > Plants > Phyllosphere > Stem > Wood/Secondary xylem...
GAAGGATCAACTAGCCGATGTCCTTACCAAACCCCTATCGTCTACACTGTTTGCGTATTTTCGATCCAAGCTTCGAGTGGAATCTCCCTCTTCAGCTTGAGGGGGCATATTACGGAGAACTTATCATATACATAGTGTAATTATCTTGTGTAGTGTTTTCCACCATTACTATTGTACACAACCCTAAACATATATATATATATATATATATATATATATATACACAAAGGATGGCAGCTACATACGCATCTATCACTATTTCATCATCTCTTCCATTCATTAACTGACTTGGAAAGATTTGGTATCTCTGGTTAATTTTTTATTTTTTTAATTGATTTTTGACAATTTTAAAGGCAAGAGTAGGTTTATTAAATTGTGTATATTGTTTTTCTAGTATTTTCATGTAATTTGGTTGAAAAATAAATTATTTGATTAAAAAATGAATGCTTAATTTCTGCTTAATTGTCAACTACTTGGACCTCCATAAGACTAAGGTAAGTAGACAACATCTTCCAGGCCACATAGACATCACGGGTTCAGTTTTTTTTATAAAAAAAATAATCCTTCCGTAAAAAAAATTTGCACGGCTGGCCTGACCCTTCATGCTCTTTTCTTTTCATTTTTTTTCTTTCCTTTCCTATTTTTTTCTTTCTTGTTTTATTGGCACTCTAAAAAAAATAAACATGCTAACTTACTTATTTTTAAATTTTAACATGGTTTTTAAATAATATTATTATATATTTAATAAGTTTTTAACAATTTATTTTAAAATTATTACGACACAGATATGACAATAATAATAATATTAAATTACTCTTGAGAATTCAATTAAAACCATTTTTTTTGTTATTGAAATTTTTAAAAGTATTTTGAACATGATTTTATTGTATATATGATTTTTTAAGTTTTCAACTGCATATAAAATATAAATCCTCCCAATTGTATAACAACGTGAAAAACATTAAATCAATTAGGAGGGACAAGAACAAAAGTGAAGGTTGACACTATAGGCGTTACATGTGATTTTTAAAGCAAAAATATATTTTGAAATTTCATTATTTATAATATATATAGTTTATTCATATAAATTGTTTTTAAAAAATTTTATGTGAAAATATTAAAACTCCAAATAAGTTTCTAATTTTTTTTAAGATTAATCCGAGCCAATAACCTAGACCTGATCTTTTAGCCAAATCAACCCCTTTGTTGGATTTGATAACAACGTGATAGACTACCACTAACAATAAGCTACTTTTTGGGCAGCGCGTGCAACATCTCTCTCAGCAGACAAACGCCACCTTTTATACTGATGCTGGGAGCATCACAACATCTTTTTTCTAGTGGTTAGGTACATGTGCATGGTGGCATAGCAGTTGGGCTCCAGCGGACTTTTTTCATTTCACCTCTCTTTTCTCTCTCCTAGCCTCGAGTTTCATGTTAGCTCTATCAAAAATTAAATGTATCATGTTCTTTTAATTGTTATTTTTTTTATTTTTTTATCATTTCCTTGATTTTTTTTTCAATTTCATCCTTTGAAATTTTATTTCATTTAATTTTTGTATTCAATTTGGTACTCATTTATTTGATTGCTATTTTTTTATTTTCTTGATTTATTTTTATTCTCAATTTAGTCCTTCATTATTTTATTTTATTTTATTTTTATACAAAATCTGGTCCATGTTTTTTTAATTGTTATTTGTTTTGTTTTTTAGGCTTGAATTATTAGGAATTTTACTTTGTGTTTGCCTTCTATATGATAATCCTGATCTTATGACCTACATCACGAGTTTCAAATATTAACCCGATTTAACTTTGATCTTTTTTAGGTTATGTTTTAGAAATTATTTTTTTTATTTCATCATTCGTCATTAGATTTTTGGGCCTTGAAATTCATGATTTTTTTCCTCTTTTCTTTCTGTGGGGTTAACCCGATCTCGTATCTTATGTCACGAATTAGTCAAATTAACCCAGATTGACTCAAGGTTTTTTTTCAAATGATTTTTTTTTCAATTTTGCCTTTCATTATCTAGTTTGTTTGAGAGTTGGTCTCCATTATTTTATTCAATTTGTTCTGTATGAAGTTATCCCACTCTCATGACTTAGCTATCATTTAGCATGTTGACTCGAGTTAGGTTTTTTTATTTTTTTTTAAAATTGAGTTTTTTTAGTTTGTCTTGAGCTTTTTTTTTTTTATGAGATTATCTCGTTTTCATTCAACTTTTACTTTCTTATCAAATAAAAACATATTATCTTCTTTGTTAAGAAAAGGTGTAAAGTTGAAGTATTAATACTGCAATCATGTAATTGCTAATGAGACAACAATCAGCAATAAATATTTTCTCAAGTACAAGGACATAAACATCATGACGCAGATGTTCCAGATTCTCACACATTTGAAATGTATGAAGCCCTTTTAACAGTTAATCTGCATTACAGGAAAGTGAGCTCAGAATAGGAAAAATATGTGAATTTAAGAAGATGCGCAGCCTATCATACTAGCACATGAATCTGTTAAGGAGGCCATACAACACTGAGCAATATTAAACTGTACAACAGGAAATGATCAACTCATAGCATTTGTCTTTAACAGGTGGTTGGATATAAGCATAAAGAACAAATATAATGAACACGAGAATGAATTAAGAGAATTTTAAAATTAAATTCATTCAACAACCTGGAAAGGAAATTTAGCTCTCGACCCATTCAGTGCTGGATCAAGCATACAGGTACAAAACAGAAGAAACATAAAAGCAGCAGAGATGGTAACTTTTACAGACTTCTCTGGATTCGAGGTCTCACCAGCTGGTCCCTTTTTTTGCCCCATAACAACCATCGGCGGTGGCGATATTAAACCAGCTCTCACAAGAATGCCGCGCACGATGTCTGTATGCTGAGCACCGACAGATAACCAATACCTGCAGAAGCAAGTAGAAGAATAACCAAAATCAACTAAACAAGATGAAAGACATTCCGCCAACCCATTTAATCAAACAGGCAAATAGATGCTGCCATACGAGAGCTTCATGCAAACTAAAGATTGATCCATCAGTTTTCTCCTCCTTTAATTCAAAATTGGCAAAAGTGAACAGATAACTCTCTCATTGTGAAGTCATCTCCTGCCTCAAATAGATGTTTAGCAATTAAGAATCAAAAGCTAAACATGTTTATCTTGCTAAACCTCCAGCATTACCCACGACACCTTAAACTCCAATCTCCAGGTTAAACTTAGATACTAGGATAAATTTTTATTACCCCAAATACCAGAAACACATACACAACAAAAACAAGGAGTGAAAGCATATAGCTCATAGAAGTAATGCAGAATAAATTGAAAGTGATAAGAAAAAGAAAAAAACTTACTTCACAAGGTCAACATTAAGACCCAATCTTCTAGCATGCCCTTGGCTACCAAAAAGAAAAACAAAAATTTAAAAATAATTAAGCAACTTCCAATATTCAAGCCGCTGCAAAAGCTAAAAATTAAGCATGATTGGTGCTTCAGTGATGAAAGGGAACGAACTTTGTTTCATTTCACACTCCAGCAGACAATTTATCAGTGGGTTGCTTCATACAATGACCCTGAAGATTTTAAGCTACCCCAGAAGTCTTTTGTCCTTCATGTATTTATGGTATAATTGACACAATTTGGTAAACCATAATGGAAACAAAATGAACATGTTGACTGGGAGGATGACTTTTTATTAACAAAATGAACCTGCTGTTCGCACAGTAGAGGGCATGGAAAATTTTGTATATAACAATTCTCTTCTGTGTCTAAATGTTCTTTCAACACTAGGTTCTTAAGCATATTCTGATCATGTTAGAAGTCTGAGTCGTGTTGATAACCAAACTACCTATGACATTATGAAGGCTTATATTTAGAACGATAGTTTAGAGTCTTTTCTGAATAAAATCATGTATCTTCTCATTGAGAATTTTCCATTATATAGGCAGAATTTACAAGCTAAGAAAGGAAATAATACAAGAGGAAATAATGCAGGCTGATCTTCAGCCCTCAAAAACAGCTAACCTACCATATATACATTAATCTAATTATAGCCTACAACTAGTATATCCCAATCAAGGAAAGAATAAATCTGTATACCATAATTGTCAAGGCCAAGAATCTGCTGGCATTAAATATGCAGGTATTTCCTTTGACACCCCCCTTAAATTGATGCTGGTAAATCGACAAGCATCAATTTGTCAGTGAGGAAATGATGGCGCTGACAAGGCATGGATTTGGTGAAGATATTTGCGATCTGTAGAGTGGTGGAGATATGCGAAAGGGTGATAATCCGATGATCATATATATGCTTCCCTAATTAAGTGACAGTCAACCTCAATGTGCTTGGTGCGTTCGTGATAGACGGGGTTGGCTGCAATTTGGATGGCACTAATGTTGTCAGTATGGAGTGGAGTAGGATTAACTAGAGAGAAACCGAGTTCTATGAGGACACCACGCAACCAAATGATCTTAGAGCAGGCAGCAGACATGGCTCGGTATTCTGCTTCAGTAGATGATTTGGAGACGTGGTCATGTTTCTTGCATTTCCATAAGATAAAGGCATCACCAAGAAACATACACCAGCCAGTAGTAGATTTCCTAGTGTTTGGGCAACTAGCCAAATCAATATCATTATAGGCTCGTTGCTGAAGTGAAGAACCTGTAGGGAAGAATAAGCCACGACTAGTTAGGTGTGCCAAGAATGTAGCGAATTATGCGGCAAACACCAGATGGATGGAAATGCCCTGGTGCTTGCATGAATTTGCTGACAGTGAACAACATAAAAAATGTCTGGTCGAGTAATAGTTAGATAGATAAGACTACCAACTAGCTTCTGATAGGTAGTAGGATCATCAAGAAGCTCTCATTTGTCATGGTGATATTTTACATTAAGTTCCATTGAAGTGTCAACCGAAGTAGTGTTGGTGAGGTCAACTAACTGAACTAGTTCCTGACTATACTTGTGCTGATGCAAGAAGAGATCGTAAGGTTGATGATGCACTTCAAAGCCTAAGAAATAGGTGAGCTAGCCAAGGTCTTTCATGTGGAATGTAGAATGTAGAATGTAACAAAGTCTGAATCGCAGAGATTGCCTCCAAGTCAAAGCCAGTGATGACGATATCATCCACATAAACAAGGAGGATAGCGATGCCCATGGATGTGTTTTATAGAAAGAGAGAGGAGTCATACTGACTTTGAGTGAAAGAGAAACCAAGCAGCGTGGATCGAAACTTGTCAAACTATACTCTCGGTGCTTGCTTCAAACCATACAAATAACATTTCCATTTGCAAACATCATTAGATGAGGAAGTAGACATACCAGAAGGAAGTTTCAGGTAAATATCTTCCTTGAGATCACCATGAAAGAAGACATTATTGACATCCATTTGATGTAAGGGCCAGGATTGAGATGTAGCAAAAGTGAGTATAGTTCGGACAATGATCATTTTGGCGACTGGTGCGAAGGTCTCATCATAGTCGAGACCATATTCTTGTTGTTTCCAAGTACCACTAACTGAGCCTTGTAACGTTCTATGGACCCATCAGAACGAAGCTTGATAGAAAACACAAATTTACTGCCAAGGGGATTCACAGATGAGGGATATGGAACATCCCAGGTTTGGTTTTCTTCAAGTGCGAGAAGTTCAGTTTCAATAGCTTTTCACCACACTCATGTTTCATTGCCTATTTATAAGATGAAGGAAGAGAAATAGAAGACAAGGTGTCTATGAAGGAGGAAGGAGAAGAGTAACCAAACCTATCGGGGGGTCTATGAACCCAAGTACTTTGTCGATGAGAGGGAGTTGCAGTTGCTAAAATAGGAGCAGCAGTCGGGGAAGGAACTTGAGGGGGCTCGGGAGGGTCTGGAGGCTAGTGGGAAGTAGCAGATGAGCGTCATTGATATACTAGAAGAGGCTTATAAGGGACTGGAGCTGCAGAAGAGTTAGTAAACATAGGCAAAACAGAAAATGAAGGAGGAACAAGATCCTGATGCGTGGAAAAGATATATTAGTTTTCTAAAAAGATCATATTTCTAGAAATTCAAATGCGACGCAGATTTGGGTCATAGCAAAGAAAACCTTTCTAGTGTGTTGAATATCCTAGGAAAGCACATTGAATTGATTGAGCCGTGAGTTTTGTGTGTTCATGTGCAGGAAGATGAACATAACAGACACAACCAAATGTACGGAGGTTGGAATAAGTTGGAGGATGACCAAACAACGTCTTGATGAAAGGAGTGTCGTGGTTCAATATGGGAGAAGGCAATCTATTGATAAAGTGGATAGTAGTGGAGAGAGCTTCACACAAAAAACAAGAAGGTGTAGATGACTCTAATAGGAGAGTGCAAACAACATCAAGAAGATGACGATTCTTTCTTCCAGCCACCCCATTTTGTTGAGGTGTTGAAGGGCAAGACCATTGAGAGATGATGCCATGATGCTGTAAAAAGTCCTGAAACAAATGAGACATTTATTCACCCCCATTGTCAGAATGAAGGATTTTGATTTGGGTCGAAAATTGGGTCTAGATATATGCATGAAAAATCTTCAAAACAGAAAATACTTCGTCTTTAGAATGAAGGAAATAAATCCATGTGAAATGGCTATAGTCGTCAATAAAAGTGACAAAGTATTTGTAATTAGGATGAGAAGTGACTGGTGCTATACCCCATACATCACTATGTACCAAATTAAAAGGTTGGACTACATGTGATGTGTGAATAGGAAAGGGTAGAGTTTCACTTTTGCCAAGCCTACAAGAATTGCAATCAAATTGAACAACACTAAGAGATGGTGATTCTTTATTTCCAAGAAAACCAGATTCCAATAAATCATGAAGAACATTATAGTTTGGATGTCCGAGACGTTTATGACACGCTTGATAATTAACATGAGTAGAATTATAAGTGACAAAGGGGAAAAAAAAAGGAGACAAAAGAAATTGAAGAGGGAAAAGACGTCCCACTTTAGGCCCCCTTGCAGTCATCATCCCTGACTGTTGACCCTGCATAACACAACCAGATTTAGAGAATTCTAGTTTACAATCATTTTTAACCAACTGACCGATAAACACAAGATTGGTGGTAAGATCAGGTGATACAAAGACATCAGTGAGAGAGGGAGAAACATCACTAGTGGTCGTGATAGGTAAATGACTGCCATCAGCTGTATGAATTTTGAGATTTCCAAAATATTCGTTGACATTGGTAAGAGAAGCAGCATCGTTTGTCATATGATTGGAAGCCGCAGAATCAAAATACCAAAGAGATGATGTAGAAAGATTTTTACCTGAGTCCTAAAGCTGAAAGTGAAAATGCAGAAATGATCATTTGTTGAATCATGGCAGGGGTCACGGATTGGACAGGAGTAGGAGCACTTTGTGTCAGAGGTGAAGAGCCAACTGAATAGTATATTCTATCTCTGTTTTCTTGGGAGGTCAAGTAGGGCATTCTTTGATGATATGGCCATCTTTTTTGTAGTAGTTGCAGAATTTTTAGGGACAATTTGCAGCATAATGGCCAAATCACTTACAACAAAAGCATTGAATAGTGCTCATATCCCTGCCTCTTGGCTTACCTTGTGCTGCATAGGCCATAGGAATAGATGTAGATCGTCGTTGTTCCATGGTGGTTTGAGTGAGAAGGCGTTGTTCTTCATGAAGGAGATCACTAAGGCATGTATCCAAGGAGGGAACAGATTCTCGATTCATCAGGTTAGATCTGGTGCCTTCAAATTCAGGTCTCAGTTTCATTAGAAATTGATCCCTCTGAGTAGTTTCATGGACAGATTGAATAGAGCTATGACCTTCGGATGGTAAGCCAACATAAACTATATCAGTGTATTCAGTCCAAAGATTAGTGAATCTAGAGTAAAATTCAGAAATAGAAAGACTATCATGTTGAAGAGTGCCCAATTCATGTTCAAGCTGAAACCGATGAGCAGTGTTTTGTTAGCTGTAGATTTTCTTCAAGTAAGTCCACATCTGAGTTGCATTCTAAGAGGATCGAAGGTTCAAGGTAATGTTAGACTTGACAGATCCTAAAATCCAAGCCATAACTTGAGCGTCCTTGACTTCCCACTTGGCGTGTTGGTCTATGTCTTTGGTTTTGTCAGGAGCTGGGTTACTTCCATCAACATGTCCCCAGAGCTCCTTACCTTTGATAAAAATCTTGAAATGAAATGCCCAAGCAAAGTAGTTCTTGCCATTGAAACGAATCATGGAAACATCAGACTTATCTGTAGACATGAGGTCAAGAGAACTTTGATGAAGAATAACCGAGACTAAGAAACTTGAGAGCAAATAATAATTCAGAGTTGTAGCTTTGATACCATGACAGTTTAGAGTCTTTTCTGAATAAAATCGTGTATCTTCTCATTGAGAATTTTTCATTATATAGGCAAAATTTACAAGCTAAGAAAGAAAAGAATACAGGCTGATCTTCAGCCCTCGTTAACAGCTAACGTACCATATATACATTGATCTAATTATAGCCTACAACTAGTATATCCCAATCAAGGAAAGAATAAATTTGTATACCATAATTGTCAAGGCAAAGAATCTACTAGCATTAAATGCGGAGGTATTTCCTTTGACATTGAAGTTATCTAATCATTTTCACAGTTAGATTATTTTCAGTATTTGGATCATGTTTAACCAAGTTTAACCAAGTTTTTGGATTGTTGAGATCTTGAATAACTGGGATTTCAAATGCTTCTTTGAAGGCGTTTGCTCTCTCCTGTTAGACTTGGAGTCCAGTCATTTTCATGGGCAGCAGGAAAACTGGAAAACAACCGCATTGGTTTACCTACATCACCTTCATCCTTAGATGTTCAAAACCGGGTGCTGCAAGCTGCTGCAAAACAGGAATCCCAACCATCTGAAACTGAATTTTAGAATCCATCTCCTGAATCAGTGACTCCATTAATGAGAAAGTAGATCTTTCAGAAGCATAGGCATTGAGACGGCATTTACTGGAGTGTGGTATATAATTCTGAGAACTTAACTGAGCTGTACACGTACAAAGAATAAGAAACATTCTATCATTGCAGACCTCTTGGAAAACAAATTTTGTATGTTAATACCAGATAAAAGAACAAGTTTTGTACATTTCTCTAATCAAGTGCATTGTTATCATGTGCTCAGGAAAGCCAACACAGGATTGCTATTAATAATTTAATGAATTAGGCAAAGAGAATGTCTGCCTAATTCATTCCCTAATTTTACATGTCCTGTCGTCACTGCATCATACTGGGGCCTTCACCAAGTTGTTGAACATGACCATGGTAACTAGTGAAATGAGCATAAACACGACATCAAAGCTAAACTAGTTACCGGAATTGGCAGTCTATCCAACAAACTATCAAGTCCGAAGCCTCTCGGCAATTCAGCCTTCAACCAGCACTGGATCGGTTGGCTAAATCTAAGAAGAGGTCTAGATTGCTTAGCAGAGCAATCAATCTGGTAAAAAAGATAATAATTTTCAGACTCCTTAAATTTTGTTATGAGATTCTACGGATCCAGTTTTATAATGAGATTGGTTAGTTGTAATCAGTTGAGTTTCAGAATTTTTCAAAATTAGATTCAAAAGATCTTGAATATAAAATTATAAAATATACAATAATAAAATTTTCGATAGAATTTTGATTCTTGTATTTACTGTTTGTTTCTGTGTTTTTCTTATGTTCTTTTCGTTTATGTAAGTTTATGTAATTTGGTTAGTATATAGAAAACCAAACTTACAAGTAAATTAAGGTGGAGAAGAATAATATTTACAGCTATCTTGAAAACCAATTAATAATTGAAGAACAATTTGCAGTAATTATTGAACTCTCTCTCCCTTTCAATGTCTTCTATTTCTCCCTAAACTTTTGTTTGTTAAGGAAGATCCGTGTCCGCCAGTAGATTTTCATCAAAGTGCAGATACACCCCACAATTTTTCAACTTGAAAGGCTTTTGGATCTCATGACCTACCTTCCCCCCCCCTGTTGTCCACTTCATGGTGGTGGAATTTAAATGTAACTTCATTGCCAGAATATTGACGTAAATGATTTACCAATTCGAGCTCGTAGCGTAGAATCATGTGATCTGAGTCACATGTCTTCAAGTTAAGTGATAGAGCACGGCTTCCCTGGGAAGCGAAGACGCCTTCATCATCACCATCATGCTCACCGTTTTTACTCTTAACATGGTAATCAAAATATACATGAACATAAGAACGATCAACGAATTCATAAAGCATGTCATGGGAGGGAAGAGGGAGTAGAAAGACAAGGCAGAAAGCAATTCCCTTGAGCTGATGAGAATTTGAGGGCAACTGTATGGTGAGTGAAGATCCAATTCCTTTGTCACCGAACCATTCTGGAATTTCACTCCCCGGTAGAACCATTTGAATTCTGCCAAGTGGGATCTCCTCTCCGGACTGTAACACAGAAGTCACATTCCGAAAATGTGATGAAGCAAGCAAGAGAGAGAGAAGAAAGAT
>Ga0325411_1009357_pt1 | contig 10487 bp, 11 predicted proteins | sample PopdelMetagenome_13_FD_206181 | JGI IMG/M metagenome (GOLD analysis project Ga0325411, IMG submission 206181) | Populus deltoides microbial communities from Bellville, Georgia, United States - Xylem-PdIQD-R4 | ecosystem: Host-associated > Plants > Phyllosphere > Stem > Wood/Secondary xylem...
GAGTCAACAAGGGCTGCGAGCACTTCCGAATCCACGTCTCACCTTTGGAAGGTGTTTAGGTGATGATTTCTGAGTCGGCAACGACTTAGTTTTCGTTGACTATTTCTGAGTCAACAAGGCTGTTGGCGATGATGAATCCACGCGTCACCATTGGAATTGGTTTCATTGACGATTTTGGAGACGACAGTGGCTCATTTTCATTCACAGTTTCTAAGTGAACAAGGGCTGGGGCGCTGACAAATCCACGCGTCACCTTTGGAAGTGATTTTGTTGACGATTTCAGAGACAGTAGTGGCTCAGTTTTCATTAACAGTTTCTCATTCAACAGGGGTTGCGAGCACTTCCGAATCCACGTGTCACCTTTTAAAGCTGTTTCGATGATTATTTTTGAGTCGGCAGCGACTCAGTTTTCGTTGACCTTTTTTCAGTCAACAGGGGCTGCGAGTACTTCTGAATCCACCCGTCACCTTTGGAAGGTGTTTCGGTGATGAATTCTGAGTTGGCGGCGACTAAGTTGGTGGTGACTATTTCTGAGTCAACAGGAGATGTGGGTGCTGATGAATCCACGCGTCACCTTGGGAATCGATTTCATTGATGATTTCGGAGACGGTAGTGGCTCAGTTTTCATTGCTTATTTCTAAATTAACAATGGTTGGGTGAGCTGACAAATCCACGCGTCACCTTTGGAAGTTGTTTCGTTGATGATTTCGCAGTCAGCACCGACTCCGTTTTCGTTGACTTTTTCCGAGTCAACAGGTGCTGCATGCACTTCCGAATCCACACCTCACCTTTGGAAGGTGTTTGGAGATGATGTATGAGTCGGCAACGACTCAGTTTTCGTTGACTATTTCTGAGTCAACATGGTTGTTGGCGCTAACAAATCCACAAGTCACCTTTGGAATCGGTTTCGTTGATGATTTCGCAGACGGTAGTGGCTCAGTTTTCATTAATAGTTTCTGAGTCAACAAGGGCTGCGAGCGCTTCTGAATCCTTGTGGTAGCTTTATAAGCTGTTTGGATTATTAATTCTGAGTCGGCAGCGACTTAGTTTTCGTTGACATTTTCTGAGCCAACAGGGGCTGCGAGCGCTTCTGAATCCACCTGCCACCTTTAGAAGGTGTTTCGATGATGATTTCTGAATCAGCAACGACTAAGTTAATGGTGACTATTTCTGAGTCAACAAGGGATGTGAGCGCTGACAAATCCACGCGTCACCTTTGGAATCGATTTCGTTGACAATTTCAGAGACGATAGTGGCTCTGTTTTCATTGACTATTTCTAATTAACAAGGGTTGGTCACACTGACAAATCCCTGCGTCACCTTTGGAAGTTGTTTCGTTGACGATTTCCTAGTCGGCACCGACTGTATTTTCGTTGACTTTTTCTAAGTCAACAGGGGCTGCGTGCACTTCCGAATCCACGCGTCACCTTTGAAAGATGTTTAGGAGATGATTTATGAGTCGGTAGCTACTCAGTTTTCGTTGACTATTTCTGAGTCAACACGACTGTTGGCGCTGATGAATCGGTTTTGAAATTGGTTTTGTTGATGAATTTCAGAGACGAGAGTGGCTCAGTTTTCATTAATAGTTTCCAAGTCAACAGGGGCTGCGAGCCCTTCTGAATCCATGCGGCACCTTTAGAAGTTGTTTCGATGATTATTTTCGAGTCGGCAGCAACTCAGTTTTCGTTGACCTTTTCTAAGTCAATAGGGGTTGCGAGCGCTTCAGAATCCACACATCACCTTTGGAAGGTGTTTCGGTGACTATTTTTAAGTCGGCAGCGACTAAGTCGGTGATGACTATTTCTGAGTCAACAAGGGCTGTGGCCGCGGACGAACCCACGCGTCACCTTCCAAATCGGTTTCTTTGATGATTTTGCAGATGGTAGTGACTCAGTTTTAATAGACTGTTTCTCAGTCAACAGGGGTTGGACGGGCTAACAAATCCAAGCGTCACCTTTGGACGTTGTTTCGGTGATGATTTCCAAGTCGGCTCTAACTCTATTTTCGTTGACTTTTTCTGAGTAAACAGGGGCTGTGAGCGCTTTCGAATCCACACGTCACCTTTTGAAGGTGTTTAGGTGATGATTTCTGAGTCGGCAGTGACTTAGGTGTCGTTGACTATTTCTGAGTCAACTAGAGATGTCGGTGCTGACGAATCCACGCGTCACCTTTGGAATGATTCGTTGATGATTTCAGAGATGGTAGGGGTTTAGTTTCATTGACTGTTTCTAAGTCAATAGGGGTTGGGCACGCTAACGAATCCACGCATCTCCTTTAGAAATTGTTTTGTCGACAAATTCCAGGATGCAACAACTTCGTTTTCGTTGACTTTTTCTGAGTCAACAGGGGCTGCGAGCGCTTCCGAATCCACGTATCCCTTTTTTAAGGTTTTTCGGTGACGATTTCCCAGTCAACACTGACTCCGATTTCGTTGACTTTTTATGAGTCAACTCGGGCTATGAGAGTTTCCCAATCCACGCGTCCTCTTTGGAAGGTTTCTCATTGACGATTTCCCAGTCGACTCTAACTCTATTTTCGTTGACTTTTTCTCAGTCAACAGGGGTTATGAGCGCTTCCCAATCCACGCATCGCCTTTGAAAGGTGTTTCGGTGACAATTTCCCAGTCGGCACCGACTCCGTTTTCGTTGACTTTTTCTTAGTCAACACGTGCTGGCAGCTATTCCGAATCCACGCGTCACCTTTGAAAAGTGTTTCGGTGATTATTTAGGAGTCGACAGTGACGTAGTTTTCGTTGACTATTTCTGAGTGAACAAGGGCTGGGGGCGCTGGAGAATCCACGCGTCACCTTTAGAAGTCTTTTCGTTGACTTTTTCTGAGTCAACAGGGGTTGCGAGCGCTAATGAATCCACGCGTCACCTGTGGAAGCGGTTTTGTTGACGATTTCGGAGTCTGCAACGGCTCACTTTTTGTTTACATTTGTTGAATCAAAAGTGGCTATGTGCTCTCACGAATCCAGGCGTCAACTGTAGAAAGTGTTTTGTTGATGATTTCAGAGTCAATAGGGGCTTCGACCGGTTCCAAATCTACGCGTCACTTTTGGAAGCTGTTTCTGTGACGATTTCCAGTCAGTACCGAATATGTTTTTGTGGACTTTTTCTGAGTCAACAGGGGCTGAAAGCTATTATGAATCCACGTATCACCTTTGAAAGGTGTTTCGGTGACTATTTGTGAGTTGATAGCGACGTAGTTTTTGTTGACTTTTTCTAAGTCAACAAGGGCTGTGGGCGCTGATGAATCCACGCGTCACCTTTGGAAGTTGTTTCATTGACTTTTTCTTTCTTTCTGAGTTAACAGGGGCTGCGAGCACTTCCAAATACACGCGTTACCTTGGAAGGTTTTTCGATAATGATTTACCAGTCAGCACCGACTTCATTTTCGTTGACTTTTTTTGAGTCAACAGGGGCTGCGAGCGCTTCCAAATCCACGTGTCCCCTTTCAAAGTTGTTTCGGTGATGATTTTCCAACCGGTACAGACTCCGTTTTCGTTGACTTTTTTTGATTCAACAGGGGCTCCGAGTGTTTCCCAATCCACGCGTCCCCTTTGGAAGTTTTTTGGTGATGATTTCCCAGTCAGCTCCGACTCTATTTTCATTGACTTTTTCTCATTCAACAGGGCTGTGAGCGCTTTCCAATCCACGCGTCACCTTTGAAAGGTGTTTCGGTGACGAATTCCAGTCGGCACCGACTCTGTTTTCGTTGACTTTTTCTTAGTCAACAGGTGCTGGTAGCTATTCTGAATCCACGCGTCACCTTCGAAAGGTGTTCCGGTGATGATTTCGGAGTCGACAGCAACGTAGTGTTCGTTGACTATTTCAACAGGTGATGATTTCTGAATCCACGCGTCACCTTTGGAAGTTGTTTCATTGACTGTTTCTGAGTCAACAGGGTCTGCAAGCGCTGATGAATCCACGCGTCACCTGTGGAAGCGGTTTCATTGACGATTGCGGAGGCCACAGCGACTCAATTGTCGTTGACCTTTTTTGAATCAAAAGGGTTGTGTGCTCTCACAAATCCAGGCGTCACCTGTAACACGACTGATTTTTTCTGAGTAAACATGGCTGTGGGCGCTAACAAATCCACGCATCACCTTTGGAATTTGTTTCATTGACTTTTTCTGAGTCAACAGGGGCTGCAAGCGCTTCCGATTTGTCACGTTGCCTTTGGAAGGTGTTTTGATGATGATTTTCCAATGGGCATCAACTCTATTTTCGTTGATTTTTTCCGAGTCAACAAGGGCTGCGAGCGCTTCCAAATCCACGCCTCACCTTTAGAAGGTTTTTCCGTGATGATTTTCCAGTCGACATCGACTCTGTTTTCGTTGACTTTTTCTGAGTCAACAAGGCTGCGAGCGCTTCCAAATCCACGCATCACCTTTAGAAGGTGTTTCGGTGATGATTTTCCTGTCAGCACCTACTTTGTTTTCATTGCCTTTTTTCTGAGTTAACAGGGGCTGGCAGCTATTCTAAATCCACGCGTCCCCTTTGAATGGTGTTTCGTTGGTGATTTTGGAGTCGACAACGACGTAGTTTTCGTTGAATGGTGTTTCGTTTCGTTGACATTTTCTGAGTCAACAAGGGCTGCGAGCGCTTCCGAAACCACGCGTCATGTTTGGAAGGATTTTCATTGATGATTTCCAGTCGGCACCGACTGTGTTTTCATTGACTATTTCTGAGTCAACATGGGCTGCCAGCGCTTCCCAATCCACGCATCCCCTTTGGAAGGTTTTTCGGTGACGATTTCCTAATCATCACCGACTCCATTTTCGTTGACTTTTTCTCAGCCAATAGGGGCTGCGAGCAATTCCCAATCCACGCGTCATCATTGGAAGGTGTTTCCATGATGATTTCCCAGTCGGCACCATCTCCGTTTTCGTTGACTTTTTCTTAGTCAATAGCAACTTAGTTTTCGTTGACTATTTCTGAGTCAACAGGAGCTGGGGTGCTGACGAATCCACGAGTCACTTTTGGAAGTTCTTTTGCTGACTTTTTCTGAGTCAACAGGGGCTGGGGGCGCTGACGAATCATTGCGTCGCCTTTGGATTGAGTTTTGGTGATGATTTTCCACTGGGCACCAACTCCGTTTTTGTTGATTTTTTCCAAGTCAACAGGGGCTGCGAACGCCTCCAAATCCACACCCTCACCTTTGGAAGGTTTTTCTGTGATGATTTCCCAATCGGCACCGGCTCCGTTTTCATTATCTTTTTCTGAGACAATAGGTGCTGAAAGCTCTTCCGAATCCACGCATCACCTTTGGAAGTTGTTTAAGTGATGATTTCCCAATCAGCACCGACTCCGTTTTCGTTGACTTTTTCTTAGTCAACAAGGGCTGTGGGCGCTGATAAATCCACGCGTCACCTTTGCAAGATGTTTCATTGACTTTTTTTAAGTCAACATGGGCTACGAGCGCTTCCAAACTCTCGCATCACCTTTGGAAGTTTTTTCGGTGATGATTTCCCAGTCAGCACCGACTCCATTTTTGTTCACTTTTTCTGAGACAACAAGGGCTACCAGGGGCTGTGGGCGACTCTGAATCCACGCCTCACCTTTGAAAGGAGTATCAGTGATGATTTCGGAGTCGACAGCGACGTTGTTTTCTTTGACTATTTCTGAGTCAATAGGGGCTATGGTCGCTGACGAATCTACGCGTCACCTTTGGAAATTGTTTCGTTGACTTTTTCTGAGTCAACAGGGGTTGTGAGCAGTTCTGAAACCACGGACTACCTTTCAAAGGTTTTTCGGTGACGATTTCCAGTCAGCACCCACTCCGTTTTCGTTGACTTTTTCAGAGTTAAAGGGGGTTGTGAGCGCTTCCAAATCTTCGCGTCGCCTTTGTAAAGTGTCTTGGTGATGATTTTCAAGTGGGCACCAAATCTATTTTGGATGACTTTTTCAGAGTCAAACAGGGGTTGTGGGCGCTGATGAATCCACGCGTCATCTTTGGAAGTTGTTTTGTTGACTTTTTCTGAGTCAATAGGGGCTGCGAGCGCTTTCGAATCCACGCGTCATGTTTGGAATGTTTTTCGATGATGATTTCCCAGTCGGCACCGACTCTGTTTTCATTTACCTTTTCTAAGTCAATAGGGGTTTCAAGCGCTTCCGAATCGAGGCGTCTCCTTTGGAAGCTGTTTCGGTGACAATTACCAAGTCGGCATCAATTCCGTTTTTGTTGACTTTTTCTTACTCAACAGGGGATGGCAGTTATTCCGAATCCACGCATCACCTTTGAAAAGTGTTTCGGTGATGATTTTCCAACCGACACCGACTCCGTTTTCATTGACTTTTTCTTAATCAACAAGTGCTGGCAGCTCTTCTGAATCCACACGTCCCCTTTGAAAAGTGTTTCAGTGATCACTTCCCAATCAGCACCGACCCTGTTTTCGTTCACTTTTTCTGAATCAACAAGGGCTGGCAGCTATTTCGAAACCACGCGTCCCCTTTGAAAGGTGTTTCGGTGATGATTTCGGAGTCAACAGCGATGTAATTTTTGTTGACTATTTCTAAGTCAACAGGGGCTGTGGGTGCTGCCGAATCCACGTGTCACGTGTGGAAGTTGTTTAGTTGACTTTTTCTAAGGGAATAGGGGCTGCCAGCGCTTCCAAATCCACGCGTCGTCTTTCGAAGGTGTTTTGGTGATGATTTTCTAGTTGGCACCAACTCTTTTTTCATTGAGTTTTCAAAGTCAAAGGGGCTGCGAGCTATTTCAAATCCACGCGTCCCCTTTGGAAGGTGTTTCGGTGACGATTTCCCAGTCGGCTTCAACTTCATTTTCGTTGATTTTTTCTGAGTCAACAGGGGCTAGCAGCTCTTTTGAATCCACGCGTCACCATTGAAAGGTGTTTTCTTAGTCGACAACAACTTAGTTCTCGTTGACTAATTATGAGTTGCCAGGGTTGTGGGTGCTGACGAAGCCACGCGGCACTTCTGAAACATGTTATGTTGACTTTTTCTTAGTCAACATGGGCTGCGAGCGCTTCCGAATCAACACGTCACCTTTAGAAGGTTTTTTGGTGATGAATTCCCAGTCGGCACCGACTCCGTTTTCGTTGACTTTTTCTTAGTCAACACGTGCTGGCAGCTATTCCGAATCCACGCGTCACCTTTGAAAGATGTTTCGGTCATGATTTCAGAGCCGACAACGACGTAGTTTTCTTTGACTATTTCTTAGTCAACAGCGGCTGGGGGCGCTGACGAATCCATGTGTCACCTTTCGAAGTTTTTTCTGTGATGATTTCCAGTCTGCACTGACTCCGTTTTTGTTGACATTTTCTAATTCAATAGAGGCTGCGAGCGCTTCCAAATCCACGCGTCACCTTTGAAAGGTTTTTCGGTGATGATTTCCCATTCGTCACGTACTCCATTCTCGTTGATTTTTTCTGACTCAACAAGGGCTGCAAGCACTTACGAATAAACGCGTCATCTTTGGAATGTTTTTCGGTGATGATTTCCAGTCGACTCCGACTCCCATTTCGTTGCCTTTTTCTGAGTCAACAAGGACTGTGAGCGCTTCCAAATCCACACGTCACCTTTGGAAGATGTTTCGGTGATGATTTTCCAGTCGGCACCGACTCTGTTTTCATTGACTTTTTCTGAGTCAACAGGGGCTGGCAGCTCTTCTGAATCCAGCCGTCACCATTAAAAGGAGTTTCAGTGATGATTTCTGAGTCGACAACATCTTAGTTTTCGTTGACTATTTCTGAGTTAACAGGGGCTGGGGGCGCTGACGAATCCACGCGTCACCTTTGAAAGATATGTTGTTGACTTTTTTCTAGTCAACTAGGGCTGCGAGAGCTTCTGAATCCACGCGTCACCCTTGGAAGTTTTTTCGGTGACGATTTCAAGTCGGCACCGACTCTGTTTTCATTGACTTTTTCTGAGTCAACAGTGGCTGCGAGCGCTTCCGAATCCATGAGTCTTCTATGGAAGCTGTTTCGATGACGATTACCTAGTCAGCACCGACTTTGTCTTCGTTGACTATTTCTAAATCAATAGGGGCTAGGAGCTCTTCCGAATCCACGTGTCACCTTTAAAAGGTGTTTTGGTAAAGATTTCTGAGTCGACAGGGGCTATGGGCGCTGACGAATCTTCGCGTCACATTTGGAAAATGTTTCGTTGACTTTTTCTGAGTCAACAAGGGCTGCGAGCACTTCGTAATCTACGCGTCACCTTTGGAAGGTTTTTCGGTGATGATTTCCCAGTCGGCACTGACTCTTTTTTGTTGACTTTTTCTGAGTCAACAGGGGCTGGCTGCTATTCCGAATCCATGCGTCACCTTTGTAAGGTGTTTCAGTGATGATTTCAGAGTCGATAGCGACATAGTTTTCGTGGACTATTTTTGAGTCAACAAGGGTTGCGGGCGCTCACGAATTCATGAGTCACCTTTGGAAGTTATTTCGTTGTCTTTTATGTGACAACAGGGGCGGCGAGCGCTTTCGAATCCACGTGTCACGTTTCGAAGGTTTTTCGGTGACGATTTCCAGTCGGCACCGACTCCATTTTCGTTGACTTTTTCTGAGTGAATAGGGGCTGTGAGCGCTTCCAAATGAACGCGTCACCTTTGGAAGGTGTTTCGGTAACGTTTTCCTAATCGGCACCGACTCTGTTTTCGTTGACTTTTTTCTGAGTCAAGAGGGGCTGCGAGCGCTTCCGAATAAACACGTCACCTTTGGAAGGTTATTTGGTGACTATTTCTAATCAGCACCGACTCTGTTTTTGTTGTATTTTTCTAAGTCAATAGGGGCTGCAAGCGCTTCTAAATCCACGCGTCACCTTTGGAAGGTGTTTTAGTGACGATTTCCTCGTCGGCTTCGACTCCGATTTTGTTGACTTTTTCTGAGTCAATAGGGGCTGGTAGCTATTCCGAATCCACGTGTCACCTTTGAAAGGTGTTTTGGTGATGATTTTGGAGTCAACAGTGATGTAGTTTTCGTTGACTATTGCTGAGTCAACAGGGGCTGTGAGCGCCGACGAGTCCACGCGTCACTTTTGGAAGATGTGTCGTTGACTTTTTCTGAGTCAACATAAGTTACTAGCTCTTCCAAATCCACGCGTCACCTTTGGAAGGTGTTTCGGTGATGATTTTCCAGCCGGCATTGACTCCGTTTTTGTTTACTTTTTGTCAGTCAACAGGTGCTGCTAACGCTTCCGAATCTACGCGTCGCCTTTGGAAGCTTTTTCGGTGATGATTTTACAATCAGCACCGATTCCGTTTTCGTTGCCTTTTTCTTAGTCAACAGGGGTTGCGAGCGCTTCCAAATCCACGTGTCACCTTTGAAAGGTGTTTCGGTGATGATTTCCCAGTCGGCTTCGACTTCGTTTTTGTTGACTTTTTCTGAGTCAATAGGGGCTGGCAGCTATTCCAAATCCACGCGTCACCTTTCAAAGTTGTTTCGGTGATGATTTCTGAGTCGACAACAACTTAGTTTTCGTTGACTATTTCTAAGTTAACAATGGCTGTAGGCGTTGACGAATCCACGCATCACCTTTGGAAGTTGTGTCGTTGACTTTTTTATAGTCAACAGGGGCTGCGAGACCTTCCAAATCCACGCGTCACCTTTGGAAGGTTTTTTGGTGATGATTTCCCAGTCGGCACCAACTCCGTTTTCATTGACTTTTTCTGGGTCACCAGGGGCTGACAGCTATTTCTTAGTCAAAAACGGCTGTGGGCGCTGACGAATCGACGAGTCATCTTTGGAATTATTTCGTTGAATTTTCTGAGTCAACAGGGGCTGCGAGCGATTCCAAATCCATGTGTCACCTTTTGAAGTTTTTTCTGTGACGATTTCCAATCAACACCGACTTTTTTTCGTTGACATTTTCTAATTCAATAGAGGCTGCGAGCGCTTCCAAATCCATGGGTTACCTTTGGAAGGCTTTTCAGTGATGATTTCCCAGGCAGCACCGACTCTGTTTTCTTTTACTTTTTATAAGTCAATAGGTGTTGGCAGCTCTTCCGAATCCACGCGTCCCCTTCGAATGGTGTTTCGGTGATGATTTTCCAGCCGGCAACGACTTCGTTTTTGTTGACTTTTTCTCAGTCAACAAGGGCTGCGATTTCCTCCGAATCCATGCGTCACCTTTGGAAGGTGTTTCGGAGGACCATTTCCCCGTCGGCAACGACTCCGTTTCGTTGACTTTTTCAGAGTCAACAGTGGCTGGCAACTATTTCGAATCCACACGTCACCTTTGAAAGGTGTTTCAGTTATTATTTCTAAGTCAGCAATGATGTAGTTTTCGTTGACTTTTTCTGAGTAAAAAGGAGTAGTGGGCGCTGACGAGTCCACGCGTCACCTTTGCAAGGTTTTTCAGTGACTATTTCCTAGTCGGCACCGACGCTGTTTTCATTGACTTTTCTGAGTCAACAGGGGCTGCAAGCGCTTCTAAATCCACGCGTCACCTTTGGAAGGTGTTTCGGTGACGATTTCCTAGTCGGCTACGACTCCGTTTTCGTTGACTACTTCTCAGTAAACA
>Ga0325411_1009359_pt1 | contig 10483 bp, 11 predicted proteins | sample PopdelMetagenome_13_FD_206181 | JGI IMG/M metagenome (GOLD analysis project Ga0325411, IMG submission 206181) | Populus deltoides microbial communities from Bellville, Georgia, United States - Xylem-PdIQD-R4 | ecosystem: Host-associated > Plants > Phyllosphere > Stem > Wood/Secondary xylem...
TTTTTTAATAATAAATAAATAAATAAAATAAAATTTTTTTTTCTAAAAAGTAAATTTCGGGAGCATGGGATTTCACTTCTCTACCGTTGATAGAATGAAAACTGAACAATTTAATACTAAACCAAATTTGAACTCAAGGGATAATCTTGCAATCTACATGCATTGAAGCTTCTCTGGGTTTCTTCATCTAGCCATCAATGGGTATCAATAGATTATCAATCAAGCAAAAAGGCTACAATTAATGGTTTGGAATGCATAACTGACTGATTTTGCAATGTATGAGTAGGCTGGTGCTGTAGATAAATATTTTCATAAATGCATAAAAGAGATTATCTAATCTAAAAATATATTTGAACTTGAATAGAAACAAAATAAAAAAAGAAGAGAAATGGGTCCGCAATGCTGACATGGGAGATATAAGGGTTGCTTAGGCCTATAGGAGCGATCTAAGAGACCCAACTACTTCCCAAACATTATCCTATCCAGAATCCACACCTCCCATGAGCTGACACCATTTTTCTGGCTGGAAGTCTCTCTTCAAATCTCATGGCTGAAGATCAGCTTCTCTACAACTGTAACTATTTCCTGCCTCAAGAATCTAAGAACCTGCAACTTAATTCTCATACACTTTTCATGTTTCTTTCCTCCACCCTCCTCCACACACTTCTTTTTTGGCCATCTGAACAGCACCCACATCCTAGTTCGCCCCATAAATCGTCCATCTTTTCTCCATATTAAAAATGCCAACTTGATGGTTAGTACAAGATACTTTTCTTGTTACTTCGTTGTTAAGTCTGCTTTGCATAACTATAAAATCTTGATTGCGATATTATGGTGCGGATGACAGGATGATTGGGACTCCAGTCCTTCAGAAAATCCGTTTTTTGTCACTACCAGAAGCTCCTACACAAACCACAGGATTGAGTTTGAAGTTAAAAGAGCACGAATGTTTATCTCTTATGAAGAGGTGCAAGAACATGGAAGAATTCAAGCAAGTACATGCTCAAGTCCTCAAGTGGGAGAACTCTTTTTGTGCAAGCAATCTTGTGGCAACTTGTGCTCTCTCAGACTGGGGCAGCATGGACTATGCATGCTCAATTTTTCGACAAATCGATCAACCGGGTACTTTTGAATTCAATACCATGATTAGAGGATACGTAAATGTTATGAATATGGAAAATGCTTTGTTTCTTTATTATGAGATGCTTGAGAGAGGAGTTGAATCAGATAATTTTACATATCCCGCTCTTTTTAAGGCATGTGCCAGTTTAAGGTCACTAGAGGAGGGGATGCAGATTCACGGGTATATTCTTAAGCGTGGACTTGAAGGAGATTTGTTTGTGCAAAATAGCTTGATCAACATGTATGGCAAGTGTGGGAAGATAAAACTTTCATGTTCTGTTTTTGAGCACATGGGTCGTAGAGATGTTGCTTCTTGGAGTGCTATTATAGCAGCTCACGCCAGTTTGGGCATGTGGTCTGAGTGCTTATCAGTTTTTGGAGAGATGAGTAGGGAAGGATCTTGTAGGCCAGAAGAGAGCATCCTAGTCAGTGTTCTCTCTGCCTGTACCCATTTGGGTGCTCTTGATTTGGGGAGGTGCACACACGTAACATTGTTAAGGAACATTCGGGAGATGAATGTAATAGTCCAAACTTCCTTAATAGACATGTATGTGAAATGCGGGTGTATACAGAAAGGATTATCTCTCTTCCAAAGAATGGTGAAGAAGAACCAATTGTCCTACAGTGTAACGATCACAGGGCTTGCAATGCACGGACGCGGTATGGAGGCTCTACAGGTTTTCTCTGATATGCTTGAAGAAGGACTGAAGCCTGATGATGTTGTCTATTTGGGTGTGTTGAGTGCTTGTAATCATGCTGGCCTTGTTGATGAAGGCTTGCAGTGTTTTAACAGAATGAAACTTGAGCATGGGATTGAGCCGACAATTCAACATTATGGCTGCATAGTTCACCTCATGGGAAGAGCTGGGATGCTTAATGACGCTTTAGAGCTCATCAGGAGCATGCCAATCAAGCCAAATGAAGTCGTGTGGCGAGGCCTACTCAGTGCCTGTAAATTCCATCATAACCTGGAAATTGGGGAGATCGCAGCTAAGAGCTTAGGAGAATTGAACTCAAGTAATCCTGGTGATTATGTGGTGTTATCAAATATGTATGCAAGAGCTAAAAGATGGGAGGATGTAGCTAAGATTCGGACAGAAATGGCTCGCAAGGGTTTCACTCAGACACCTGGATTTAGTTTGGTAGAGGTGGAGAGGAAAATTTACAAGTTTGTTTCACAAGACATGTCACACCCTCAATGCAAAGGCATATACGAGATGATTCACCAGATGGAATGGCAGTTGAAATTTGAAGGCTATTCTCCAGACACATCACAAGTATTGTTTGATGTAGATGAAGAAGAGAAGAGGCAAAGGTTGAAAGCTCATAGTCAAAAGTTGGCCATGGCTTTTGCACTTATACATACATCTCAGGGTGCTCCCATTAGAATAGCTAGAAACCTCAGGATGTGTAATGACTGTCACACATACACCAAGTTAATTTCAGTCATCTATCAAAGAGAAATTACTGTAAGAGATCGATATCGGTTCCACCATTTTAAAGACGGAACATGCTCCTGTAGAGATTATTGGTAAATCATTAATTTTTTTTTAATCCAAGTCTTGTCTTATCCATTAAGATATTTCTATTTTTTTCAGCCATCTTCAAACAGTTCTTCCTCTATTTTATAATGATGTGTTATACAAAGAGCTTAGTTGGTGGTCAGTAGATTTGCTGAATTCAAGAAAAGGCTGCGAAAATTTTTATGAATGAATACACCTGTTTAGAAGTAGAAGACATATCAAATTTCAGTAAACAAATGAAATCTTTCTATATCTGTAACCTAACAGGTAAAAACGGAGAAAAAAAATGCCACTCTATCGTATATTATTGGAGGAAGGCATTGCAAGTGATACTGTTTACTTTGATGTTGCTTTCTTTCATTTTTAACCCTTCTCAAACCGAACAAGTTCACAACGTCTAAAGCAAATCTTTCTAAATCAAATTTGCTACCATTAAGATGATAGACCTAACTTATCACAAATATAGCTCACTCAATTTGAACTGCGGAAACAGCTGATGTGATTTCCTTGGTTCTGGGATCTCCAGTTTCTAGAGAAACACCATGAGGGTCTTCTCTGACCAACAAGGCCAGAACATTGAGCGAGCTCCAAGCTTTGGTAACATTGCTGCCAGAGTCCCCTAACGTAATGGCAAAGACTGCATCAAAGCCTCCTGCTCCAGGAACTCCAGCCAACAAAACTCCTTCCATGCCCATAGTAGCATCCAAAAGTTGAGTCTGTGATTCAGGCTCTATCTGCAAATTTAGAAAGTTTATAAGAGATATTGAATATACAAAAAAAAAAAAAAAGAAGAAGCTGAAAATCTAAAGAATCTAATTAAATTAATATTCGGTTCTATTAGAGAAGCAAGATGAGAACCCAGCACAAGCGCACAACATCTTCTGTTTGCGTTTCACAACAGATTTATGAAGTTGCTGTTTATTAATGTTTTCCTATAGGAACAAGAATTTCCCAGCCAGAAGTTGCATACAAACTTTATGGACAGCTGTATTTGGTAACAAAGGAAGTTGTCTATGCACTTGATATTAAAATCTCACTCGCTTATAACGCATAGGATCTTATGAGTACAATTTTCTTTCACCATATCTATTCTATTTAACGTTTATAAATAGCTTTCTTCAATAGCCATTCTGCAACTTCAAAATGTTTTCACTTTTCAGGGCACAAAAATGTGCCCTATTCTTCAGTTCAAGAATAGCACGTGGATGCTGGCACAAGGCATCCAGTGCAGGGAAAGGATAATGAACTACTAGAGAAGCTGGAAAGCTAACCCAAGAAATCCTCTATAGAGTAAAAGTAGATGCGTTGGAATGCATATTTGAGTGTGATATTGATAACACAGCAGAATGATTATTACTAATATCATTTTGCCCAACTATAAGAAGTGTTGAGAACTCTTGCATCAAACATTCAGCATGACACATGCAGAAGCCATCTCAACTCAAACCATTACATGGCATAGCAGGGGGGGTCAATCAATATTTCAGGAGAGTAGCCAAAGGAGAGGAATACATTGGTGGTTCAGTTGCTAGTAACATGAGTATGCTGGTGAAGTTACTACAGCTAGTTGGTTTTTAAATTAGTAATCGTGCTACTCAGAAACATTGATGTTTATATAGTAACAAAATTATTGTCCAAGTCCTGTCATATCCATAAGCATTTCACTTGGAAATTGGGAAAGTTATAACTCAGGAAAAAGAGACAGTCCTCAAATTAAGAGAAACAAACCTACCGGGACACCTGCAGCCTCACCCATCTGGCGCATATGATTTCTGATCTCAAACATGGTGCTTCTTGCTCCTAATAATGCTTTGAAAACTACTTCTTGGCTTGGTTCAGTGGCTTGCTCTATCCACTGTTCAGGCAATTCATGACATCATATCAAAATCAACTCTAGGAGGACAAAAAACATCTCACACGGTACAGAAGGAGCACCAAACAATAAAGGTCAAAGAAAACAGGATAAATAAAACTCGACATCGGAAATGAAGAAATTGGCTGCTTCCACATGGTTCTCCATAAACAATATGAAACTAATGTAACAAGACATGATACAAAAAAAGCATAGAACTGTTTTATTCATGTCTCCCTTTGTCATTAGATCAGTTGTGTTTTAGATACAACACATTTCTTTGGAGAATAGTTAAAACTCATTTTGTGAAAAACTGAAAGAACCCTATAATAGTGCATTGTTAGTTAGTTTCCTCCTACTATTTAGTCAAAGATACTAATGATCTTCAGAGGAGAAGGTGGAATAGGCTAAGATTGATAGGAAAGTACAGAGCAACACCAGCAGAGAAAGATATGATGACATGTCAACTGTGATAATGGAAAAGAACAGCACTACTGAGTACCAGATATTAAATTATTGTCCAGCAGAAAGTCACTTCCCTAGACTTCAACAACCAAGAAACAAGGAAGAAGAGTAGAAGACAAGGACCTTCTTAGTAGACCCCAAAAGAATTCAAACTCCCACTCTATATTTACCTATTTGTTTATTGACTAGTAAGATTCAAATATATGATAAACCAGTGCCTAACGCCATATCCAAAGCTTGGAAACCAGATTTCCTGTTCTGTTTATTCATTATTGTGGTGTTGGCAATGTAACAATGACTCCTTTAAGGCTTTATTGAATTGAAAATGAATATTTATCAGGACAAAATTAACAAAAGCAGGTTTCAGAACATAAGAAACCCATAGATTTCCATTACCTGTCTTTAATAGAATTCCTACAAATGACTTGAGGATAACAATAGTAGGTGACCTTCCTTGAGGAAAGCAACCTCTACATGAATGATAAAAATCAAATAAAAGTAGAAAATAAAAAAATTTCACTCATTTGTATTTCAAAAATAACACAATCTACAAGGATATCTCATAATTCCAGAAAATCAATTTTCATAAATCCGTAAAAGCCCAGACAATCAATAAAAAGTTGTCAGGGTTTTATTAGTGCTTGAACAAAAACAAGTACAATAAATACCTTCTCTGGCCTTTGCTTGCTGCAAATGTCTATTACACATTTGTATGCATTCCAATTTTCTTCTGCAAGCTTGCTTAAAATATTGAGTTGGATTTCAAGTGCTGAATTTGCCTCTGACAACTTTCTCCAAGTTTCTTCGGCCTTTGTAGGATCAGATTTCTGCCACCTTTTCACAGCACCTACCATTGATGGCGTGGATGATCCTCCAGTCCCGGGTTCTCCTAATAACTTAGGATAGCAGCATAATTATTGTCAGAAAACAGCTACCAAGGTATCTGCAAAAAGTGAAAATCCTAAAGAAACCACAAAATTGTTGTTTGAAAAGGAAAAGGAAATTGTGATGAAAATTGCTCCTTTTACATCCTATATTTGTTGAAAATAAAAACCAAAGTTTCTTTTGATTTGCTCCTTTGGTTTGTTAATACATGCCTTTAATCATTACTATTCTCATAGAATCTTCACATCTATTGTGTAATAAACCAAAGAGCAAGCTTCTCATCAATATCAATAATACAGGATGACATGAGGACAAATTCATTATACTTAGCAATCACGTCATAGTACATAAAAAAATGTTCAAAAGCAGACAGAAGGAGGCATGTTTCTGGAAAAAGTGAGATTTAATGAGTTTTTTTATTTTTATTTTTATTGTAGACTCTTAAAACTAGAGTTGAAATAAGGCTTTCACCACATATCTATATAACGCATGATAAAACAGCTACATATTTGTCAGTCAACAAAAGCATAACTACAATCATACAAATACAAGGAATCATCAATGGTATAAGACAGGATGCTCACGAGGTTCATCAATGGGGGTAAAGAAAACTTGGTCCTCTCATGGTCCCACTTTCCCTTCAGGATGGAAGCCACGACTTCCTGTAACGGTATTTCTTTCACTGCATCCTGCAACATTTTACATGGAGTGTTAAGGGAACAAACTCTAGTGAAAGTAGCATAACTCTCTCAAGCTTTTGCATATAATTGTTCTGAAAGCCAGGGATGCATTTTTCAGGAACAAATAACATCTTTATCCACGATAGCATGCATGCTTATTAATTTTATTTTTCCAAAAAATTGGTAGAGATCTGCATAATGATGAGACACTTGCAAACATAGTTCAATTATTGCAACCTGAAGGTGTGCTGCTTTCACATATCCTTTTGAGAACTGTAAACTTTGTCATTTATTCAAGCCCCTTTAACCTTGCCTCAAGAAATGCACAGGAAATTATTTGTGCTAAAATCTAATACAAGATGAGGGATTTTTTTTATTTATTTTTATATCCAAGGTTTTATTATTTCAATCTATTACAAGGTCTGGAAACCCAAGTCTAGATATCATATAGACCAGATTCAAGAAAATTTGGGAAGAATGGAAAATAAATCATGCAGAAAACAGCTATACTTAATCACTGGAAGGTTTTTTACAAAGTCAAGTCTGCCTGGCATCCAAAATACTTGTGTACTTGCCAGTTTTTGATATAAATATATATCATAAAAATTCTTCACACCTTAATGGTGATATGGATATGCATAAATACAGAAAAAGGGAGGTTGCTAGACGAAGGGCCTTTGCTCAACTTTAGGCAATTACATTACATGTCAATTCCTGAAGAAGCCATACAAACCTCAAACCCAAGATGGGATTGACAGTAAATACATAATAAAGAAAGCAAACAACAAATCAACAGTATTCACCTCTACCAATTGCATGCGGACAAAATTTTAATCTCTTTATATAAGTTTCAAATTCAGTAAGAGAATGATCATGCAATCATATGGTTATCTCTCAAATGATACCATGAAACCAATCATCAGAAGCACAAATAGAGAGGGAGGGAGGGAGGGAGAGGGACCTGAGCAGAAGAAAGAATATCTGGTGAAAAGCGGACATAACGGTGACTGCCATAAACTGCAGAACTGACATCAAAACCACTTCCAACTTTCCCTTGTGCAATACAGTGAGCAGTTTGGGCAATAATATGCACCATATCAACATCTACAGGTCCCTCATCTTTAGACAAGGATGAAAGATCAACCACTCCAAGATAATGAAGCAAAGCAGCAACCACAGCAGTGGTCATTGCTGCAGATGAACCCAATCCAGTTTTTGCAACTTCAGGCTTGCAATTTTGTCCATTTTCTTCTGCATTGAAGCTAATTGATGTGAAAGGAGGAAGAGCTGCCAATGCCTCTGGTGTCAAAGGGAGTCCACGTGCTTCAATCTTTGAAAAAGGGTAACCACATCGACAAAATATTATAATAGAAAACATGGAGTGAAATATTTGAACCACCATCCTTTATTTTAGACGAGAAACTCATTCCCGAGAATGAAACACTTACATATTCTCAGGTAAATATTTTTTTTCTTGCAATTTATTTTATGAAATAAAAATCATTGGCTTCTGTAAAGGAATTTGAACCATATGTATTAGAATGCAAAAGCAAATTGAATGTGTTAACGTCCAATCTAACTGATAGTTATGGTGTATCATGGTCAAAGAACAACTGTTTAGAAGAGAGGATGAAACAAAGGAGCAGTGAAAGTTATGGAGGAGCACATGAAAATGTAAACATGCTCTACCAGGATTATATCTGTGTAAATGATACAATAGCTGGAAAAGGCAAAGGTAGGGTAAATACCTGATTTCTGTATGAATAGAAGTCATTGCAACCTAAAATCATGATATGAAGACCTGCATCACTAGCCCAGTAAAAACATTTGTTAATTGAAGTTCTAATGGTCAATTGTGGCATAAAAGATAAAAAAACACAAGCATCAAACATTACCTTGCAAGAGTATCTTGTTCAAGGCATCCTTCTTATCTTTGTCAAATGTAACATGTGCAGCTGCTACGGCATATTGTACCGCTTGCTCCACAAAAGGATTCCTCGATTCACTGAAATACAGTACCAACACCACACTATTCATTCAACCGTATATTTGCCTAAAAAAATTGCACTTTGGCTCATCTTGCCTAGGGATATCTTTCTAGATAACCGTTTAACCATGTTTAGTGCTGAGTATGAATAATCAAATATATGCAGGTACAGTTGAAATGAATCGATACAAGGACTGTCAGAGATCTCAGATGACAGTAAAACACAAACACATAGAACAGTCCACAAAAGAACTTGCCTTGAAGAGACACATTGAAGCATTAAATTCTTCAGTGACAATTTATAGATGCTTTCTCTGGAGAGTTGGGGAGATGTTAATTTAACATCGGTCCAAGCCTGACATGCATCAAACAGAAAAAAAATTCAAAAGCATTCCAACGCTGTGATGACATTACTTTTGAAAAAAGCAGAGACAGATTCCATTTTCTAGGTTGGAGACTTCAATAGTATAATCTCACAAGCACGTGCAAAGGAACATTAAAAGAGGGTAAAAGGTGAAAGACTCAGACTCACCGAGGCCCCGCTATCAGGCTTGATTTCATCATAAAGAGGTTTAACAATAGCATAGAAACGAGCATTTGTGCTTAAAACAACCCCTGCATTAGGTCTCTCCAGTATGAGGTAACCTCCAGTCATCAAAACCTTACCAGGAGCAGATGCAACTCTGTTGTATTAACATCAACAACACCAATCTCATAAGAAAAACTAACAAAAAACCCAGATCAAGAATTAGCTTAAAACAACAAACAACCACAGAAAAATAAATTTATACAACGTAATGAGCCTCTATCTACCGGGTTGAACCAGGAACAAAGTAAGAGAAATCATACTTCGCTACTTAGTGTTTTCTTCTATCATAGTAATAATATCAATGTTTAAGCACTGTCGATTCGAACTCTTTCAGTAGTAAAAGGAGAATAAAAACATGGGTGGTTGTTCTTCTTTTTTTTTGTGTGTGGTTGTACAAAGGAGAAACTGTCATTGAAGTAAAGGGGAAGGATAATAATATTTGAAGCACGGAGAATCGAACTTACACAGCCATAGCAAAGCTAGCTTCTTTGAAGTTTGCAATCTGATACAGGTGCAGTTAAAAGTGAAATGCTGTGAACCAGAGAGAGGGAAAGAGATAGAGAGAGGCAACGCAACTGAAATGGAAGGAGATATGGAGATTCAACTTCCACTGTATAAACGCATTTTGGCAGTTGGCTCTTTCGTCGGTTTTGACGTCAAGAATTCTTTTTTACAGGGCCACGTACCCGCTTTGTCTGGACTCTGTACAGTTTATATAACTGCGGAAAGGATTTAAATATGACCTCAAACTATCACCTCATTATCAATCGAGTCCCTCTTCAAACGATTTTCTTATCTAATTATATCTTACCCGGTTTAATCCCTATCCAATTACTTGTGGTCCCCACTTTAGTTTGGCTGTGTGTGATTGAATAATATGTAATGAGAAAGAGATTTAATTGAGAAAATATCAAAAAAAAATTAATTGATTTTCATGACTTAGCAGTAATAAATTAATTTAGTATGAAAAGCTGAGATCTCCTAAGATGACATTAAGGGTAGTCTAATGTTTAATGATGTTTGTTGTCTTTTTTATTTTTTAAATTAAATTTTTGGAGTTGGAATTAAAAAAATTATTAAATTTTCTTGAATATATCAATTTAATTCAATGTGAATACTTTAACATGAAGTATTAAGGATGATAATAATATGGTTGCTCAAAACAATTAAAATGAATAAAATAAAGTATCATAGAGTATTTAAAAGAGTGTGATAATAATTGTTTTTTTAAGTAATTTTTACTTTAAAATATATTAAAATAATATATTTTTATTTTAAAAAATTATTTTTAACATTAATATATTAATCTAAAAAAAACATTTAAAAAATCTTTTTTTATTAGAAAAACAGTTTGGAACTAAGCAGGCATTTATTTTTTTT